>ENA-OPNW01000006-OPNW01000006.1-human-gut-metagenome-genome-assembly--contig:-NODE-6-length-171947-cov-5.864840_pt1 | contig 171947 bp, 176 predicted proteins | sample MGYA00241540_ERZ501777 | MGnify/ENA primary metagenome ERZ501777 (study PRJEB25962, sample SAMEA2042615) | human gut metagenome | biome: human gut; feature: human-associated habitat; material: faeces...
TACAGACCTCCCAGAAAAAAAGAGAAAAGTATGGAGATACTGGATGCGTATTTCAAGTATGCGGGAGGAAATCCATTTGGCGGACATGATGAATCGGCTATCCCAGGGGACTATCTCACATGGAATGAATACTATGATGCATGCGATGATCTGAAGGATACACTGAACGCAAACAGGAATGACAGAGGGCACCACGATGTGTTCTTGCCAATGTGGCTTGACAGGGAGATCGGCGGTGGTGTGTTCCTGATCGGCAGAAACCGGTTTGAGGAGTCTGCGGGAGTGCGGATAGACAGTAACTGTGAACTCGGCGTGGTGTATTTCCTTGGAGTGGAGGAGGGCCGTGCGTTTGAGTTTTCTGCATTTCAGTCAAGCAGCTATGACAGAGATGCCTTTCCGGGTATGGAGGAGGCTGTCAGTTGGTTTCAGAATTATGATTACAGGGAGGATGCCCTTGAGGAATACAGAAACTGCAACAGTGATGCACCGGTCGGATGTCCTGATGTGTTCCTGAAATTTTTCGGACATACGGCGGCTGAAGAGATACATGAAGATTTGGTAAGTGATGAGGATATAGCTGAGACTTTGGCGGAATTCGACAGGGGGGTGCAGGAAGACAGAAAGAGAGCTGCATTTCACTCGGTTATGAAGAAAAAACATAGGAGTCTGTAAGTTAGGACGGGTGATAAGGAGGAATGATCGTGGATTGGTTTGAGAGACAAAGACTCAATGAGGTCAGCGAAAATAAGAAAAAATACCATGATCTCATGGACGAATTTGAAAAGATCATAAGCGGGAGGTCTCACTCGATCGTCCCATATGTAACAGATGAGAACGGAAAGTTCAGTGAGTCTAAAACGCAGACCTTCATAGGTGAGTTTTTAGAGCTGATGGATATATATGCCGGTAAAAACATGCTCTGGTTTGGCAGGATAGTTGATGAGAAAGCCCTGCCCGGGCAGAAGAGCTTTTGCAGATATATGAGACTGTATTTGTACCTGGCTGTCCGCATGTCTCTGCTCAAGCTTGACTGGCTGGAGAATAAGATTGAGACGCTTCCCGACGAGTCATTTAACACAATACTTGCAGGATGCAGGAATTTCAATTCTGGGCAGGACAAGGATAATCTGCTCCTGGAATATGAGTGTGATGGTTTTCTGTCGGATTCAGGAGTCATCTCGTGGGGCATTGAGGTGTATTACTGGCTAAGTGACAGCACAGAGGACACATGGATGACACCGGACATGAAAAGAAGGATGGAAGACGCATTTGAGCAGCTTGAGGCTGAGAACGGGGATGTTCGGAGTTCAAATGAATCTCCTGCTGATATTATGGACTGTGATTATGGTATAGGTGGAGATGAAGAAGAATATGAATTCTTTATGGAAGGATGCGGTACCCCATTGAAGGAGAAGCCATTTTTCCATGATCTTGAGCCGTGGAAATATCTTCACGAACATGTGGCGGATGCGGAGACATTCTGCGCACGGTTCAGGGAGTTTATGGCGCTTCTCTATTCAGATGAGGTGCCGTATAGCTATCTGTCCATCATGACAAAGGTGGTCGAAGGGGCTCTTGATATGTATCTATGTAAGCACAACATATCAATATATGGCAATGCATATGACATGGCAGATGCGGTTATCTACATCAGGAAGGCGATGGAGAAGACGGATATGTTGTACAGAATGGAGAGAACATACGGTCCCGATTCTCTGTATTAGACAGAGACAGGATTTTATTATCAGTACAGTAATGGAAGCAGCAGTAGAAAGGACATAAGATAATCATGGCAAATATAGTTAATTTGAAGGAATACCTACGAAGAGTGTTCAAGGATTTAAAGGAATATACTGACGGACTCAGCCCGGAGGAGCTGGAGGAATTTCATGAAAAATGCCGCAATCTGTTCAAAAACGGCGAGGGGGATTACAGTGACAGGTATCTTCTTGCCTACTACGTAATGGAATATGCCAGAGCATATGGATTTGAATTCTCCCGTGCTTATACAGATATACTTGCCAGAATCCTAAAGAGTAAAAAAGAGGTATCGTCGGTGAGCTTTGGATGTGGAACCGGTATAGATTACTGGGGAATGTCTCATGCTGCCAGAGTTATACTGCGAAATGATAAGGTATCACTCAGCTATACAGGAATCGACCCTGCGAACTGGGCATACAAGATATCCGATTCACCGGATATGCCTGCCGGGGATCAGGTAGATATAAACAGTATTCATGATCCTGCCGGCGGGGATGGGTGCAGGTGTTCGGACTTTGGTGAGTATCTAAGTCTTATGGAGAGTGACAGATCAAGGAAACTCCCGGATATATATTTCTTCCCACATTCACTGAAGGAGGTGTGTCTGCACACTGTGCCAGATGGTGGTGTAGAGCAGTACAGGTACAATGCATATCAGTCCATGGCCCGTTTTTCGGGACTGATCGGAAGCAGACTGGAAAAAGGCGAGACTTTGTATATAGCGGTTACATATAGGAGAAAGCCACAGGGACTTGAGCATTATCATGCATATGATACGAGATATGCGACATATCTTGTTGACTGCCTGACCCGCAGGGAACTCAAGGTGAGTCAGTTAAAACCTGGGCATATTACAAGGCCTGGATATCAGGATATGGAAATCATAAATGACACTGAGGAGAATAAAAAATATTACTTCAGATACGAACAGAATCATTTCTATACAGGAAAAAGGTGTGCCGACGGAGAGAAGCTTGAACTGTGGCAGATGGGAAATGATGACTTTGGTTCATTTGACAAGCTGTTTTATGGGGAAGACAATTCACCGGCTATCACGGATGTACAGACATGGATCGATGTGGTCGGACGGAATCTGCATTCCATGGACAATGTTGCAAATATGTGCTATCAGGTGTTTAAGATCAGAGCAAATGAGCACGATGATGCCGCTATACAGAACGCTTACTTATATGGAAATGAAAGTGTAGATATGGTGGAAAAAGCACTAAGGACATTTGAATTTCCTATAGAGAAGGATAGATTGTCACTCAGGGCGATGGTTTATAATCTACATAAACATCTTGAGTCACAGGATATGCATGAGCAGATAACCGATAAGGTGATCATCAACATGGAATCGATTGCAAATGGGCTTATAGATGACGGGCTGCTTCAGGCTGACATTGACGATGACTGCGTAACCTATAATGAGACAGTGCTTGGTAATCAAATGGGAGTTTATGTGTACAAGGACAGAAACGGCAGAAATGCTGTGGGGCTTGACTCATTTGCCCAGCAGTCGGTGGTTGCCAATCTGGTAAGTGGAGGGTATCTCAAGGTCAGATCAGACGGGGATGAGAGCCGTTCGTAGAATTTACGAGACAAAAAAATATCGTGTGTATACTCTAAGCATGAAAACAAGACATTTGCTGATACTTCGGAGAAAGAAAGGAGTTTACACATGGATATAACAAATATGAAAGAACTTTATGCAGAACTTATCAAGGCGGCAGGAAGAGGGTTCAGGAACAGGAGTATAACCAATCCGGCGGTCGTCTTCACCCAAAAGGCAAAGGCTGGGGTCTATGACTCTATGACAGATGAAGAGTATTATGAGGAGCTCGATAAGGTTGAAGAGCTGAACAGGGTTTGGCAGCACAAAACCAGCAAAACGGTCGGAGAATTGCTGCTCACAGCTCTGGAAAACCTGAACATCCGAGACGAGGATGTGGAGGACATTTCGGCTACGCTCATGTGTGCATACAGCAAGACTGACCAGGAGAGTATTCCGTGTGACTCAGATGCGAGTGGCCGGGTAAGTGACATAATATTTGGCGATCATCACGACAGGAGGACTGGTGGTGAGGCTGAGGAAATAGAGGAGAATATCCTTTATGAAGATGAGATTCCGTCAGAAGCATCAGGACAGGTGAGTCATATACTGAGTTCACCTGCCAGGATATACGAGTATCTGGACAGTAAGGTGTATGGGCAGAAGGATGCAAAGCGTGCCGCTGCCATGCTTCTGTGGAACCATGTGAATGGCAGGAGACAGAATGTCCTCTTTGCAGGTCCGACCGGCTGTGGTAAGACAGAGATATTCAGGCAGCTCGCAAAGCTATATCCGAACATAGTGATCCACAATGCCACCTCGCTTACAGGTACGGGCTGGAAGGGCAATACCAAGGTCAGAAACCTGTTTGACGGTGTGGATCAGAATAAGATGAGTCACCTGATCATTGTCCTTGATGAGGCTGACAAGATGTTCGAGGATGCGGACGACAGGCATTACAGTTACATAGTCCAGAATGAACTGCTGAAGGTTCTGGAGGGGGACATGGTTCATTTTGATGGCAATCCGTCGAACAGTGAACCAGCTCTTGATATAGATACATCAAATGTAAGTTTTGTGTTCCTGGGTTCCTTCGATTCCATGGTCAGAGCGAAGGATGTGGCTGTGAATAAGAGCAGGGCTATAGGTTTTGGTGCAGTATCGTCTGACGAGTCATTTGACGGATACAGGAGTACATTCACTCAGGAAGATCTGGTGCAGTACGCAAATGTCAGAAGCGAGGTCGCCGGTCGTATAGGCACTATAGTTCAGCTAAATGAGATGACAGAGGATGATTTCTACGCCATCTTAAATGCCAAAGGGATCAGTCCGGTCGATAAGATTGCGGACTATTACGGAGTGCGGCTGAAGATGTCAGCGAATGCAAAGCACAAGCTGGCGAAGCAGGCGGCCGAAAACAGAATGGGAGTGCGATTTATCCGCTCACAGCTACAGAGAAAGCTTGATGATGAGCTTTTTGAGGACTGTAACAGGACGGAGTACACCATTGCTTAGATAAATATAATCAGATATCAGCGGGAGAACTGCAATGCAAATTATGCATTGTGGTTCTTTTTTTGTCTGGACGTTTGCCTGCCGTTGAAAAAACGGAAGAAATATAACTGGTGATATGATTTGTTTACAGGTTAGGTATTTGATTGCAGGAGGTAAAAATATATGCTGTATTGTTTAGAAGCGTTTCTTTTTTGTTTTATTGTCATGTATGCATTTGGCCGAGAGAAGCTGGTAATGCTGTGGAAGATTGTGAAGATCACAGCATTGGTAATTGTAGTAATATTTTTTGTGAGAATGTATATTCAGAACCGGCGTATCCACTCTGAAGCTGTCGCAACCGTGACAGAGGTGACAAATGACGATATGATGGGTGGATACAGCCAGAAACTCACATTGGAATATACCTATGACGGCAAAAAGTATGTCATTGAAGATCTGCAGACAATAAATCTGCAGGCTGAAAAGGGAGATATGTACACGGTGCATTTCAGCTACCGCACCCCTGATAAGCTAAAATTCATACAGCCGGATGATAAAGTTAAAAATAAAAGAAAATAGCATTGCCTGGCAAAATTCTCCGTTTTTTATACGGAATATCTATGTTGAAAGATTATACTTCGTACGTGAGCTTGAGAGTTAGAGGAATATTGCGGAGGTGTAAAAGAGTATGGATGATACAGAGATTAAAATGTACGAAAAAAACTGGGTGAAAATTGCAATATGTCTTGCCAGGATGTACGGAGTAGGTGAATGTCTCAGACCATTGCCAAATATTCCGTTGGACGAGATGGCAGATATAGTGATTGAATGGACGGATGAGTATATAAAGTCCGGGTGGAATCTGAGTAATGGGGGTGATATAGTAGACTTCTTTGAAATGAAAATAAAAATCTGGACTATGGATATTTAAAATAGTTCCAAGATTAGTTATGAAAATGCATGCAATGTAAATACTCAACATATTGACTATGATGTAGCTTGTGCTGTATAATAAGAAAATAACTGTGTGTATTGCATATCCATATAGTACATCAATTATTTTAGTGTGAGGGATACCGTAAATACGGTGCAATATACGAAGGAGGGAATGTAATATGAAAAAGAGTGAGACAGGTTTTATAACCAGAATTGTAACTTTGATTATGGTATGTGTGATGGCATTATCACTGATACCTAATGTTTCGGCAAATGCAACAACAACCAGTAAGAGCACAGCGTATAAGTCGACCAAGACTATGACGTGCTATCTGGCAGGAAGAGAGAGAAAGACTATCACCATGCCGGCTGATATTGCAAAGATAAGCTTTGGAAGCCAGAGCGCGGTGAAGATGAGAAAAGCATCATCACGCAAGGTGGTTGTGTCAGGAATCCGTAACGGAAAAACAAAGTTTACGGTGATCACAAAGGACAAGAGACGTATAGTATGTAACGTAGTCAGAACTACAAAATTTACAATGGGTCCGTCTAAAAAGCGTGTAATAAACACCAACATAAAGCTCAAGTATGTGAAGAGCTCTAATAAAAAGCTTGCGACAGTAAAGCTTGCAAAGAACAAGAAATCCTTTACTGTTACCACTAAGAAGAAGGGTACAGTAAAGATCACAGTCAGATATTCAAACAATAAAGTAGAGACACTTCGTTTAGTAGTGGCTCACCAGCATACATGGAAAACAGTCGTAGATAAGGATGAGTGGGATGAGCCAATTTACGAGGAGCAGGATGTATACGAAAGCCAGTTTCACTGCTTCTGGCCTGATGGTAGTTATGCAGATGAACTTCAAGATTCCTGTGCAAAACAGAGATGGTGTGCAGACCATTGTGTAAGCTGCTTTCCAAATTGTCCAGACCCAGACCCAAGAGGTTTCTGTGCTTTACAGGTATATGACCAGCTAGTTGATGTCTGTATAGGCACAGAAAAAGTCCAGACTGGTACAAGACATCACGATGCCGTTACACACCAGGAATGCAGTGTCTGCGGTGCCAGAAAGTAGTAACAAAAATAAAGGCTCTGATAGCGATATCAGGGCTTTTTTCATGTTATGCTTTAACATCAGTAACAAGAAACCCAGTTTATAATTTAAGTTATGAACTGGGTTTTATTTTAATGATATGCAGATACCAAAATTAAAGAGTAAACCAACTATAGAAAGTGTACCGTCTGATATAAACAGCCCAAAGCAACTTAGTGTACCATCCAATTTAAGCAACCCATAACAACTTAGTGTATCAGTATGAAAAAATCAATCCCAAACCTCCGACAAACTCCTAATGTCGTGCCATAGAACATAGTAACACCAATAACACCTAAAAACGCTAGCATAAATATAGAGATATTTACCCTCTTTACCGGTCAACCGATAAAGAGGGTATTTTTATGTAAAAAAAACGGAAGAAAAATAAACGGCTGATATTATGATATAGAAGCTTGAGACATACCAGTATAAGAAAAGGAGGCAATGTTTATGAAGAAATTCAAGTTAATAAGAAGCAATTTATATGCGGAGAAACAGAATTATATTTCAACTCTCAAGATAGAGAATGATGATTACTATGTTGCATTTAACTATTTTTGCGACTATATGGGAGACCTGAAAAATAATGAGCTGGACATGCAGAATCTGGCGGTTGTTGTGAAAATGAAGGTGAATGGTGATGGGATGCCGATGATATATTCATCAACTGAGGATGATATTTTTATCAATCTGTGTCGATATCCAAACTATCTTCTTGATGATGAGGGGGTTGAAAAGCTGATCGGCAGGCTGCAGAAAGCCAGGGAGACAAAGAAGGAATTGCTTAGATATGTGCAAATGATTGCCAGAGGCGAGTATATAGATGTGGAAAAGGAATTTATCTAGCTGTCAGATTTGACAAATTCAATTATATCGGATACCGGACAGTCGAGAATGTTACAGAGAACATCGAGAGTCTTTGTAGTTATGGCTTCACCATGTTTCATTCTGTGAATAGTATTGGCCGGTATGCCGTGCTTAAATATGAGAGCATATTCAGTGATGTTCTTTTTGTATAGTGTTTCGTAAAAGGGTCTATAAGAAATCATGTGAAAAACCTCCATTACTGTTAAAACTATCACATTTCATACAATTAATATGCTCAATAAGTTGACTATAAAACGCAAGCAGTGATATAGGCGGGAAGAAATAATAAAGAAATATAATTGATCTGCAGACATTTGTGACATAGAGGAGGAATATGATGGGTAAAAATACAGACCAGCCTGGGCTGGAACAGTTGGAAAAGGAACGTTTTCGTATAATTACGGATATAATTTATTACGCTGCCGGGCATGTTGACAGGATGGATTTTAAGTATGGGTGCACTCTCAACAGACTTGTATTCATGGTAAGAGAGTGTATTGATATATATGACCTGGCAGAGGTGATACAGGAGGATATGTTAAATACATATTCCATTGTGATGGGGCTTGTGTCAGACAAATATCTGATGAGTAAGGAAGGTTCAAGAGGAAAGTATGACTGCGTCGTAACGAAAAAAGGTAAAAAGATAGGCATGGGAAGATATACCACGTCGGAAGGTGTTACTAAGATAACACTCAGCAGCGCTGCCGCGGACATGGTGATCAGGAACATCCGGAATGGAAGGTATTTAAATCGACATACTGAAATGGAGAATGACGATAAGGAGAATGGCGATAAGGTATGTAAGTAATTAACCAGAAAAAACAGAGAATATGTTTGACATGGACAGATGTAAGTATGAAAATGAATATAAATAATATACAAGGAGCAATATTTATGGGGTATATGGTAGATAAAATGAGAAATATGAGCTTCCGTCAGTACAGCTTTGAGAAAAAGCTGCGCGACATTGAAGCTGAGATGAGCGGCAGGAACAGATCGTTTTTGCCGGAGATTACGGATGTTAATGGTGTAGTCAGCGAGGAACGTATAGATAGCTTCATAGCGGCGAATGTAGATCGTATAGAAGAGTATGGAACAGCCAACAACATGTGGAGAGAAAACGGTTTCAGGTCGGTCACTTCTGAGCACATGCCGGATGTGCTCCGGGAGTATTTGAGCGATTTTATGTATCTTGCAATAAAGGTAATATTGACGGAGGATTATCTGGGTGATGAAGAGCTGGTTGAACTGCCGGTGGCGACATTTGAACAGATATACATGATGGCAGAGGAGCTTGGATCAGGTGAGATGAGATATGACGATGTGTTTACCGAGTTCTACTGCGGTGGTGTACAGCGTGCCAATCTTCTGGCATATTGTGATTCTTTATACGAGCTGCTTTCAGGTGAGAGGATAAAAAGCCTGATAACAGATGAGATGCTTGACAGGGCAAATAAGCTCTATGAGAAAGATGTGGAGCGTATCAACGGTTCATATCAGGAAATAGAAGATCTTCCTGAGGAGATAAGAGAGGAAATGGAAGATTGGAGCGAATCGGTAACTGGGGAAGAGATGCCAGAGCTCATTGGGATTTGTGATGTCCAGAATCCTGACGTGTTCTGCACAAAATACAGACGCTTCAGGGAAATATATTTTTCCGATGAACTTCCGCAGGATATCGATCTTGCAAATGTAGTAAAGAGGATGCTCAATATCTATCTGTGCAGCATAAATGCATCGTCATATGGATTTGAGGATACATTTTCTGACTCATACATTTACATGAAAAGGGCACAGCGCATGGTGAGCTATGCGGCAAAGAAGCACGCAGAAGGCGGGGCGGATGACTGATGAAGGATTTTAAGAGGGAATACTACAAAAATCTCAAAAAAGACTTTGATGAGAAAATAGAGAAGTCCGCAATATTCACATATATAAGGGATGAATACGAGAAAGACATCGATACCCGGGAAGCTGGGGATGATAAAAGAAATTACATAAAACTCCGGAGACTCCAGTTGAGATACGACCGCGGAGAGATCGATATTCCTGAGTTCATGGAGGGATATATCAGAATAAAGCTCAATATGCCGAAGATCAACATGGAAAAAGACAAAGCCGGTGTAGTGTATGGCAACAGGAAGACCATGGCCAGAGTGAAAAACAGACAGCTCATCAGAAGAGGTTTTGACAGGCTGGAAGATGAGCTTGCGGCTGGAAAACGTAAGACAAATGACAAATTCAAAGCTTTGCTCAAGGCTGCCGGTGAAGACAAGGAGTTATTTGACAGAACAGTAAGAGAGTGTTTTCGAGATGACGATGTGGTTCCTGTTTCTCTGGATGAGTCCGATATAGACCTTCCGTGCGAAGATTGCCAGAGCCCCGGCATTGTACAGATGATAACATACGAGATGCTGTACGCCATAATAATGTATGATATAGCCGCCAAATTCTACGACATGGGATTCAGACAGATCAGAAGCGGTGAGGATGCAGGTCGTATGGATAACGTCTCAGAGGTGGAGAACCTTATTCCAAGAAAGAAGGATAAAAGTCTTGATCTTGTTGAACATTTATTTCAGACTAAGAGGCTGAATAATCCTTTTTTAGGCAGTTCAGTTGTTGAGCCACAGAGAGATGAGAACAGGCTGGAGGAGGAGAGCACAAAGCTTCTGGACATCTTGAACGCAGAGCAGAGAACAGATATATGTATTCCGCTCAAGGTAGATCCCGCCACCGGATGTGGTGTGTATATACTGGGAAGGGATTATTATACGGACAGAAGCCTCAAGGTCATGGAGAACAGAGCCCAGTATTGTAGATTTGGAATTATAGAGATGGATCCCGGTCTGGCGCCGGACACGATATTTGATATAAGGACCATCGATGATACCGATCCGGATGAATATCAGTCAGTTGTGGACATCTGGAAGACACAGGTGGTAAGTGACGCACATGAGGAACTCAGGGAGCGGAATGGCGTTATACCTGAGGGCTGCTCGGATTACTTTGCGGGATGGTTTTCTGATGACAACGACAACTGGTTTGACAGCCGGATAACCGGTGATGAGAGGATCGCATGTGCAGAACAGTTAAGCAAAGATAAGCAGCGGTTCATGAAAAGATATAATTAAACCTAGGTAATTCATAACGTGAAAAAGGCACATCACATGCAGAAATATTCTGTATGTGATGTGCCTTTACCGTTATATAACTATCTTTTATTTATTCATATTCTTGTTCGCAGCGGCAAGCATGAGCTTGATTCTGTTTACCTGATTGACCTCAGATGCACCAGGATCATAGTCGACTGCCACGATGTTTGCCTCAGGATATGCCTCACGCAGATGCTTGATAACACCCTTGCCCACGATGTGGTTTGGAAGACATGCAAATGGCTGTGCGCACACGATGTTCGGAGCACCGCTCTTTATGAGCTCTATCATCTCACCTGTAAGGAACCATCCCTCGCCGTTCTGGTTTCCTATGGATACGATTGGTCTTGCATAGGCGGCAAGCTTTTCGATATGGGCAGGAGCCTCGAATCGCTTACTCTTTTCAAGAGCATCCCTTGCAGGTTTTCTGAAGGATTCCAGAACCTTTATAACAGTGTTGCTGACTATGGCTCCCTTCTTGGTCTTGCCAAGGAACTCATAGTTGTAATTGTTGTTGTAGAAGCAGTACATGAAGAAGTCCAGGAGATCTGGCATAACAGCCTCTGCTCCCTCTGCTTCCAGCAGGTCAACTAAGTGGTTGTTGGCTGATGGCAGGAACTTTACAAGTATCTCTCCAACAATTCCGACTCTAGGCTTCTTGATGTCAAGGAGTGGGAGAGTGTCGAAGTCGTGGACGATTCCCTGTATATTCTTCTTGAATACTGCGTTGCTTCCGGTCTTTGTAAGGCTCTCCAGACAAACCTTCTTCCATTTCTCATGGAGTGCATTTGCCGAACCCTTTTCCTTCTCGTAAGGTCTTGTCCTGTACAGACATCTCATGAATACATCACCGTATATCAGAGCCTGCATTGCACGTTTTACTACCTTGTAGTTTATCTTGAAGCCTGAGTTCTTCTCAAAGCCCTGGGCAGACAGTGCTATTACAGGTATCTGACCGTAGCCTGCCTTGGAAAGGGCTCGTCTGATAAATCCTACATAGTTTGTTGCACGGCATCCGCCTCCTGTCTGGCTCATGATGACAGCCAGCTTGTTCACATCGTACTTTCCTGAAGTGATGGCGCTCATCATCTGTCCGACAACGATCAGAGATGGATAACATGCGTCGTTGTTTACATATTTCAGACCAACATCTATCGTCTCCTTGGTTGCATCCGGCAGGATCTCAATGTTGATTCCCATGCACTTGAATGCAGGTGCAAGAAGATCGAAATGGATAGGAGACATCTGAGGTGCAAGAACTGTATAGTCCTTCTTCATCTCCTTGGTAAATTCTATTCTGTTGATGGCACTGCTTGACGGACATGTCTTGTAGTGCTGTTCATGTCTTGAGTTGACCGCGCTTATGAGGGATCTGATTCTGATCCTTGCTGCACCTAAGTTGCTGACCTCATCGATCTTGAGGACAGTGTATATCTTGCCTGACTTGGTAAGTATATCGTTGACACAGTCAGTTGTTACAGCGTCCAGACCACAGCCGAATGAGTTGAGCTGTATGAGCTCTAAGTTGTCACAGGTCTTGACGTAGTTGGCTGCCTTGTACAGTCTTGAGTGGTACATCCACTGGTCGGAGACAATAAGAGGTCTCTCGACCTTGCCAAGGTGTGCGACTGAATCCTCGGTAAATACAGCAATCTTGTATGAGTTGATGAGCTCTGGGAGACCATGGTTGATCTCAGGGTCCAGATGATATGGACGACCAGCCAGAACTATGCCGAGCATATCGTGTTCATCAATGTATCTGAGAGTTTCTTCGCCCTTAGCACGCACATCCTCCTTGACCTTCTCTGCCTCTGCGTACGCCGCATGTATGGCGCTTCCAATCTCGTCCATTGTCACATCATAGTACTTGGACATCTCACGGTACATACGTTTTACGAGAGCTTCCTCGTTGTCCAGGGCCACAAATGGTCTGATGAATGTTATGTCGTCAGCCTTGAGTTCCTCCATGTTGTTCTTGATGTTCTCTGCATAAGAAGCAACGATAGGACAGTTGTAGTGATTGTTTGCCTCAGGAGTCTCGTTCATTTCATATGGTACACATGGGTAGAAGATGGACTTGATTCCATTTTTCAGCAGCCACATAACGTGTCCGTGTGAGATCTTGGCAGGGTAACACTCTGACTCACTAGGTATGGATTCGATACCCAGGCTGTATATGTTTCTCGATGACTTTGGAGACAGTACAACTGAGAATCCAAGCTTTGTGAGGAATGTGTGCCAGAAAGGATAGTTCTCGTACATGTTGAGTACACGAGGAACACCTATCACGCCACGCTTTGCCTCCTCAGGCTTAAGTGACTCATAGCCAAATATTCTTCCAAGCTTATATTCAAAGAGGTTAGGAATGTTGTCTGCGTTCTTCTTCAGACCGACACCCTTCTCACATCTGTTTCCGGTGATGAACCTCTTGCCGTTTGAGAATTTGTTTATTGTAAGGAGACAGTTGTTTGTACATCCTTTACATCTTGTCATGGAGCTCTCATATGTGAGCTTTCTTATCTCCTCGATAGGGAGCATAGTCGTGACAAATCCCTCTTTGTATTTGTTTCTTGCTATGAGGGCAGCACCAAAAGCACCCATGATACCTGAGATGTCAGGTCTTATCGCTGTTCTTCCTGATATGACTTCAAAACTCTTTAAAACTGCATCGTTGTAGAAGGTACCACCCTGTACCACGATGTTTTTTCCGAGATCCTTTGGATCCGTGAGCTTTATAACCTTGAGCAGGGCATTTTTGATGACGGAGTAGGCAAGGCCGGCGGATATATCAGCCACGGATGCGCCTTCCTTCTGAGCCTGCTTAACCTTTGAGTTCATGAAGACTGTACATCTTGAACCGAGATCTATAGGTGTTCTTGCTGTTATGGCGATGTGCGCAAAGTCTGCGATATCGTAGTTCAGTGACTTTGCAAATGTCTCTATGAATGATCCACATCCAGATGAGCATGCCTCGTTCAGCATAACGTTATCTACTACGCCGTTCTTGATCTTGATACACTTCATATCCTGACCGCCGATATCAAGTATACAATCTACCTCAGGGTCAAAGAATGCAGCGGCTGTATAGTGGGCTATGGTCTCAACCTCACCGAAATCCAGTGAGAGAGCCTGTTTGATAAGAGCCTCACCGTAGCCTGTGGAGCATGATCCTGCGATCACTGCACCTTCAGGAAGCTTACTGTATATATCTTTTATAGCTCTGATGGTAGTGTTCAGCGGACTTCCGTTGTTGCTGCTGTAGAAGTCGTAGAGAAGTTCGCCGTCAGCTCCGACGAGGGCAACCTTGGTTGTGGTTGAACCTGCGTCGACACCGATGAAACAGTTTCCTTTATATGTAGCGAGATCACCGCGCTTTACAGCGTATTTGTTGTGATCTGCCTTGAATTTCTCGTAATCCTCATCACTTTCAAAAAGAGGTGCAAGTCTCTCCACACCAGAGGAGAGATTGAGCTCCTGGGAGAGAGCGTGGATGAGCTCTGAAAGCGTCATGGACACCTCAGGTTTGGAGTTCATGGCAGCACCTACTGCGGCGAACAGATGTGAGTGTCCTGGATCTATGATGGCGTCGCCTGTAAGATTGAGTGTTCGGATAAATGCATTCTTCAGTTCCGGAAGGAAATGAAGAGGACCACCAAGAAATGCAACATTTCCCTTGATTGGTTTACCACATGCAAGACCTGATATAGTCTGATTGACAACGGCCTGGAATATGGATGCGGCCAGGTTTGGCTTTGTAGCTCCTTCGTTGATGAGTGGCTGGATATCTGTCTTAGCGAATACACCACATCTTGCAGCGATAGGATAGATGGTATCATAGTCCTTTGCATAGTCGTTAAGACCTGATGCGTCAGTCTGAAGAAGAGTAGCCATCTGGTCGATGAAAGAACCGGTACCTCCGGCACATACGCCGTTCATACGCTGTTCGATTCCGTTTGTAAAATATATGATCTTGGCATCCTCACCGCCGAGCTCTATTGCCACGTCGGTCTGTGGTGCATAGTCCTGCAGTGCCTCTGATACACAGACTACCTCCTGGGTAAATGGCACACCGATGAGCTGGGCGAGTGCCAGTCCACCAGAACCGGTGATACATGGATTGACCTCGTTCTCGCCGAGGGCATCCTTTGCTTCCTGTACAAGATCTTTAAGTGTTTCTTTGATATTTGCAAAATGTCTTTTGTAATCGGAGAAAAGTATCTTGTTGTCCTTGTCAAGGACAGCAACCTTAACTGTTGTTGATCCAATATCAATTCCTAATGTGTACATAAAACAACCCTTCCAATTTCTTTTGTGTGTTGAATGTGTTTGATTTCGACATTTCTGCCGATAAAGCTACTTTATTATAGTGTAGGGTTTAAAAAAATACAATGACTTTATAAAAACTTAACCATTACCAGAAAATGTAAAAATAAAAGTTTTTTGCAGGTAACTATATCATCGGAGGTGAATATATTATAAAAAAGCCTTTCAGGGGTAAGCTATGAATTTTGATACCTGTAACGGAGTTATCCATGTAGTGAAGAGAGGGGACACACTGTATAAGCTGTCCAGGATATACAAGGTAAAGCTCAGCGACATCATATCAGCAAACCCGTACATCAACGTATACAATATGCAGCCGGGGGATGAAGTGTGTATTCCCGTGATCATGGAGGAAGATTTTCTTATATATACAGTGCAGGATGGAGATACATTTGAGGATGTCCTTAAGAATACCGGAGTATCTCCGGATGATCTGTTCAAATTCAATCCGGATCTCTACAAGATGGCCCTTGCCGCGGACATGGAGATAAAGTATGTGGACTTTCAGAAGTAGATGGATGCACATGGCTGTATGATATCTGTCCTGGCTGCCGGTTTATAGCTGGCAGCTATTTTGCTGTTATCCGCCAGGTTAGAAAAACTTAATTATTCTACTGTTGTAAACTCATTTTTTATATTATATAATTCAAAAGGTGTAGTTTAAAAAAGTATGACAGGAGTTTTTTTATGAATATAATAAGTAAGATCGAGAAGAAGTTTGGCAGATACTCCATTCGAAACCTCACATTATACCTCATCATAGGCTACGGTATAGGATATCTGTTGTTCATGTTCCAGCCAAAGATACTGTTCATGTTGACACTTGATCCGGCGGCGGTAATGCATGGACAGGTGTGGAGACTTTTCACATGGATAATCACACCACCGGTATTCGGTGTCGATATATTCACGATAATCATGCTGATATTTTACTACAGTCTGGGATCTCTGCTGGAACGTACTATCGGAACATTCCTTTATAATCTGTACATGTTCAGCTCCATGCTGTTTACCATGATCGGTATAATGCTTGCACACATATTCTGTACCTATATCATAAGGTATGATTACGCGAGCTCGACTGGTTATTTCGCATATGCATCGACATATTATATATTGATGTCCATATTCCTTGCCATAGCGGTATGCTATCCTGACATGAGCGTGTTATACGCCATGATCATACCGATCAAGATGAAGTATCTCTCGATACTGTATATCGTCATTATAGCGTATTACTTCATCAATGAGACATTTATGGGAAGAGTGAACATAGCCATGTCACTTGTGAGCTTTGTGATATTCTATCTGAGCACGAAGAACTTCAGAAAGTTTTCGCCAAAGCAGATGAAGAGGCGGCGGAATTATAACAGGCAGGTGCGGACAGCAAAACAGGAGAATATCGGACACAGATGCGTTGTGTGTGGAAGAACGGACAAAGATTATCCTGATCTGCAGTTCAGGTACTGCTCAAAGTGTACAGGTAACAAGGAGTATTGTCAGGATCATCTGTTTACCCATACACACAACTAGGATATATGATCAAAGATTTATAAAGAAGATAAAAGAGGAAGTTTATTATGTATAATGAAGAGAAGAAGCTTATAACCGATATACAGAGAAAGAAGGATCTGGACAGGAATCTTGCACTGTTTGCAGGTGTGGCATCGAAAGCAAATTATGAATATGCATGCCACAAATTCACCTTGAATTACCTGACACTCAAGGACATGCATATGGATGGGGATGTCCCTGATGATCCATATATCGCTCAGTGCCAGGCTGTGATCGACAAGCTGATAGGCGACTTTGTTGTGGGAGATAAGACGGTGTGCGAGGATGCTGACATGAAGCTTATCTCGGATGTCAGGAACACCATAACAGCCAAGATGAAGGTGCTCACATCATACACGGATGCATTTGAGATGTATGAGTATATTTTAAACAGGAAAGAATACAGTTATCCGGAGAATGTTGACGAGGAGATACAGAAGGAGCTTAAGGAGCTCGATGAGGCGGGCGTCAGTGACTTTGCAGAAGAGATATACAGATTTGTGTTCGCAGATCAGGACAAGGTTGCCATCAACTCCAAACTGCAGTCCATCATAGGACAGCTCCCGATACGTATGACAAAGAACAGATTCTATGACATTCTGGGAGAAACGCTAGATATATATAATGGAGTGGAGAAGGAGTCTCTTGACCAGTTTATTGAGATGATCGAGAATACTGCTCTCATAAGACTTCCAGAGGGATTTGAGACAGAGTACCCTGAACTACATGAGGCGCTTGAGGTCTTAAAGGCTGGTGATTACACTGCTCTTGATTACGATGGTTACAGAAAGCTCACTGATGTGCTGGACAGAAGTGCAGCATTCCTGAATTCGGTTGTGACTGAATATATGCTCATCATAGAGCTTGTAAATGATCTCTATGTTATGATGCTTGCGCTGGATTCAAAGGAAGGCGTATCTGAGAGCTGTAAGAAAGCGATGACCGTCATAGAGAAGGCTGTCGCTGACGACGGAGAGCATCTTGAGGATGTATATGCACTCCTTGACGATATCGTCGGAGAACAGGAGCTGGCAGGAGAGCATAAGGTAATGCTTGAGTCCGCTGTGTACGACATCTCAACCGGTTACACCGATGATATTGCCGCAAATGAGCTTCAGGATACATACAGAGATCTGGAGATTATGGATAAGCTTCTCTCGGGAAGTATGTTTGTGGATATAGACAATATAGCTGTGATGGGCGTACTCAATGTGGATACTGATTATATAGCTGCATGTAAGGAGAAGCTGACAAATGAGTTTGCAGATTTGTTTGCTGCCAACTCAATGACAGTCAACAGAGCCATCATGGCAAAGATACTCTCCAACATACCTGTTTTCTTCAACACAACTGATGAGATCAGGGAATATGTAAACGGATCTCTTTCGAGATGCAGGGAAAAGAGTGAACTTCTTGCGGACTATATTGTTATAAAGCAGATGATGGAAGAATAAACTGTTTATTACAGGTGATTGAATATGGTCATTGATGATAAGTTTTATGTTGGTGGAGCCCGGGACCGGCAGATCATAAGGATGGTCAGAGGAATAAGGCGCTTCCATAGAGTAAAATATGTGCCTGGAGTGTTCGTTATCACACTTCCGTTGTTTGGAGATGGGATTCTGGAGATATATGAGTTGAATGAACTCAGGCAGAAGATCTACACTGACATGGGCGATGCTATACATATTGTCGGTGCAGCTCCAAGCAGATTCCAGGCTGTACTGCTTGTCAGGGATATAATAGATGATATATATAAGAAGACCGGGGATGTTGATGTGGAGAGATTTTTTGCATCGTGACCAGATAGTCTCTGGGTCTAAGGGGATGGAGCATGCATATTGTTTGGTTGATATTGAAGATACTGCTCATAGTTATCCTGTCGCTGGTGGGACTGGTAGTGCTTCTTGCACTTCTCGTATTGTTTGCGCCGGTGAGATACAGGGCGTATGTGAAGAAGGATGATGACATATTTGCGAAGTTCTCTGCCAGATGGCTTGGTTTTGTCCTGTGTTTTAAGGTTTTGTATGATTCGGACGGCCTTCGGTACAGGCTGAGGCTGTTTGGCGGAACCATCATGGGCAGCGAAAAAAGTGCCATACCGGAGCCGGAAGAAGAGGTATATTCTGAACCCGGGGAATACAGTCGGGCTGAGACAGAGGAAGAAGCTTCTGACAGTCCGGGATATGAAGACTATCCATCGGTGGAGCCGGAGGACAGGCAGTTTCTTCTTGAGGACAGCGAATTTGAGGAGCCCGTACTGGGGCCGCTCATCAGGCTGGGCAGAAGGATAGACAGTATGGCAAAGACGGTTGTATCGAAGTTCAAAGATCTGTCAGAGAAGTTTGCCAGTCTGAAAAAGAAAAAAGATGGCTATACTAAGCTTGTACACAATGTCAGAACAAAGGAAGCCATGAGAGTTTTCAAGGTTGAACTGATAAAGGTGTTAAAGCATCTTAAGCCCACAAAGCTTAAGGGGCAGATCATATATGGTGCGGATGACCCGGCAACAACAGGTGAGCGCCTGGGGTATATGAGCCTGCTTTTCCCGCTATACTATGATAATATAGATATAACACCGGATTTCTCTGAAGCCCGGCTGGAAGGAGACCTGTTCATGAAGGGCAGGATAAGACTTGGAACAATCGGCTGGAGCGTGCTGAAGGTGATCTGGAACAAGAATGTCAAGATAACTATTGCTCGATTAAAAAAGATATCAGGAGGAAATTGATATGGCAAATATGAATATTGAGGGAACACTTGGTTCTATGTTTAAGGGAATGGATGGCTTCATATCATCGAAATCGGTGGTGGGAGAGCCTGTGTATGTCGGTGACACGATCATTATTCCTCTTGTAGATGTCAATTTTGGTATGGCTGCCGGAGCGTTCAATAAGCAGGACGGCAACAAAGCTGCCGGAGGAATTGGAGCAAAGATGAGCCCGTCTGCTGTTCTTGTCGTCTCAGGAGGAAATACGAGACTTGTAAATCTCAAGAACCAGGATGCCGTAACAAAGATCATAGACATGGCCCCAGAGGTCGTAGATAAGGTCGTGGGTCTGTTCAAGAAGGACAAGACAGAGGAAGAGAAGAATGTTGACAAGGCGATAAATGATGTCGCACAGTCAGAGGAATCTGTCACAGAATAATAAATATCAGAATATATAATATAAGTAAGATTCAGTGCGTTGGGAAATGCATTATTAAAAAGTCACCACATATAATGATAATAAATCATTATGGTGGTGATTTTTTATCTGGAAAAAATTCACAGGATTTGCGTTTTTCTTCACAGCGGTGGGAGTGGTTATAGGATATTTCATAAGTGGATTTGTGGAATTTCTCATAATCGTTATATTATTGCTGTTATCTTATATATTCTCCTGCAGATAAAAAAATAAGAGTGATGATCCTTGAGGATCATCACTCTTATTTATACCAGAACTGAATCGGTGATATTATGCAAATATTATGCACGCTCGACCTTACCAGATCTTAAGCAAGATGTACAAACATAGATCTTCTTTGGTGTACCATCAACTACAGCCTTAACAGCCTTAACATTTGACTTCCACATCTTGTTTGCTCTTCTATGAGAGTGGCTCACTTTGATACCGAAATGAGCACCTTTATCACAAATTGAACATTTTGCCATAATAGCACCTCCTTCAATGAATAAACTAACTTTCTTCCTAAGTTCACAACAAGACATATAATAGCAGATTATTTTTCCATATGCAAGCAAAATATTTATTTTTTATTGGAAATGAAGAAATACTATAGAATAAAATTAGATTTATGCTATAATTGATGAGTAATTGTGTTTATAAGTCGGTAGATATGATGAACACTGGTGACTTTGTTAGAAAGGAGTCGTGTATGAAGGAATATATTAATAGCGATAACGGTAAAGTAAGTATAGATGAGAGTGTTGTTGCACAGGTTGCAGGACTTACAGCCCTTGACTGTTTTGGAATAGTAGGAATGGGAATAGTCAGTGTCAAGGACGGAATTGTAAAGCAGCTCCGCAGAGACAATGTTTCTAAGGGTGTAAATGTACGTTTTGATGAGAATGGTGATATAGTCATTGAGCTGCACATAGTTGTTGCTTATGGCGTTAGTATAAAGGCTGTCACAGACAATCTTATGCAGTCGGTAAAGTACAAGGTAGAGGATTTTACGTCGTTTAAGGTCAGCCATATCAATGTCTATGTTGAAGATGTTAAAGTACTTGATTAGTTTGGAGGATAGAGTAAAGTGAGTAATACGATTGATGCGCTTGCACTGAAGAAAGCATTTATTGCCGGTGCCAATAATCTTGATAAGAACAAGGAATATATCAATGAACTTAATGTGTTCCCTGTGCCTGACGGAGATACAGGAACTAATATGACGCTGACAATCCTGTCTGCAGTGAAGGAGGTTGAGGCGGCACCTGATGATATGAAGTCCATAGCAAAGGCCATGTCCACAGGTTCGCTCAGAGGCGCCAGAGGTAACTCAGGTGTAATTTTGTCACAGCTTTTGAGAGGCTTCAGCAAGAAAGTGCAGGACGCAAGGACCATAGATGTTCACGTTATAGCAGATGCTTTTCAAAAGGCTGTGGAGACTGCATATAAGGCTGTCATGAAGCCTAAGGAGGGAACGATTCTCACAGTTGCCAAGGGCGTGGCGTCCAAGGCAAGGGAGTGTGCTGATGCAGATATGTCCCTTGCACAGTTCTGCGACGAGGTTATTGAATATGGAGATGCCGTTCTTGATTCCACTCCTGAGATGCTTCCGGTTCTGAAGGAAGCCGGCGTGGTCGATTCAGGTGGACAGGGACTCATGGTGGTGCTCAAGGGTGCTGTCGACTGTCTCATGGGCAGAGTTACAGTTGAACTCAGCAAGAACACAGGAACAGTGAATGTGGCAAGAACATCCACAGGCGCAGGCAACGATTCCTTATCCACAGCGGATATAAAGTTTGGATATTGTACAGAGTTTATTATCAATCTTGAGAAGCCATATGGCGAGGCTGAGGAGGATGATCTGAAGAGCTTCCTCGAGTCTATAGGTGATTCGATAGTATGTGTATCTCTTGATGATATAGTTAAGATACATGTGCATACCAATCATCCTGGTCAGGCATTTGAAAAGGGTCTTACACTTGGATACCTTACTAATATGAAGATAGACAACATGAGGATAGAGCATCATGAGCGTGTTATTGGTCAGGCAGAGCGCGATGAGGCCGAGAAGCAGGAGGAAGAGAGACAGCACAGAAAGCAGGAGCATAAGGAGCCTCGTAAGAAGTATGGATTTATTACGGTATCCATGGGTGATGGTCTCAAGACTCTTTTTGAAGAGCTTGGAGCAGACCGTGTTATAGAAGGCGGACAGACCATGAATCCAAGCACTGAGGATATGCTCAATGCGATCGATGATGTGAATGCCGAGAATATATTTATACTCCCGAACAATAAGAATGTTGTTCTTGCGGCTAATCAGGCGGCAACTCTGTGTGAAGATAAGAATATAATTGTGATTCCAACCGCGAATGCTCCTCAGGGCATAAGCGCCATGATCGCATTCGACAGTACAGTCGATGTGGACGAGAACAGATCTGCCATGAAGTCGGCTGTCAAGAATGTCAAAAGCGGACAGGTAACTTATTCCGTAAGAGATACCTCGATCGATGGAAAGGCCATCAAGGAGGGCGATATCATGGGTATCGGCGATAAGGGGCTTGTCAGTGTTGGAAATGATATAGAGAATGTAACATTTGAACTGATCGCAGATGCGGTCGATGAGGATTCAGAGGTTATAAGCATATATAATGGTGCTGATGTGTCTGAGGAGGATGCGCAGAAGCTTGCTGGCAGAGTGGAGGAGGCATATCCGGACGTTGATGTGCAGTGCTACTATGGCGGACAGCCGATATACTATTATATAGTATCTGTGGAATAACTTTCTGTGTATCTGTGAGATCCGTTGTGAAGAGGTGTATGTATGGAATTGAATGACTCCATAAAGACAATAAAAGGCATAGGTGACAAGACTGCGTCGGCATTTGCTCGGCTTGGGATAGAGACGGTGAACGATCTGCTTCTCAATTACCCCAGGACATATGTCACCTATGAGGATCCAGTGGATATATCAGATCTGCAGGCGGGAAGCAGGCAGTCCGTGAGGGCTGTTGTGAACAGCCGTGCGGAGGTCAGAAAAGTACATGGACTGACCATAGTAATATTGTACGCAAAGGATTTCTCTGGGACAATTAAACTTACCTGGTTTAATTGTCCTTTTTTGCGTAATTTCTTTCATATAGGTCAGGAGTTTGTGTTTGTAGGAAATGTGGCTTATAAGGGCGGTATGATGACCATGACGCAGCCGGAATACTACACTGATGATAAATACGGCGAACTTACGCATGTTTGGCAGCCGGTGTACACGGTAACGCCCGGTATAACCTCGAAGACCATACAGAAGGCTGTGAGAGGCGCAGAGGAAGCCATAGACAGGCTTGAGGATTACCTGCATGACAATGTGCTTGATGAGTACCATATTATGGGTATACAAAAGGCTATCCACTCGATTCATTTTCCTCAGGATGAGCAGAAGCTCAAGGGGGCTGTGAAGAGGATGGCATTTGATGAATTTTACAGCTTTATATCAAACCTTCACAGGATAAAAGACGACAATGTGTATGCAGAAAATACATGTATAATAAACTGTGATGAGGAGGTCAGGACGTTTATTGAGAACTTGAGGTTCAGGCTTACCGGGGCGCAGATGAATGCGGTGCGTGATATGCTTGACGATATGCGCTCTGAACATGTCATGAACAGGCTGGTTCAGGGGGATGTCGGATCAGGAAAAACCATAGTTGCAGCAGCCGGATTATACGCAGTGGCTGCAAGTGGCTATCAGGGAGTGATCATGGCACCGACTGAGGTTCTGGCGGTTCAGCATTACAAGGAGCTCAGTTCACTGTTTGAGCCATACGGAATATCTGTGGGACTTCTGACGGGTTCCATGACAGCGAAAGAGAAAAGAGAGATGTACAGTCGCATCAAGAATATGGATGTGCAGGTTGTGGTCGGAACACATGCCCTCATACAGGACAAGGTGGAGTATGGAAGACTGGCGCTCGTTGTAACTGATGAGCAGCACAGATTTGGTGTAAAGCAGCGCGAGAGACTTGCGTCAAAGGGAGAAGCTCCGCACACGCTTGTTATGAGTGCCACACCTATTCCAAGAACCCTTGCGATCATCATGTATGGCGATCTTGACATTTCAGTTATAGATGAGCTCCCGGCAGGAAGAATCCCGATCAAGAACTGCGTTGTGGATGAGAGCTACAGGAAGACGGCTCTCGGCTTTATCATGAAGGAGGTCTCACAGGGGCATCAGATATATATAGTCTGCCCGATGGTGGAGGCCAGCGAAGTTCTGGACGATGTTGCAAATGTGGCCGAGTATACGGAGGAGCTGAAGAAGTCCATCAGGGATGGATATGGCGCTGACACTTCGGTGGTATGTTTGCATGGTAAGATGAAGGCGGAGGAAAAGAACAGGATTCTCCAGGACTTTGCGGATGGTAAGATAAGCATTCTTGTCTCAACTACGGTCATAGAGGTTGGAATAAACAATCCAAATGCCACAGTTATGATGGTGGAGAATGCAGAGCGTTTTGGCCTTGCGCAGCTCCATCAGCTCAGGGGACGTGTAGGAAGAGGAAATCTCCAGTCGTACTGCATTTTCATGAGCGGAAAAAAGGACAAGGATACTATGGAGAGACTGAATGTTCTGGAGAAGTCAAATGACGGCTTCTATATAGCCGGTGAGGATCTCAAGATGAGGGGCCCGGGCGATTTCTTTGGAATAAGACAGAGCGGGGAGTTGATGTTCAAGGTTGGGGATATATACAATCATGCTGACATGCTTAGGGCGGCGCAGGACGTATACGACCGCTATGGACAGGAGATAGATGCGAAACTGATAAATAAAGGGGATGACAGGCTGTACACTATGCCTGTATTATAAATAAAAAAAGGGGGTATACCATGAAAAACAAGAAAACGATAGTTATGGGAATAATTATTGGCATTTTGCTGATAATTATAGCGGTTATGGGATATGTGATCGCTTCGGGAAAGAAAGGTGATTCCGTTAAGAAAGAAACGCTGCAGGAGACTTCTGCAGGCACAGAAGAAGTGAAAAGTGCTGACAATACGGGCGATACAACTGAGCCGTCAGAAAAACAGGATGACCAATCCTTGGATATTGCAGGCGATTTCTATGCTGAGATAGGACATGATACAACGTGGGAGGCAGATGGCAAAAAGTGTGCTACAGAGAGCATCAACATATATAACAACACATCTGCGTCTGCAAAGGATTGGAAGCTTGAGATTACATATAAGGGAACTCCGGCTGTAGATCAGATATGGGGCGGAGAGTACAAGATATCAGGCAAAACAGTGTCAATAAAGGCCGTGGATTACACCCAGGAGATACCGGCTAAGGGCAGTATCAACCTCGGATATAATTTCTCTTCAGATGACCTCGCCGTTGAGAAATACGTGCTGTATGTAAATGACACACAGTACAGCGGAGATGGTCTTAAGATGGTAGCTTCAGCGCCTGAGAAGACCGACAGCAATGAAACAAGCGGAGGCGGGAAAAATACAGAATCCGCTGCCACTGAGAAGAAAAACAATACAAATGTTCCGGGAGAGATCCCATTTGAAACACATGGAAAACTTTCGGTAAAAGGAACGGATATAGTGGACATGAATGGAGACAAATATCAGCTTAAGGGTGTCAGCACCCATGGAATCACATGGTTCCCTGATTATGTGAATAAGGAAGCCTTTGAGACTCTGCGGGATGATTGGGGTGCAAATCTTATAAGACTTGCGATGTATACGGATACAGGAGACAGCTACGGATACTGCAGTGGCGGAGATAAGGACGAGATACTTGCTCTTGTCGACAAAGGAGTTAGTGCAGCGACTGAGCTTGGCATGTATGTCATAGTTGACTGGCACATACTAAGCGATAGTGATCCGAATAATCATATAGATGATGCAAAAGAATTCTTTGACAAGGTATCTAAGAAATATGCGGCACAGGAAAATGTCATATATGAGATCTGCAACGAGCCGAATGGTGGAACCCAGTGGAGCAGTGTCAAGTCATATGCCGAGACCATAATACCGGTCATCAGGGCAAACGACAAAGATGCTCTGATAATCGTGGGAACTCCAAACTGGAGCCAGGATGTCGATATTGCGTCACAGGATCCGATAACCGGTTATGACAACATCATGTACGCAGTGCATTTTTATGCGGCTACCCACAAGGATGACCTGAGAAATAAGGTTAAGACGGCTCTGGACAACGGACTTCCTGTATTTGTGAGTGAGTTCAGCCTGTGCGATGCATCGGGCAATGGAGGTATTGATTACGATTCATCTGACGAGTGGTTCAAGCTTATAAACGAGAATAATCTCAGCTATTCATCATGGAGTCTGTGTAACAAGAATGAGACATCGGCACTTATAAAGTCCGATTCAACAGCCACGGGCAGCTTATCCGATGGAGATCTGTCTGACACCGGAAAATACGTGAGAGACAGAATAATGGGAAAATAGTGTGAAGATTGGAAGCTTTTCTTGTAATTTGGCAAAAGGCATGGTATAAGAATGTCTGGCAGGAAAAGTTTATGATATACAGTACATATAGATAGGAGAAGAATATGAGGGTTATTGCCGGCAGTGCAAGAAGTCTGAAGCTGGTGACGATTGATTCGATGGACACCAGACCGACAACGGACAGGATAAAAGAAACCTTATTTAATATGCTCTCAAATGATATTCCGGGATGCCGGTTCCTTGATGTGTTCAGCGGAAGCGGAGCTATTGGAATAGAGGCGCTCAGCCGTGGGGCAGCCATGGCGGTATTTGTCGAGAACAGCAGAAAAGCAGTGGAGTGTATCAATAAAAACCTTGCGTTTACGAAGCTTGCCGACAGGGCACAGGTCTTGTCAGCGGATGCAGTTCAGGCAGTGGGGATGCTGGAGAGACAGGGACAAGCATTTGACGTAATATTTATGGATCCACCATATGGAAAGCTTCTGGAAAAGGCTGTGCTTGAAAGACTTGCAGGTTCACCTCTGATGGATGATGACACAATGGTCATTGTGGAGTCTGATCTTGACACGAATTTTGATTATCTTGATGATCTGGGACTGGAGCTTTATAAGACGAAGAAATATAAGACCAATAAACATACATTTATATATAGGAGACTGGAAGATGAGTAGAGCTATTTATCCGGGAAGTTTTGATCCGGTGACACTTGGCCATTTGGATATAATTAAGAGATCTGCGGAAATGTTTGATGAGCTGATAGTCGGGGTGCTCAATAATACCGCAAAATCTCCATTGTTTTCTTTGGAAGAACGTGTTAATATGTTAAAGAATGTAGTCTCAGATATCCCAAACGTGAAAGTTATGGGTTTTGGAGGACTGCTGGTGGATTTTGCAAGACAGAACGACGTGAAGGTCATAGTGAGAGGTCTTCGGGCTGTGTCGGATTTTGAGTATGAATTACAGATTGCCCAGAGCAACAGGAAGGTTGCCCCGGATATTGACACGGTTTTTCTTGCGACCAGTATTGAGTATTCGTACCTGAGCTCAAGCGTAGTCAAGGAATATGCGAGCTTTGGTGTGGATGTACATGATTTTATCCCGGAGGAGATCAGGGATACATTGAGAGATCGATATTCGATAGACAGAGATTGACAGGCGAAGGAAGAATTTTTGGATAGATTATTAGGAGGAGAAAAACATGGCAAGAAAAGGTATTGAAGAGATGATCAGTGAGATAGAGATATTTATTGACAATTGTAAGTATCAGCCATTGTCATCCAGTAAGATTATTGTGCCAAAGGAAGATCTGGAGCAGATGGTGGGCGAACTCAAGCTCAAGCTTCCTAATGAGATAGAGAGATGTAAGAAGATCATGAGAAACAAGGAGGCTATACTTGCGGATGCAAGAGCCAGAGCTGATTCTATCATCACAGAGTCTGTTGCAGAGGCAAACAGACTGGTTGATCAGAGCCAGATAGTTGAGCTTGCCAACATCAGAGCGAATGAGATAACAGACATGGCGAGAAGCCAGGCTGAGCAGATCATCGCTGAGGCGAATGCGGATGCCAAGGAAGTCAGAGCAGGTTCCATGTACTATTCAAAGGACAAGCTCACAGAGATAAGCCAGTATATAAATGCAACACTTCAGGCAGAGAGAGCGAACTATGAGAACCTCATTAAGTCTCTTGAGGACAATGCGGCAAGAGTTACAGACAATATGGCAGAGCTTGATTCAAGTATAGCTCAGATCAACGGTGTTCCTGAGCAGGTACAGCCAAGTGCTGACGATTCAGCATTTGCTGATGATGACAACACAGATTACAATGTATACGGCAAGACAGAGTATTCATCAGACGACTCTGACGATGAGGATTATGATGACGAGGATTACGATGATGAATATGACGACGAGGATGAGGATGATGAGGAGTTCCTCGACGAGTAATCACGCCAGATGATACAGGATGTATTTACAGACACATCATATAGAAAATGAAACACAGGAAGGCACATACTATTTTCCCTGTTGTGTATTTGATGAAAGACAGCCCGGATATTCTTATCATATCACGGCTTTGGAACAAGGCGGATAGCCCTCCAAAGGCAGTGAGTGAGAGAATGAGGGCTGTCTTTATTTTTGTGGAAATATCCATGCTGTATAATACTGGTACACCGCTGCCTATCTCCAGATATGTGGATATTATGGTGCATGCATCGCCTGAAAAGTAGCTGCACATAAGATTTCCTGCAATGGCAAATATGACCATGTACACACCGATCACAGTTATATTGTGTACCGAGCTGCTTATTATGTCAGAATACGTATTTTCTGGATTCCCTGAATTGAGGCTCTGGTTGTCTGATGATACCTGGACTGTTGCGGCAGTAAGCAGCTCCGTGGAAGTGCTGGAGCGGTGGGATGACATACATGACAGAGTAAGCGCTATTACAGTATAAATGATCTGTGGAAGATATACAGCCTCGATCAGCCGTGCAAACGATATATATTCCATCAAATGATCCCTGTATATGTAATTGTAAAGAAACATCGGACTTATATTGTTGCACATCGGGAGAAGGCTCTGACATACGTTTTCAGAGATGACCCTCTTTCGGTAAAAGAAAGCTATGATGATCGTGCCTGTGGGAAAACCGCATAGCAGGCCTATTATAAAGATGATCGCATATGCGCAGCATTTTGATACCTGTATCGATCTGAGAAAGCTGGTTATAACACCGGTCAGCAGCATAAAGGGGAGCAGGATAGGTACAATGGATGAGTACCATAGCTGTAACCCCTGGGTGCATCCGGATCTGATGATGTCTGAATTTAAACATGCAAATATTATAATTGAAGCTGTTAGAATTATATAACATACGTTCTTCATATGCCAATTGTATTCATTTTATAGAGCAAATATGATAAATAAGAATATGTTATATAACTATGACAGGTTGTTCAAAATCGGTCTTTATACTGATTTTGTATTTGTTGTATACCATGTTTCTGTATATGTCTGCGGCTTTTATGTCGTATGAGAACATGGACAGACCTGTGGAATCTGTACTTTTGTATATCTCGGCTGAACGGGTTATGATCGGTACCTGCGAAGCCTTTTTCATGCTTTTTATCACGGCACCTGCATCTTTTTTTAGTCCAAGAAGCTTGATGTAGGCTATCCAGCCGTTTTCTTTAAAATGGGAATAGTCATCACATCTCAGGTCTGTGATGGTGTGCAGCAGACCTCTCTGAATGTGCGTGAGAGTATAATTCCTACATTTAAGTGCTGTTGCGGTCTCAGTAAAGGATAGATTTGTGTCAAGCCTGGAGAGACGGTTGCAGAGATCTCTATCCATGTCAACGATGTCATCCGTGCACGGAGCAAGTATCCTTCGTGCTGACAGGAGATGAGACAGGTCGTCGTCGAACATCGGAAATGACTTTCTGTACGCGTTTTGCAGGATGTTGTAGCAACTGTCAGGAATGTGGCGCCTTAAGCTTTCAACATCACCTGACCGGAGCAGCTCACGTATGGCTGAGGCCGAACAGATGTCGTTGTCGGTGGCAGTGCTGTTGTATTCTGATAAGATCCTTCTGATCGGGACAGGTTTGATCCTGGAGTCTGTCTGTATAAGAGCAGCAATATACTCTATGGCCAGAATGTTGTTCGGGCTTGCCAGGATACGGTCAAGATCAGCGCTGGTATAACCGGTAAGGTTCTGGTTCTGCAGATACTCGGAGATGGCGGCTGCTCTGGCTGATCCATATGAGATGCCCGAAGATACGGATTTTTTTATGAATTCCGATACCTGTGGCGGTTCATTGACGGTGAGTTCGGCAATTTTTTGCAGAAGATCCATGTCATCACATTCTGCGCCGAATGAGATATAGTCTATGCCATCAAGAGCGTTCATCATGCAGACTGCGGCATGTGCATAGTCTCTGGCACTTGATGATGCGTATACAAATGGAATCTCGAACACAGCGTCTACACCGCATCTCAAAGCAATCTCGGTTCTTGTGTGCTTATCTGCTATGGCAGGAACGCCTCTCTGAAGAAAATTGCCGCTCATAAAGCATATGACATGTTCGGCACCAGTTAGAAGCTTCGCCTGCTGTATCTGATATTCGTGTCCCTTGTGAAATGGATTGTATTCGCAAACTATGCCTACTGTGCTCATGGCTCCTCCTTGAAATGCGTGTTTTATAACCTGTCACGATTTATAATGCCTTTGTCGGTAAAGTTTATTCTATCTTAATAATTAATGGCTGTAAAGTGTGTTATAATGACGGACATAAAGATGTTAAGTGAAAAATTCAAGATGCGGCATTGTTCTGATGCCGATGATCCCCACATACCAGACAGATATTGATTAATTAAGTGAAGGCAGCCAATTTATGGTTGACAAAGTGGCAATAATCTAATAGTATATTAAAAGATAATCGAACATATGTTTAGGAGGAAAATATAATGGCGAATAATTCCGGTAATGTAAATATTGATGATAAGAGAAAGGCATTGGATGCCGCTATAGCACAGATAGAGAAGCAGTATGGTAAGGGTTCGGTGATGAAGCTTGGCGATTCCAATGCGAATATGAATATAGATGTGATCCCTACAGGATCCCTCAGCCTTGATATAGCACTTGGACTTGGCGGTGTGCCTAGAGGAAGAATCATAGAGGTGTTCGGACCTGAGTCGAGTGGTAAGACGACGGTAGCACTTCACATTGTTGCTGAGATACAGAAGAGAGGCGGAATCGCAGGCTTTATAGATGCCGAGCATGCGCTTGATCCGACATACGCCAAGAACATAGGTGTAGATATAGACAATCTTTACATATCACAGCCTGACTGCGGAGAGCAGGCTCTTGAGATCACAGAGACCATGGTCAGATCGGGAGCGGTTGATGTCGTTATCGTGGACTCTGTTGCTGCACTTGTACCAAAGGCAGAGATAGACGGAGAGATGGGCGATTCGCATATGGGACTTCATGCCAGACTTATGTCACAGGCGCTCAGAAAGCTCACTGCTGTTGTCAGCAAGACCAACTGTGTTGTCATATTTATCAATCAGCTCAGAGAGAAGGTTGGAGTTGTGTTCGGTAACCCTGAGGTTACAACAGGTGGTCGTGCACTTAAGTTCTATGCTTCCGTAAGACTTGACGTAAGAAGAATTGATACGCTCAGACAGGGCGGTGAGATCGTAGGTAACAGAACAAGAGTTAAGATAGTTAAGAACAAGGTGGCTCCTCCATTCAAGGAGGCTGAGTTCGATATCGTGTTCGGCAAGGGTATATCTAAGGTCGGAGATATTCTTGATCTTGCTGTTGCGAACGACATAGTGGATAAGTCCGGTGCATGGTACGCATACAACGGCAATAAGATAGGTCAGGGAAGAGAGAATGCGAAGGCATATCTTGAGAACAATACAGCTATCTGTGATGAGATAGAGCAGAAGGTAAGAGAGGCGGTTGGTGTTGCCGGAGAGTCTGCCGAGAACACTGTAGATGATGGAGCAGATGAGTAGGATCGCAACTGTCACTGATATCAGGAAAATCGATGATAAAAGGTTTTGTCTGTTTGTGGACTATGAGCCTTTTTCATCGGTCTATGCATCGGATATACGAAGATTACATCTTGCCTGTGACGGTGAGATAGAATGGAGTAAACTTGAGGAATTCAGACGGGACTATCTGTTCAAACGTGCCATGAACAAGGCTGTGAACTCCATAAAGTTTTCGGACAAGTGTGAATACGATATCAGGCAGAAGCTTAAGGATCTGTATTACGACGAAGAGATCGTGGATCAGACCATCGACAAACTGAAGTCGTATGGATATATAGATGATTACAGGTATGCATGTGGATATGTACGCAGAAACTCCGCTAAAAAAGGCATTCGTGTCATACGATTTGAATTGCAGGCAAAGCATATAGGCCAGGATATTATCGATCTGGCTGTGGAAGACTCAGACATATCAGATGAAAGCGACAGGATAACATATATTTTACAAAAAAAATACACTGTGGAAGAACTGACTGAAAAGCGTGATAAAGTCTATGCATACATGTACAGCAAGGGTTTTGACAGGCGTAAGGTTTCTGAGTGTATACGAAATATTGTCTCTGATATTACTTGACATAACATCTTAAAAATATTAAACTTAAATAGTTGTATTCTTGTACAATGAAAACTTAATAAGGAGGTGCTCCTGTGAATTCACCAATAGTATGGGGAATAATCGCTGTTGTTGTAGTTGCACTGCTTGTTGCTACATGGTTTATCGCTATTGCATATCGCAAGAACATAGTAGAGACCAAGATAGGAAGAGCAGAGTCACAGGCAAGAGAGATTATTGACGAAGCTCAGAAGACCGCCGAGGCTAAGAAGCGCGAGATACTGCTTGAGGCAAAGGAAGATTCCCTTAAGACACGTAATGACCTTGAAAAGGAAGTAAAGGACAGACGTGGAGAACTTTCACGTATGGAGAAGAGAATTCTTGCACGTGAAGAGAATCTTGATAAGAAGACTGAGGCAGTTGAGAAGAAGGAAGCTAGTTTAGCTAACAAGGAAAGCGCGCTGGACAAGCAGAAGGCTAAGGTTGAAGAGTTACAGGCGAAACGTTTACAGGAACTTGAAAGAATTTCAGGTTTGACCTCTGAACAAGCAAAAGAATACTTATTAAAGACTGTTGAAGATGAAGTAAAGCATGAAACAGCAGTTATGGTCAAGGAATTAGAAACCAGAGCTAAAGAAGAAGCGAACAAGAAGGCGAAGGAGTATGTTGTCAATGCAATACAGAGATGTGCGGTTGATCATATCTCAGAGACAACGATCTCATTAGTTCAGTTACCTAACGACGAGATGAAAGGTAGGATAATTGGTAGAGAGGGTAGAAATATTCGTACCCTTGAAACTCTCACAGGCGTAGATCTTATCATAGACGATACTCCTGAGGCAGTTATCTTATCAAGCTTTGATCCGGTAAGACGTGAGGTAGCAAGAATTGCACTTGAGAAACTCATCGTGGATGGTAGAATTCATCCAGCCAGAATCGAAGAGATGGTTGAGAAAGCGCAGAAGGAAGTTGAAAACATGATGCGCGAGGAAGGTGAAGCTGCTACTCTTGAGGTAGGAATTCACGGAATCCATCCAGAGCTGGTAAGACTTCTTGGAAAGTTGAAATTTAGAACAAGCTACGGACAGAACGCATTGAAGCACTCTGTTGAGGTAGCTCAGTTGTGTGGTTTGTTGGCCGGAGAGATAGGTGTCGATATCAAGGTTGCAAAGCGTGCTGGATTACTCCATGATATAGGTAAATCACTTGATCATGAGATGGAGGGTTCACATGTTCAGATCGGTGCAGATCTTTGTAGAAAGTACAAAGAGTCAGCGCTTGTTGTCAATGCGGTAGAGTCACATCACGGTGATGTTGAGCCTGAGTCATTGATAGCACTTCTGGTACAGGCTGCAGATACAATTTCTGCTGCAAGACCGGGAGCAAGAAGAGAGACCTTGGAGACTTATACTACAAGACTTAAGAAGTTAGAGGATATTGCTAATTCTCATAAGGGTGTAGATAAGACATTTGCTATTCAGGCAGGTAGAGAAATTCGTGTAATGGTAGTTCCTGAGCATGTAAGCGATTCTGATATGGTATTGCTGGCTAGAGATATTGCAAAGCAGATCGAAGACGAGCTTGAGTATCCTGGACAGATTAAGGTAAATATTATAAGAGAGTCACGCGTGACAGATTACGCAAAATAAAAATCATGTAAATCAAAAAGTATTGAAAGTATTGAGAATATAGCATTTTCAATACTTTCTTTTTTATTCGTAATCCTATCATATCCTATTTCATCCTGTGTTGTACGGGGCGATTGGTGTCAAATTGGTGCAAGAAATAAAAAATTGGTGCAAAGGCTAAACCTACTAAAATTGAATTTTGTATATATTTTAGATTTGATATGTTCAGGCATAAAATATGTATAAAATCGTAAAAAATGGGAGCACAGAAATTAATCTGTACTCCCATAAATTTTATCTAACTATAATATTTAACTCTTATATCCATATCCAATCATAGCTGTTGGATTGTATGTAATCTGAACGTTACATTTCAAATTACTCTTGATCTTATTTCTAACTTCTTCATCATCGCTCTGATAAGTATTAACTATTCTCGGCAAAATAAAATTACAATCCTTGCCTAACTCATGAACAGTCCTGCTACTGGTTACAAGCTGAGTATCACCCTTGACATATATTTTTTCATCAGCAATGCAATTTTTCACTATAAATTCCCTATCCAGTGTATATGCCTTAGTATTAGGATTATAGTAATATGTATCAAATTTCAAATTACCAACTTCCTTGACTGTAATAACATAATCTGCATCAATATATCCATATACATCAGAAGTAAATATAATATCACTTTCAAGAGTGTCTGATAGCTCTATATTGATCGATTTATCTTCCTGCAAGGCATAAGGTGTATTTGCTGTAAATGTCAAATTAAAGCCAATTATCGAGCTATTAAGCATTACTTGCTTACAAGTAAATGTTCCTACCCAATATATATCCTCAAACCCTATAACATCAAGCTTGAACTTCTTATTTCTCAAACTTAACCACTTCTGTATTTTTCTTGCTTGCTCAACTGATATATCCATATTCTCATAGTTAGCACAAGGATTTAAACAGATAGATAATGGAAGAGTGAACGGTTCATCATAAGAGGTAGAGTATAAGTTGAATTTATTTGATCCTGATGGCTTCTCTTGGTTCAACGTCACGTCTGCACCAGATGATACTTCAACTGTTCCTGATGAACTGTCAAAGTTGCAACAGATATAACCAAAATCAGATAATTTCTTCCCATTAAATGTAAAATCTAATATATTCATATTTCACCTCCTATGATATTCGCACAGCTTTAATATAACTTGATGTCATATTTATTCTTCCACCCGATGCCTGAAAAGCCTGTAAATTATATGTTGTCTGAGAAGTTGGCGAAACAATCCATTGACATTGAAGTGCAGAATTAATAGTTGCATTACTATCAACGGGAACAATTTGTTCTGTATAAGCCAAACCTGTTGAACCAGATGCAAATCTTATAGCACGTCTACCTCCTTTTGCATTGGCAAAATGTACGCTACCCATAATCACATAAGTACCTGCTGGTAAAGTAATATTTACTCCCGTGTTAGCCCATACAGCATTAGATATTGCTTTATTATCAGTAAAAGAATTAACATATGTTTGCCCAATTGTATTACCATTATGGGTAATAGAACCATTTTTTTCAATTGAAAACAAAGAATTTCCACTTGAATTTTGAACTAAGACATAAGGTTTATCTTTTTCATTAACGATCATAATTCCAGCTTCTTTTGCGCCCATACTAATAGTATTAGAACTAGCTATTCTTGTATTTGAAATTTTCCAATTACCAAATTCTGTATTTCCACCGAAGAATGCATCCTTTGAACAATATATACCATATGAAGTATTGATCAAATTTGTATATTCTTCATCCGCAAGTTGTATATGATGACTTAATATATTTTGACTATAAATATAAAAACTATTGGTCGAACTTGTTGGATTATTAGAAATTAAGTGAGATTTGAACAAGATTAGTTTTTGATCTAAACTGGATACTTGAATCCCGTTATTATCTAATATTGTATATCCTGGCATACCAGCAGTAGATATACCTTGAAGATGTATTTGTCCTACTGGTTTTATTGCTATGGTTCTAACTGTTTCGCTATTTGATGTCAAATCTGAATATATAAAATCTTGATCACTTATTGTAAAACTAGAAGATCCTCCAGTAGTAACATTTTTCAAACCTATTGTATATAATGTTCCATCATATGTATTACTACCTTGAATATCATCAGAAGTAATAACCCATCCACCAATAGTGCCACCTGTGGCAGTGATGTGGCTGGTATATAACTGACCTGCACGAGTCACCCTAAACTTAGCAGTGTCACTTGTAAAGCCACCAGCCCAAAACGCCCAATCAGAACTAGATGCACTAAGCCCAACTGTTTTGTCAGAAGATTGTAAATATGTAGAATCAAGTTTAAAAGAACCAATACTACCAGAAGTTGCTGTAATATTATCTGACGTTACTTTACCACTTATATTTGCATTACTTGCATACAAATCGCCACTTGTAGTAACACCAAACTTCGAACCTGCTGTAAAGCACCAACCATTAATAGCAGATGAACCACCAACTGCTTTATTTTCTGTCGTTCCTGTTGACATTAATACAGATTTGTCAGTTCCCCATGTACCATTAGTCAATGCATTAGTGGTAATATTAAACCCACCGATAGTTCCTGAATTACTTATAATAGTACCATTTAGATATACATTATCCGCATACAAACCATAACCAACGCAATCATAAGTGCCACATTTTAATCCATCAAGATAACCAAGCCTTACACTTGGAACAGTATACACTGTATCAGGATCAGAGTTTGATTTACTGCCCCAAATATCTACGTAAGGAGCAGCATTTGTACTGCCTGTAGCCGACATTCTAATACCTACAGGGGAATATACATTCTCAGTAGTTGAGCCAATTTTTTTACCATATCTCTGATAGAGCATGATATTAATCTCGTCAAATGAAGCATTGTTTTTCGCTGTAGAAAAATGATCAGCAATTGAAGAATCCACTACAACATCAATAGCCATTGTGTATTGGTCGGTATTTAATGTGTTAGTCATAGTACCATCACCTTTTATAACAATACCATCAATCTTGCTCTGAATCTTTATTTTTGAACCTTTTGCCCACTTAACGCCTTGTATCGTACTCGATGTAATTGCTTTCTCATCTTTAATTGATATACTAATAGTCGTACTATCTTTCTTTCTTACATTTACAACAGTTGTTGAAGCTTTCTGTATATATATAGTTGGTGATACACAAAATTCACCACCCAAGTCTTGAATAGTTCTGATTTCCTGCTGATAAGCTACGAGTTTTCCATTAACTGTTACATTGGTTGCTGTGATATTATTAGCAGCAAGAGAGTTATTGATTGTGACTGGAACTGAGAATTTTGCAGAAGATTGATTAAATAGCACCTTGTTACCAGCATCACCTACCTGAAATATCCCATCTGTTCGCACTGTGGTTTTCCCGAAATACACACCATTAGTCCATGCCAAAGTATCGTTTATACCAAGCCAACCATTGTTCGCATAATCCCTAATAGACACCTTACCGTTAATAGATATTTTACCATTAGCTTGTGAATTACCTACATTCAACGTACCAGTAGTAGTAGCATTACCATTAACAGTTAATCCACTCGTTGTTATACTCGTTGCCGTAAAATTAGTAGCACTCAACGTCTTAACGCTTAATGAATTTCCAACACTTATATTCTCACAAAAAAGCTTGCCAAGCAGTCTACTTGATCCTGTGACAAGCAAATTTCCTAATTGTGCCAAGCAAAATCACTCCTTTCTGAGAGAGCGATATTACTCGCCCTCCGTTGTATTTTTATCTTCCTCATCATCTACCTTATCCATAAATGACAGCATTTCTATATCATCCATATTGAGTCCACAGTCATCAGGCAGAGTCTCGTACATTGAATCCATATTAAATGTAGTAATAGTTACCTGTGTCTTATCTCTAAGAACTTCCTGAAGCTTCTTATCGCACTCAGCTAACTCGTTCTGATATTCCTCTCTGAACTCTTCCTTGACATTTACATTCTTCTGACCGTTCTCTTCAACTTCCTCAGTTTTACCATCAGCAACATACTTGTCGCCAAGTGACTGCAAGAGATCTCTCTTCATCTCCATAAAACTCTCATAAGTCTTACCGATTTCCTTAATATTTGTTCTGAGAGCAAGCTGTACCTGAAATGGAAGAGAGTTGAACTTGTTTCTATCAGCCTGTCTACTCTGTGTATACCATTCAGCTACGTTAATGAGTTCAATGTTGTAAAATTCCTTTGTTGTAATCTTCTTATTAAATGACATAATATTTTCTCCTTTTTCTCAACTAAAATTAGGGCATATAACAGCCCATTAACTTATTCTCCATACGGTCTGAATATATGACCAAACACGACATAGTAAGGTTTATTCTCATCATGAAGTACCTTATATTCAAACCAGTCCAATATAAAAATTGATATACATACAATCACAAACCAAGCACAACAGAAGAGGATATTAAGTTGATTCTGTGCAAATGTTCCCCAAAGTCCTCTATAGTCCCATATGGTAAAATCTTGATTAAATGTAATGCCAAATAAATATTCCAACATGATAGAAGTCAAACCACCAAATAATACTTGCCATGCTAAATCCATATCATATGTGAACATATTGTTATACTGTGAAATAATAATTCCCACAATAAAAGCGAGCATGAACATCGTCCAATGTGTCCAACCTCGCCATAAAATTTCTAAACCACAATATATAAAACCAGATACTATGCCAATGCTAATTAGCTGTAGTATCTTCTGTAGTAGTTTCTGTATTTTCACCATCTGAATCACCACTTTCTGATGTAGACGTGTCTGTATCAGGTGTATTATCTGAGCCGTCTGTAGTTCCTGAACCGCCCATAAATCCAGCAATAAGCCCCTGTATAATCTCAAGAGTATTAGCTATAATCTCGTTATACTGTGCCTGATATGATTCATTGAGAGGTGTGTCATATGTATAAGACATAATTGTATCTCTGTCTGTCTCTCCGTCTAACTGTACACGGAGTAGATTACATTTAGTAGTTTCCTGAGTAATCTTTAACTGCATCTGTAAATAGAGTGAGATGATTACTTTAGCAGGAAACATACGGCACTCATTACCATTTGAGTGATACGGCAAATATGCAACTGCTGGATTCTGCATTGCAGTCAAACAGAGAGAAGAGATATTGTTCTGATCATGTTGTTCAAGGCTGAATGTCTCTGTGCCCTTATCTGTTTCTATTTGTACACCCTTTGATATTTCTGCTGTACAGGTATTATTAAGAATGTCTTTCTTATATGTCTTAATTTCCTCATCAGACATTGTATTAAAATCTATAACAGGACTAATAATATCCTGTAAACTCTGAACTTGTTCAGCAAGATTACTCTTTGTTAGTCTAACCGCCAAGCAATCGACAAATTGGTTCACATCTTCATTGTACTGTGCGCCACAGTCTGTAATGTCAGAGTATGTATCATATATCTCATATAAGCCAACAGATATATCATTCTGAAATACCTGAATGGCTGTTATTTTCTTGAAATTCTCCTTAACTCCATGTAAGTAATCTGTCTGCAAATAGAGCACAGGATCATTCGCAAAATCCTGTGCGGAAAACTTCACAAGAGTATAAGTTTCTTTATTGTTTACTAGAACGTAACTTCGCATTTAACACTCCTTTCTACATAATAAAAGAGCCTACCGAAGTAGACTCTATGTGTGTTAATTACTTAATTTTAAATTTCCCATATTTCATTACAAACGACAAAATCATTCGCAATTCTGATTTTGATGTTATCATTGATTGCGTATTTTAATAAATTCTCATCTTCAACAACCGCATCTGTTTCATATATTTCAGTAGTAATTAGGTTTCCTTGCTTAGTTATATTACTCATTCTTCAATTACCTCACCAGCCAACATTAAGTTTCCATTATTATCCACTGAAGCAGAGGATTGATATAATTCAAGAATATCAGAATCGGAGAGGGCAGTAACATAGATGCGAAAATCTGAAAGCTTGCCATTAAAATATGGTGTAATACAATTGACACCAGAACTTTCACCACCTAAGAATAAATAGCTATATTTATTAAAATGTATTCCATAGCTTGTATAGGTTTTCTTTTCATATAACTTTCCATCAAGATAAATAGCATCTCCGACAGAAGCCTTATATACACATGTAATCATGTGCCAGCCTGATGCCATATCTAATAATTTAATGCCAGAATAACCACCTATTGTACTAGTATAATCATACTTTGATTTATCTGATGTAATATAAATGTTTAGTGCAAATTTAATTGAATTGTTGACTCCCTCTGTATTATATCCCCCACCTTCAGTACAGCTAAACAACCTAGCATTAAATTTAGTCCAATCGTCCATATACGCCCAACAGTTTATTGTAATTTCTTCTTGACCTTCAATCATAGTTGATGTACCACAATTTACATATTGCTTATTTCCATTAAACGCATAACTTCCTTTGTATCTAGGTGTATCACTTGACCAAGTAGGACATGTAGAATCTGTTACACTACCATTATTACAATAACCACTTGTATCGTAGATTACATTATCATAAAAAGAAGCATCGTCTTCAGGAGCTGGTGTCCAAGGCGTAGCAGTAGAAGATTTTTCGAGTTTTACATTCTTAAGCCGTGCTGTAAAACTCGCCTCAACATTTGCGTTTGAATTATAAAAAGATATAATACCCTGTTGTCCAACATTTGAAGATGCTTGTTGAGGAATAGTAACGGTTTGCTTTACATGATACCATTTATTTAATTCGCATCCGTTTTGCCCTACTACGGGTAAATTATGTTGAGTTACCCCTCTCCAAGCACCAGTGGCGGTTTCTCCACTTGGGGCATTAACATATCTTTGTCCCATCCAGAGTTCCCCCCTATTAGAACCTGTAGGAAAATTCCAAGCAGTGTACATTATGTCATACGACCATGTATATTTTTCACCAACTGGGTAATCTCTGCATTCATATACAAATCCGTCAAGTATAATACCTTTATATGTTTTTTTTGATTTTAAAGTGAACTCACCATATTCGTCTGTTACAGTTGGAAAATTTTTGAAAAAACCTGCTTTCACGTTTCCTTTGCCGTTTTTGATCAGATTCCTACCACCAATTTTTCCATCAACTTCTCCGAGAGGGTAGTGGCAGACTAATCCTTCTGATATTTCCTTGACTTGACGTGGGGAAAGACATGTATTGTAAATTCTGAAATCATTTAAATACCCCTCAAATAGATAAGTTTCAGAACTTCTTTTACCAATAAGAGCTGTTGTGCCTGATAAACCAGTTAAATTTTTAGGTTGTGATGTCGAGCATTTAACTCCATTTATATATATTGTTACAGTATTGTTTGAGCTTTGATATGTCATACAGCAATGAACCCATTCTGTCGTGTCACAAACATAAGTAAGATCAAGTGTATTACCAGTAATACTATAAATATCAAATTTGTTACCATAATGTCCAATAATTAAATTGCCACATTGATATACAACTCTAAATTTAGATAATATATTATTACTTATTTCTTTTATCCAATAACAACAAGAAAAATCTTTTCCCGATTCAATTCCAAAAGCGTTAGATAACTGTAAATATCCATTACCAACAAACGATCTACATTTACCGAGTTTTCCTTGGTCATATACAGAAGTTCCATAGTCTACTACATCCATATTTGTTAAACCATAATTTTTCGTTGTCCCATCTGTGAATGGCAACCATAAACATAACAATCTATCACACTCCTTTCTTTATAAAATAGGAGAGTAGTACCGTTCCCTACTCTCCTTAAAAATACATATATCATTAAGCAAAAACGAAGTTTAAGCACTGTAAATTGGCATCATACTCTAATGTACACTTATCACCAATCATTACTTTATCTGCGCTTATTTGCCCCTCAGAAGCGATTCCTCCCTTTACTTTCAGTGCGCCAGTGGTCTTACTGGTCGAAACTGTGGCAGATGAAATCGTTGTTTCCTTCGAGAAGGTTTTTACTCCTGATATGGCTTGTGTTGTATCTATTGTGACATATTTAGATGTAATTACATTGCCTGCACCATCTTGGGTTGCTTTGGTAGCTGAAGCTACTGATTGAGAACCAATATTTGCAGATGTAATTATAATATTACCATTATGAGTAAATCTATTTGAGCTTGTTGTGGTAAAATTAATACCCCAATAATTAGATATATTTAACCAATTAACCCCATCATCAGCTCTATATGTACCAAGTCCGTACCAACTACAGCCTGTAGAATTGACACTGGTAGCCGAAGGAATCCATCTAAGAATTTGGGACGCAGATGATGAGATGATCGTACCAGTCATACTTCCACCAGTAAGAGGAAGATACGTTGAACTAATCACATTACCATTACCGTCTTGAGTAGCTTTGGTAGCCGAATCAGCAGACGTAGCCTTCGTTGCAGTAGCAGCATTACCTGTTATACTAATTCCCCATGTACCACTTGCTCCTGTACCGTCCTTTTTAGGAACATAATCTGTATAATTATTACTTGATAAAATGTTTTTCCATTCACCCCATGTACCAGCTTTTTGACCACGCATTTGTAATTCTGGATTATCACTAGCAGACATAAACAACTGACCATCGTATCCTGCTGTATTATCCCAATAGAAATGTAAAATATGTCCATCAGAGTTTGGCTTATTTGCAGTCATTAAATTTGTTGCTTTAAATGTAGCTAATCCACCACTACCTGTAATGGCTATATTAGCATTTGTAGGACGATCACTATACAAATTAGCTAATAAATTAGCCTTTAAAGCATTGCCACCAACACTGTCACTCAGAGCATACTTCGTACTTGAACTCAATGCATCAGTAATACCATAACCACTTAACGTAGTAGGATTTGTACCAGCCGTTACATGACCATAAGTGTCAACAGTAACAGATTTATATGTACCAGCTTTCACACCACTTACATTGTGTGTAATCGCAACTGTCTTATCTGTTCCAATCGTTGCTGTTAATGCTCCACTAGCTGTTACACCAGAAAAGTCGATCGTGCCACCTGTAGAAACCTTAATAGAGTTCAATTTGCTACGTTCCTCTGCGGTCATAAGACCAAGACCAGTTGAACCTATTGCAGTCTGAAGATTAGCCTTTGTAATGGTAATCACATTACTTACGCATGAATAATTCGTACCAGCAAGAGTGACCTTTAAAGCATAATTATGTGTATGGCTTGATGAAGACGCTCCAATATCAGAGAGAGAGAATGATATATCTGATGTACCATTAAATGACTTCTTAGCTGAACCAATTGTGATATTTCTAGCAGTCGTCAACTTACTTGCTGATAAAACATTCTTTGTTGAGTCAGCCGTATTATCTACATTGCTAAGACCAACTTTAGATTTTGACAATGCAGGAATATCAGCTTCAACAAGTGTTCTAAATGTTGCCTTTCCATCTGATCCATTAGGAGCTGCAAGTACAGTATTTTTTGTTCGAGTACCTTGAGCACTATAAACATAAGTTTCCCAATCAGATATATTAGCCATAGTATGTGTGTGTGCAGATGGTACAAATGTCTTTGGTTTATCGGTGATTCCACTCCAAGGAACATTAGATGCAGTTCCTTTTAAGTTACCAATCAAACCATTGGCGAACCTAGCTACACCACTAACAAGAAGTGTCCCTGCTGTAAGATCATCTACATCAACTGAGCCTTCAAATGACACGTTCTGACTAACTGAGTCAAAATCTTTTCTAAGGTATGTGTCTGAAATTGTATTGCCGTTTCCATCCTGAGTTGCCTTTATTGCACTTGCTACATTAAGAGTCGATGGATTTACCCATGATGGGGCAGAAGTACCTCCACTTTGTAATATATAACCAACAGTTCCAAGAGATAACTGCGACAATGTACCGTTTGCACTTGCATATATAATACCATTAGCAGTCCAAGATGATTTACCCGTACCGCCATAAGCAACGCCCATAGTTCCAACTGTCAAATCAGCCGAGCCGTTCCATGATTTACCATTAACACTCAATGTATGAGTAAGCTGATTAGCCTTACTTGCCGTAGCAGTGAGAGTACCATTAACAGTTAAATTACCTGTGACTGTACCTCCTGTAAGTGGAAGATATGTACTACCTACAGCATCCTTACGAGCATATTTATCTGAAAGCTTTGTACCATTTTCATAAATAGTACCATCTTTATCAACCTTAAAAAGATACTCCCAAGTTGCCTGAGAAGATGATGGATCTTTAACTCTACGAATATATAAGAATTTATTATCCCATTCATTCTTAGAGCCGAAGATAGGTTCAACCATACCCATATCATAGTATTTCTGTGTTTCTTTATCGAAGACATAGTTACCACCATTGATGGTTGTCCATCCCGATTGAATGCCGAGACTACCATCTTGTGACATAAGATACCAATGACCAGCCGTAAGAGCAGCGTTGCCCTTAGAAATCAATGCACTATATTCTATATTATTCACAAGCGCATCATCTTTGTTTCTGATATTATCAAACTCAGCAGAGCCAATATACCAGTTATTATTGGCATCTCCAAAGTAACCTGCATCAGCATTTACTGTACCTTGATAAAAGGCATTACCAACTGAATCCAAATAAAATCCAGGTGTGTGAATTTCTCCATTCGATAAATCAAGAAACGTACCAAATGCACTATATGTTCCATCGTTACCAGCAACATAATTGTTTGACTTTAATGCATCGGTCTTGAGTTTTCCACCTTCAATAATCGTTGCTGAACCATCAGGAGACTTAATCGTGAATTGCTTTGTGATTGCCGTAACAGCAGAATCAGTAAGAGTAAGAGAAGTAGAAGATGAACCTGATTTTACAAGCCATAAGAACTGATCAAGAGATTGTTGTGCCTTTGTTTCGGCTTCTGTAACAGAAGTTCTTACCTTGTTGACGTTATCTATTGTTTCATAAGTCTTTTTGACTGTTGACGTAATAGATTCAGCGGTTGATGTTATATTCGAATTAACTTTTGTAATTTCCTCAGTTAAAGTTTTGTTGGCAGAAGCAACAGCCTCATCTTTTGCGGTTGAGATATCAGAATCCACATCTTCAGGAGCTGGTGTCCAATCGGTTGCCTTATTGCCCTTTTCAAGTTTGAGATTTGCAATAATTACAGATTCCCCTGCTTTTAAGTTATTTTTAAAATATACCAATTGTTTGCTTTTATTTAATGCATCTTTCAAAGTTATATTTACAATATAATGGAAACCATATGTTTTTTTTATAACAGTTTCCTGTGCTGAAGCCATAATGCTATGAGTTGCATCACTATCCCATAAATTTGAAAAACCTACATTAACATTTCCAATCACATCATAAGACAATGTATAGATTGCACTTGGTTCTAACTTATCAAAATTCTCCAATAGACCATTGAACATAAACATTCTCCAAGAAGTAGTAGGAGTAGCACAACTCATTTTTACAGCATTTATACCATTCCAATTAACAGATTCACACGAATATGAACCGTTAGCATAAGCATTTGCCCATTTGGTTTTACCCTGATTTGTTTTTACAAGTAAATTTCTTCCACCAACTTGAATATTTTCAACTTCCTCTTTAGTAGAATAAGTCTTTGACACATCTAATGAAATTTTATCTGCACTTTCTTTTATAGCAGACTTCATCTGCTCAGTAGTTGAATATGATGTCAATTTCTTATCTGTATCAGCAATGGCATCAGACTTAGCTTGATTTGCTTTAGAAGTTGCATCAGATTTAGCTGATTCAAGTGTATTAGAACCAACACTATCCGCATAACTCTTGGATGTTGCTAAGTTTTCCTCGACAGCTTTCTTTGTAGAATATGTTTCTGAAACACTAAGAGTAATCTCATCAGCCTTTTCTTTAATAGCACTATTCATATCTTTTGTCGTTGAATAATTTGTCTTGAGATTATTGCTTAAATCTGTGACAGTAGCAGATTCAGCATAGGTGTCTTTTACCGTCTGTAAAATACCATTTTTTGTCTGTTCAATCTCCGAACTTGTATCAGACCATGTTTTGTAATCTGTCAACAATTTCTTATCTGTGGCGTTTGCTTTCGATACGGCATCAGCAGAATCAGATAAAGCTTTTGTTACATCTGTATCTGTAAGAATCTGCCATGAATATACTCCACTATCAACTCTGAATCTATATGCATGATTATTACCATCATAATATATATCTCCGATGTGGGTAGCTTTCTCGTCGTCAGACCATGTACTTGCAGGTTCATTCTTCAATGTAGGCACATCTGTACCACTCCATGTCTGAATATTCCCATCTATTTGACCTTGAATATTATTTAAATCTGTTTCATAAGTAGCATTACTAACATAAGTTTCAGCAACAGTCTGCTTAATTCCGTTGGCACTCTTTTCAATCTCAACCTTCATATCGGTTGTTTTAGCATAAGATTTAAGCTGATTTGCCGTGTTTGCATTTGCATTACTCTCTGCTTTATCAGCATATCCTTTGGCTGTCTCATTTGCAGATGAGAGAGTATTACTACCTACGCCATCAGCATAAGATTTTGCATCTGTAAGCTTCTGTGAACTATCAGATTTTGTCTCATAAGTTTCTGAAACAGTTTTAGTAATAGATGTAGTAATTGTTTCTGCTTTTTTGTCGATTTTATCATTTATAATTTCAGTGGTTGAGTAATTAGTTGATAAATCCGTCTTTACATCATCCACTAATCCCTTGGCTGTATCGGCTACAGACTTAGCACTATTTGCAATACCTTTGGCACTGTTAGAAATATCAACAGCAGAAGAAGCATTTGTGTTTGCTGTGTCAGCTTTTTCACTTGCTGAGTTAGCTGTTTTTATTGCATTGGTAGCCTTACTTGACGCATCATTTGCAGTTTTGTTGGCTGAAGTAGCAGTGGTCAATGCGGAAGACGCATTTGTGTTAGCAGTATTGGCTTTCTTCACTGCATCACTTGCATTCTCGTTTGCTTTATTAGCTGTCTGTGAAGCATTATCAGCAGTTGACTTGGCTTCGCTTGCAGTCGTGTTTGCACTGTCTGCTGTAGACTTAGCTGAATCAGCCTGTTTTCTTGCGGCAGTAGAAATAGACAGAGCACTATTTAACCCATTACTCACGATAGGAGTAGTCGTTTCTTGTGTATTATCATCATATACAACAAGTGTTCTTGTCCATATATATTTTCCCTCTGACCAAGTTGGTTCTTTATCCGACCAACCTTCATTTGGTTGTAAAATGTTACTATCAGAAATGGCATACTGAGGAGTAATAGATTTTACACCCTTACCCTTTACACCATTTTCACCTGGTTTACCATCTTGACCATTAGCACCTGAGATACAAATAGCTTTTGCTGTTTGAGAATTATCTGTTCCGTCCTTATAGTATGTAATGACTTTCTGCCACACATATTTTCCGCTTATCCATGTAACACTATTTGTTGTCCATTCGCCACCAACTAACTCTGTAGCAGAATCAGATTGATAGAAATAGGTTGTTACATGATCCACACCTTTTTCGGCAAGTTCACGGATTTCATTAGTTTCTGTTTTTAAATCTTCTGTAGCTTTATTTGCCTTATCAGCAGATGCTTGTGCTTTATCGGCTGATTCCTGTGCTCTGTCGGCTGCTTGTTGAGCAAGTGCTACTAACTTTTGAGCTGTGTCAAGGTCAATAATAACCTCTGATATGGTCTTTCCATCAGAGCCAACTTCTGTACCCTTAATCTTCAGATACCCACCATCAATTGTTAGACCATTCTCATCTATAACAATAGACTTATCTTCATTATAGATTTGGAGTTCCTTACCTATTATAAGATTACCAACTACAGTCTTAGCGATGATGCCATAATCTTCAACAAGATTACCATTGATATCCCTGTATGTAAATCTACCAATACCCGTCTCAATTGATTGCCAACCATCTTTCGTAAAATACATTCCGTTGTTAACAAGTTTAAATTGTTTCAAGGAAAACTCATCAAGTTGGTCATCATAGCTACGACCAAGAATACCATTCTTATTGATAAGAATAGTCTGTTCTGAGCTGTTCGCAAACTGCGTATTGTCACCATTGATTCCATTATCTGACCAATCATTAACTGTATCAGTAGTTTTCTTTGATTTGTCAACTTGATCCTTGACAGAAGAGTATGATGTAGCCATAGATCTACTTGCATCAAGTACAGATTGAACGTCTGAATATCCTGTGTACACCTTTTCAACAGTTGAAAACTCTACGGGCATATCCTGAATAGAATCAAAATCCGTCTCATACGACATCAATCTGAGAGAATATACCTTATCATCTATTCCAACCTTGATAAAGTTACCAACTTCAAATTTGTCTTTAATTGGTTTGAACTCATCAAGTGCAAGAAGATTACCCATTGTAGCACTGAGACTATATTGAAGATTACCAGCTTTGTACAATTCCCTTTTTGCAGCTTCAACTAACTCAGTTGCTCTTTTTGTAAGAGTCACGTCATCAAGTCCAGTAGAAGAATAGTTATCATTGCTATAATCATCCTCACGCCTGTATGAATACCACAGCATATAGAGTCCTTCACCAAGGTAATTTCTCAAGTCAAGTTCTGCTTTAACTGAATTGACAATATCTTGTATTTCACCTGTTGATTTTTCTGTGTTATATATCGCATTAACCGTTTCAATCTGGGTTTCTCTAGTTTTGATTTCATCTTGTATAAGAACAATTCTACCACTGTAGAAATTTACATATTTATTTTTTAATTCACTATTATTATATTGAACATCAACACTTTCGTCTGTAAATCCATCAACTGCAATATCTCTACAAGCTTCAAACTCCTTCTTGAGATTATTTAGTTCAGTGAGAGAATAGTAACCAAGCTGTTCCTTAAACTTATCCTCTGCAAGTTTAATACTTGTAATCTGCTTATCCTTGATTTCATCGGCACGATTAGTCATACGTGTGATTTTCTGTTCAATATATTTCTCTGTGGACTCAATTACATCGGTTGTAATCTTGACTGATTTGGTAAGATACTGATTGTTCTCGTCCATTTGTGAATGACTTGTAAGAGTGATAGTACCAGACCATGTTCTCTTGCCTGTTGAAGAATCATAATCAGACAGCGAGCTATCTGTTATATCCATATCATAATAAGATGCTGAGAAAAATGTCTTGACTAATGCATCTACAGAGCCTTTCACTGCACTTTGAGTAATAGTCTTGATTCCTGTAACAGCAACGCCACCAAGATCTTTCAGTCCGTCCTGAATAGCCGTAATACTATCATCTAACCCCATACCATCTACGTCAATAACTGGCATCATAGAATCGTTCAAGAAATAGTAAACATCCATAGCTGAATACCATGCAGAAGTGAGTGCTGGATAACCAACAAGAGGAGATGTGAGAGTAGGATATTCGATCTTATCCTGATCATCTTTTGACATAGATGCGAATTTAGTGTTGATATAATTTATGACCTTGTTGTATTCAGCCACTCTATCTGCCTTAAGATTATATTCTCTTGTTGTATTAATTTCGTCATATAAAGTATTATAACTCCTAAGTTTACTCTGTAACTCTGTTGGCATATCAGCCAAAGTTTCATTTGAGAAATAATAAATATACTGTGTGCCATTAGGGTTTACATTAGCAATAGCAGCATTTATCGTATCATCTGCACCTGTAATATAGAAACAGTTTTTCAGCGAATCACTGTTAGAATCAAGTGTAATCTGAGTTGTAAGATTAGTGCTATTGATGAGGATATTGGTATCTTTGCCATATTTATTTGTTATATTATTAGAACCACATTCAGGACACTCATCCATATAGTCTCCCCTATAACCACAATTATTACATGTTGAATAAAGATCTAATACAGAGATGGTTCTATTTTCAGAATTAAATATGAAGACACAGTGAAAATCATCTGCAATTGTATCTTTCAAGGCAGACAGAATATCTGTTCCATCAAATGTAAATTCATGTACAGTCTTTAATGTCTTCAAAGTGTCAGCGACACATGAAATTGAATAGTGCGGAGCTTTTTCGAGAACACGATGTAAGAGTGAGGCATGTTTGAGAATTGTTTTCTTCCTTGCAATAACTGATTCCTCTGTTGGATAAGCTGTTTTATCTCTAAGGTAGTCATACTTTGATTTTGCCCATATAGCAAGATTTTCTACTGAATCATATTCCTCTGGGTCACGATAAAGAATTGTTGGAAAATTCTCATCATACAGAGGATTTGTCATATCTGTTTCTGTATTTATCTGCACATTTCTGAGTGTGATCTGAGATAATTCTGCTTCACATAAGGATGTACCAGTTATTGACTTAGATATATCATTAGGATCTTCCTCACTTGTTGTTACTGATATCTCAAACCTTTCGTGTAACTGAGGAATGTATATAATCTTAAAATCCACCATAGAGTCCCATAGCGGATGTTTCTTTTCATTATTAAATTTATGTATTTTGAATGACACTTCATTAGCATCATTAAAATTATTTTTATATGTTAAACCAGAGACATTAGTAATCCCTCCATTACCAATCGTTTCAAAATTTTTGTGCTGTAATAGAAGAGTAGGAGTCTCTATCAAACCTTGGCTATTAAATAATACTTTCGCCATTTACAAAATGCCTCCTTATATATTTTTTAAATTTGTTTCTTGACTTCTAACATTTGTCTTTGTAATTCATATTTATCCTTGAGTAAATCATTGAGAAGTTTTCTATACTGCCCTTTGATTTCATTTACCTCAGAGATAGTCTGTTCCAATTCTTCACGAGTTCTGATTGTTTCTTCTATATTTGTAGCGAGAACACCTACATTATTATCCTTTATGTATTGCCTTAATTCAGCATTTTCATCTCTTAAATCCTCAACATACTTCTGTTGTAAGAATCGCTTGATTGTCATGTTATCACCTCGTTTTTAGTCGATTTTCGTTATTTTAAATCAAAGAAATAGGAGAGAAATGAAACAATCGTTTCAAAATCTCTCCATATCTTTGTAGTTATTCCGTTCTATTCAATTACCATCTCTTCACGCTCTGAGAGTTATATCCCTTACTGAGACTGCCAATGGTATCTTCCTTAATCATACTACGAACTCCACCTGTATTGTTTTTAATAACATCTTTTATTCCATTAGCAAGCTGTTTTGGATCTTGAACACCCTCAAGCTTAATATCACCAATAGAGATATTAACATCATTATCCACCTTATTATTTACAGGTACACTCGGCATACTAAACGCTGTACCAGTATACATATTCTTATATGCCATAGGATTTTTGGCAAATTCCATCAGAGTTTTAGCCTGTTCAGCAGTGAATATCATATCACCTTGTCCAACAGACTTTAGAATACCTTTAGATACATCATACTGTAACTCTGTACCATTTTCACCTAAGTTAGCGATCATGTCATAAGGAATACCGTCAGAACCCTTCTTGAACCCTTTGATACCTGACCTGTGAAGTGTCTGATAAAAAGCAGAATTTGTAGCAGATGAGAAGTTGCTAAATCCAATCTTCTTGGCTAACTCCGTCCACTTAGATGTAGGAAGAATCTTCTTACCCCAATTGCGGTAGAGTACCTTATTCAGATTACCATACTTGCTAACATCCTGTTTTGCAACAACAATGTTCTTCTTCAAGAAGTCATTAACCCACTTTTTCTGTGAAGTTGATAATACTTTACCGACAGGAGCTGTGCTGTTTGTATTGGTTGTGGTATTATTGTATGCAGGAGAAATCTTATTGGTTGGATTATCAATTCGACTAATCAATTTATTGGCATCAATTTTCACATCTGTAGAAGATCCAGAAGATGATCCGCTATTAGAATTGTTCAGAATATTATTCTTAACTTTTTCTTTTGTCGCTTCATCTATCTTGTCCTGCTGTGTAGTTTCAGCGTCACGATCGTATTTAGCCCAAGCCCTCTCCATAAAACTCTGAATATCACTTACAACATTACCAGTGCTCTCAGATATTTTTCCATCAGCAGATACATTGTTGAATGAATCGGTTGCGACATACTGTATCTTTTCCATGAAACTTGTAATTGTCTCATTGTTCCAATGACTATCTATGTTATTTATGAGCTGGCTGAAATTGTCGTCCAGATTCTTGATTACATCCTGAATACTGTCATCCAAATCAGTCTGGAAGTCAGAGAGCATATCCTTCGTTGAAGATATAAGCTTATCATACTGTGTATCTTTAAGATCCTTTTCTGCATCCTTGAGAGACTGGTTAAGCTCCTGGGCTTTTGCTCTAGTCTCCTCTGATGTATCGCCAGAAATAGCAACCAACTGTTTACGAAGATCTGAGAGAGTCTTTGTCTTCTCAGAAATATTATTTGTATAATCATAGGCATCTTTTTCTGAATCCAGAAGGTCATTAAATTTATCAATAAGATCTGAGATGTGATTTTTTAAGGCATCGTAACCCGATTTCATCAAATCAATGGTCGCCCACTTTTCATCTTCAGCACCCTTTACACAATCCTGATAAGACTTGACCAATTTCTCTTTTTGGTCAATTAGCTTTTGATTGTATGGATCATTAGCCAACTTCTTGTTGATACTCTCAATCTCGGCATAATACGTTTCCGCATTTTTCTTATATGCTTCGTAGTTGGATATGTGAAGTCCAGCGACAGCATTACCCTCAGAGGTTAATCCACCAGTATCATCAGAAGTCAAATCTCTACGAGATAATTCATCAATAATGAAGTTATTCTCATCTATCAGGTTCTGAACCTTATTTGCCTGTTCATCAATTCTATCCCAATGTATTTGCATGATTTGATTATTATATTCAGCAAGCGATTTAGTTGCTTCGTCAATGGAATTGGTCACATCATCTATCTGTGATCTCATTTCATACCATTTTTCGCTCTTATAGGCAACATCACCATTCTTAACTGCATTATTCAATTCCTTGACGAGATCTGTACGTTTCTGAATCAAATTACTTCTACTTGACTCTTCATTTTTTGCTAATCTACTATACCAAGTAGCAGAAGCACCATTGCCACGTTCCTCAAGTATAGACATGTTATTATTCAATTCAGTTGCTGTCTGGTCATACTGATGACGCTTATTATCATATTCAGTTGAGATATTAGAGAACTTCTGTGAAGCAATTTCTGCTCTCTGAGTAATCTGTGTTTGCTCATCAATTTCTGTCTGTGCTTTTGCCTGATTATATGACTCCAACGCATTGTTGTAATCAATGCATGAATTGAAGAACCCAGAAGATATATAGCCCTTCTTGTAATACTCAGACAATTTTGCAAGAGTAGAAACAGATATTATCTTACCACTCTTGGCTGACTTTCTGGCATCATTGATATACTTATTAATTGTATTTCTATTGGTCTTTGACAGACTGCTATATGATGCTCCCTTTGCAGATTTAAACATATTGCTCTTTGCAGTCGCCCTAGCCTTGTTGTATTCATTCTGCTCATTCTTGTCACGAGTGACGATTGTGCCATAGCCTGACTTCTGCTTATCAAGATAGCTGTTTTTATCCTTTGCTGAAACTGCATTGGATGACTTGGTACTATTCATATCCATAGTATCATTTGTAGCATCATCAAGATTTTTATACTTATCTGCTATATTGTTGTACTTTTCAGCATTATTTACAGCAAAAGTTGTAGTGTATTCTTCTCTAGCAGTCTGAAGGTTCTCAATGCTAAGATTATACATGTACAGTCTGTTATAAAGAGTAGAGTTCTTCTTTGCAACAATAGCAAGTAATGAATCTGGAATAGTAACACGCTTCTTAATATAACCCTTGATAGAATTAAGTGTAGCATTGTACTTTGTATTCTTCTTAATCTTGCCCTTATTTAAAGCGGATGTAGCACTCTTAGCAAATTTATTGACATTGCTGTTCGCTGACTTGGCAGCCGTATAATATGCACTGTTTTTTGTATTTAGGACAGAATTGTTATATCCAAGTGATGAGTTCTTGGCTGTAGCCGTATTTTGTACACCACCTGTGACAATAGTCTGCTTTGTCTCGGCGATAGACACTGTAGCATCTCTCTGTGCATCAGATACCTTTTTGAGATCTTCAGCGTATGTCCTGAGAGAGTCATGAAGTGTCTGCATAGCAGTAGTGCAGTCTTTCGCCTTATCTATCCAATCTTTATAGGTCGATATAACTGTCTGAATATCAGAGCTGTATCTTGAAATATTGATTGAACCATCCGCAACACGAGTCTTAATCTCTTTGGCAAGTTTCTTGTTTATTGCACCAAGACTGATTGCTTTGTTGAGATAATTATTCGCCGTATTAAGATACTTATCTCTACCTTTCTGCTCTGTATACATCTTTGTGTATGTATTACCCACAGCAGACATATAATTAGCCGTAGCAGAAGAGTATCGCTTATCATTTAGTTTTGATTCCGCTTTAGATATATTGGAGTCGATTTTCTTTTGGAGTCTGTCTAGGCGAACTTCAATCCAATCGAAGAATTGAGATGCCCAATCAGAGAGTTTATCGAATGCAGTCTTTGCAGTGGATGAACTGCCTCCACCTCCACCACCTGAAGTTCCACCACCTGAACTACCATGCGAATTAACAGATGCACCACCAACAGAAGTTTTGACAAGGCTCTTCATGGCATTAAATGCATTATTTAAAGCCTCTGACTGTTGCGCTCCCGCAGTTCCTGTAGCTTTAAATGTACCATCAGGATTCATTACACTATTTTTTATACTCTGGAATGTCTTAATAGCCTGTGTTGCAAGATCAAGTCCTTTACACAAATCCATTAAGTTCTTAATATCACCATCAGTCGTAAGAGTAGGGTTATTTAATTTCTTCACTGCAAGTAAAGCAAGAGCCTGTGAACTTACGCCTGACTGACTTGCTTCGTTTGCAAGCTGAATTATCTCGCCAGCAGTCGCATTTGAGAATAATTCTGTAGCATTGGTAGTATCAATCTTTGTGCCATGTAAACTAAGACCAGCCTTAACAGCTTCCTCTGTAGCTATCTTTTCTTCGCCCAAATTCTTTGCAAGAGCAGCTTCAACAACGGCGGCAGAATTAGTCACTCCCATATTATTAAGCTGTGACTCGTAATAAGCTCTATTTGTCTCGTTGAGATTAGACAGCACGGATTCACTATTGACGTATTCTGTGGCTAATTCATTAGCTATTTTCTGGCAGTCTTCCATTGAAGATGACGCATCGCCAAGAAGAGTAGAGAATTTTTCCCATGTGCTTAGTCCCTTGATTGTTGCGTCAAAGCCTGATAAATCATCTACGCTTACCAAACCATCAGAAGCCTTTGTACCAAGTGCATCAGTTATTGACTTGATATTTTTGGACATTGCACCAAGCTGAGAGTTTTTATCGGATAGACTATTGATATATTTAACTGCTTCTTCGGCAGAGTAACCCAGATTATCGAAATAGTTTTCTGCTCCATCTGTATCTCTGAATGTATCTATGGTTAATTCGCCCTTATCGGCAAGGTCAAGAAGGTCATCTGCCGCACCTTTTAAATCGGAATCGTCTGTGTTTTTGAGATTGAGCCATGCTTCGTCAAAAGAAGCGATAGATGGGGCAGCAGAATCAGCAGCATTACCCGTATCTTCAATAGCATCCACACCAGCATTCAAATCATCACAGAAAACTTTAAGATTAGAATCTTTTTCCCCTAAAAACTCTGCGCTATTAATCGCATTCATGAGATTAGGATATTTTTGTAATTCTTCCTCTGTAAGCTTACCTTCTTGTGCCAATTGTTGAAGATCTTCTTTTGATTTCTCAATTCCGTTTGTATTGAAAATTTCTGAAATCTGAGAATTATTCCATCCTACTTTGTCAGTGTAAGAGTAGATTAACTTAATTATGTCTGCAATTTCTTGATATTTTGAAATTGTATTTTTTTCATCGGAAGACAAAGATTCTCCATTAGACTTCTTTTTGACAGCATTATCATAGGCATCTTGAAGATTGTTCTTCTTCTTTGTGAGATCTTCAATATTATTATTTAATGATGTTGTATATTCATCTACAGTATCAATACAATCTTGTAAATTCTCTTCATAATACTTAATATCATCCTTAGAACCAGATTTCAAGGCTTTGTTATATCTCTTTTGTGTCTTTTCCATCTGCTCCGTATAATATTCAAAAGATGCTAAATTGCCAACAATATCATCGCTGTTTCGAGCTTCCTGAAATACGCCAGTTGCTTTTGACTGAGCAAGTTGAGTATCAACCGCATTTTTATCAATATCACCTTTCCCATATTGCTTATTAAATGCAGTTACTGTTTTATCTGCCGCCTCTCGCGCAGAATTAGCCTTCTCTTTTTCTTCAATATTTTTTTGAAGCTCTAACTGTCGAGTAGCTTCTTTTAATTTGTCTAATTCTTCCTGTTCAACATAGGTAAGTTTATCTTTCTTATTAAGTTCATCAATTCGTTTATTTTGTTCGTTTAACTGAGATGTCGTTTCTTCTAGTACGGATTTCGCAGAAGCATATTCACTAGTAGCTTTATCCATAGCTTCATTTGCCTTCTCGACACGATGAATCCAGTTATCTATTGCTGTGATAGCCAGTTGGATGCCTTCTGCGATAAGCATACCAGCAATCATATTTGCCGCCATCTTTAATCCTTCTAAAGCAATATTAGCAGCTTTAGCACCAATGGTCATTTGCTCTAATCCATTATTATAAGCAATAGCAGACTGTTTTGCTGCATTCTGAGCATTTTTTACATCATCAAGAGATACTTTAGTTAAGCCATTTTCTTGAACAAATTTTACTTGCCATTTTTCGCCTTCTTTTAGGCAATTAAAATAATCCTGCCAAGTTTTTTGACCAGCTTCTATTTTTTCTTTATTATTAAGAAGTGAAGCCAAAATATTAGATGGATCTTGATCATAAACAGAAAGGTCTTTTAATTTATTTTGTATATCAGATTTAGTAATAATAAATTTATCACTTAAATCTTTCTTAATAGAAGAATTTTTCCATGCATTCACAATATTTGATATTGTATAATCATTTGTTTCAATTAATTCATTAGAAACTTTTTTAAATCTATTTCCAATATCTTCAAATGATTTTCCAAATATTCCAAATTTTGATGAAAATGTATCTTTATCACTGTCAAATGTTTTGAATATCATACTATATTATCAATACAAGCTGTTTGAATGCTTGTCGAATTTTATTATATGTGATACAATTTTCATAAATTGGAGGTATATTATCATGTTAATGTATTGTAAAAAATGCGGAAGAGTATGGATGAAATTTGGTACTGAAAAAAACGATTGTGATATATGTGGATCAATTTGTTACCCTATTCCAGATAAATATTTATTAGTCTGGAATGGTGAAATTGACCATGATACTATTGATAAAAACAAAAAAGACCAATTCATAGAAGAGTGCGTAAAATCTTCACCAGAATTTGATGAATATCTCTTTAATAATCGAGACAGAATCAAAGCACAAAAATCTGCCGAATATGAACGAGATATGGCTATCGGTGATGCAATACGTCAAGGTGCAGATGTTAAAACTGCTTTTCGTAACGATGGGCAAAATATGCCTAAATGTCCTACTTGTGGCAGTTTAAATGTTCGTCATATCTCAGGCGGTGAGAGAGTAGCATCTGTTGGATTCTTCGGTATCTTTAGTAAGAAGATTAACAAGACATTCAAGTGTGGTAATTGCGGTTATACGTGGTAAACATACGTTCCGACTACCATTAATTTCCAACAAGTATTAAAATAAACATGATAGAACATGGTCGTGGGCACACCACGACCTCGTGTGTAGTTCTGTCATGTCACATATTAATTTCACATTCCTAGTTCTTAGGAGGAAAGTGAGTGTAACGCTCTTGGAAGAAAATCATCTAGTGGGTTCTCCACACCAAATTCCCGACCGTTATCTATATCACGGAAAGGAGGTGAAAAATGGTAGAACTTGTGCTTACATTTATTCTGAAACTTGTCGGACTAGGATTAGGTTACTATCTGGTACATAGTATCTTCTCCAAAAAGACTAAAGACTTTCATTTATCTGCAAACCAGTGCGGAATTGAAGTTGATAGTTCGTTCTATAAGGAGTAAGTTTCTTCAATTTTAATTTTTCATAATTCACATCCTTTGAGAGATTGATAAAGAGAGTAGGAGAGCAGTACAAACAACGAGTCCGTGGTTCATCATAACTACGGACTCATCTATTTATATATTGTCTCTTTAATTTTCTTAAATTATCTATAATCATTTCCTTTGTTGGGAAGATTCCTCCATATACAACTTCTGGTCTAGGAGTTTTTGGAAATTTCTTTCCATCACTTGTTATATTATTTTTGTCAGTTAAAATTATTTCTTTTTCCATAAGCACCTCTATAGATATAATAAGTAACCACTTATTATATTATTACATCATGTTATTTTATATATGTATTTAAAATCTTGAATATTCTTATCTTCATTGTCCATACTGTAATTCATCAAATATCACAAAAATTGGTACAGTAAATAGGGCAGTATCAGTCGGTATGCTTGGGCTTGCCAGTAGTAAAATTGGTAAAACACACAAATGTAATGACTGTGGTAGCACTTGGTAAGATTTGGTAATATTTCACAAAACGTATGTTTATAATATTCCTTCTTTTAATAAAGTGATATGATTATAAATATAATATTATTTTATACAAAGGAGGTTGATGGATATGGAAACAGAAGAAAAATTAAAAGAGTATTTAATTAATGAATTTAAGAAAGGAACGAGAATTCGAATAGGACTTGAAACCATAACAAATGATCTTCAGCTTGAAATTAAGGACGCTTCGTTTATATTGCGAAAATGGGAGAGCAAAGGGGTTATATCAATAAAAGGATATTATGGTGCTAATATAGAAAATTTTGCAAGTCCGTGGTTAATCACAATTAATGACATAGAATTTTTCGAATAAACAAAAACACATACATATTAAAAGAGCAGGAGATTAGTCCTGCTCTTTGTTTTCAGTATATTTCTTGTTTACTGCTTGATTTAATACATTATCATATAAAATAATATTGGCATCGCAAATGTCATCATAGCGACTTACATTTTGATGTTTAAAATGAGCAATTACAACAATTTTACCAATATTATGCAATGTTTCTACAACCTTTATATAATCAGTATCACCAGATACAAGAACAGCTATGTCATACGCGTTCTGAAAACCCTTCGCAATCATATGAGTAGCGAGATTTATGTCAGTTTCTTTTTCTTCTGTATAATAAGTTCTAGGATTGCTTATATCTAATCTTATATCATCATAAGTTCGTAATTCTTGTCTACCTTCAATAATTTCAAGATATGGTGTTTTCTTTAATTTAGTAAGCCATTCATAATATTTCGAGTAGCTCTCAATCTTCATTAAATCATCACATGGCTTATAAGCAAACAAATAAGTTTTTAAAACTTCTGATTGAAATGGTATTATTTCATTTATTGCCTTACCCAAAGCCCAATAATTAATTGGTTTAAATGTTTTACCTTTATAATGTTCTTTAAGATTTATATTAAAATTTTGATAATCAATAAAAACCATAACTCTATGCATATCATTTTCTCCTTTGAAAATAAATAAGGGAGTTTATAACAAACCCCCTTCCTGCCATTTGACAGAACATAAATATTCACTCATATATGAGCTACCAAAATTTATTTATGCATTTATTATATATCAAGGATAATAATAATGCAATATAGAACGTATGTTTACGCTCCGCTAATCTATTTTATCATATATATCTTAATTTGTATATATGAAAAATATTCCAAAATTATTTATCCAATTTTATTTATAGCATCTTTAAAGAACTGTAATCGTCCATTTACCATATCTGAATTAGATGTACCATTAGAGCAGTATTGCAAATAATCCAAATTTGTATCATATGATGCTAAAAATTCGTTCAACCATTCCATATATTTAGAAGTAGATTTAGAATCTCTAACCATACGGTACATTCCATAAATGCACATTGGAATTGTACTTGCTTTTATTTTTACATCTTTTGGAAGTTCTTCATTCAACTTATCTAATGCTTTTCGCAGATTTTCAATTTTCTTTTCTGCAAATTGTTTTTCATTTGGATCTGCAATCTTATCATTATAATACATAATAAATTTATTCATATCTACATCTCTAAATGAAGTAAAATTGTTTTTATCTGTCTTTTCTGTAAGCATTAAACATTGAATAACAATATCTCTGTCAAGGTTCTTTTTAAACTGAGCAGGAGATAAAACTTTTTCAAAGAATGGATGATCAGCAATAGAGTAAATAATTTCTCTAACTTCATTGCTTTCAATAGTGCTTCTTTTCTGTCCGTTTGAAAGTTGGTGTCCCATATTTATTCTTTCAAAAATATCAACAATTTCTTCTTCGGTTGCATCTGTCATTGTTATAATAGAAATATCTCTGTCATTAAATCTTGACTGAACAGCTTCGTCAAGCTTAGAAAATTTCTTTCCTGCGATTTCGTATTCAGTCCCATCAATTGTTAATGGTTTTAAATTCTTTGATAATTTAAATTCGTCATTAGCAAAGGCTGCGATTGTAGTAAAACGTTGCTTAAAATCAACTACATCAATCTCTTTTGTGTCACTGTGTTTATTCACAAGTGCAGGGTAGATAGGGTAGTTTCTTAACAAAGTATCAATAAACAATGACTTCTCTTTTGGTTTCCAAATACCAGCTCTACGTTGAATTGGTAAGTCAAAATTATATTTTTCCTTATTGATTTCACCTACCAACGATCTTAAACTTTTCGGACTTGTTTTTATATCTTCCATCCAGTTTGCCTCCTTCAAAAAATGCAAAAATTTTTATATTTTCACAATAGCATAATTGTAAAATTTTGTAAATAGAATTATTCAAAATTTGAATATTTTTCTTTCTGCATTATTCGACAAACTTACGTTCTGGATTGTAAAATTATGGCAATTTGATACAATAAATTTGTACATACACGACCAATTTTATGTACTACCCCAATGTTACAATATAGGGAGTCTTTGATTTTCGATAATCTCAAAGACATTAGCACTACAAGAACAGCAACTTGTGGTGCTATTTTATTATTCTCTATTTTACTCGATTGAAATCAAGATTTCTTGGTTTTGTTCCATCTTATCTACCTCTAGGAACTGAGAGTTCAAACTGATTTACACGAGATATGAGATAAGTTCATATCATTTAACATGTCGTGCCATGAGTACGGAATGCATATTATAGTAGCATCATTTCATATAACTACTACCAACGGTTGTCACTCTCTGAGGGCTTACCATTTTAAAGGTCTATCCCTGCGAACCAACTGAATTCATGAATTTTTACTGTACCTATTTAGTTTCCTTATAATAGGGTAGTACCATGAGTTTTACAGCCTTCCTCGCATATTGCGTCTTCGTTTATCGTATGTATAGCATACTTATCATAGTCCAAACTAACGTATCCGTTAGAAACCCTATGATGTCGGTACGTTCAAAACAATAACAATGATTTGATTAATACGCCACTAACGTATCAATGCCGACATTTTTAAAAGATAATGCTGCCGCAACTCCTGTGAGAATAGTTGGTAACAATCCAACTGTATCTACAAAATCAGTAGCACCTTTAAGAAGTGTGGATAATAAATCAATTCCATTCTTGATAGTTTCGGAGTCGATTACTTTAAACCAGAACTCCTGGGCACGATTTTCTAATTGTGCCATTTTACCATCAATACTATCAAGATAAGAGTTTAATTCTTTTTCTGCTGATCCCTCTGAATTTTGAGCATCTTCATACACAGAACGAAGCATATCTCCATTCTGAAGAATACTTGCGGCAATGTTGGCTCTATTTTTCCCTGCGATAGTCTCCAATAAAAGATTAAGATTATTTGTCCCTAATTCTTTATCTTTTTTTACAATATTGTCATATAAATCTGCGAGTCCTTGCATAATTTCATATGTACTTTTATAATTTCCATTAGAATCAAGAATATCAAAACCTTTCCCATCTGACGATGCAGCTTTGGTTGCATCCATGATTGTGTCTCTAAGTTTAGAAACGGTAGTAATCATTCCATCTGTTTCTTCGCCTAAATCTGAAAGCTCCTGTTTAGCTTCCTCTGTACCAACCAATCTAAGAGAAATTGTCCTTAAACCTGCCCCCACCTTAGATGGATCTTGAGTTATAGCATTGCCAGCCGTAGTCAACGAAACAGCTTCATTAAGATCGTTGTTCGCAGTTACCAATGCACTTGCGGAATCTTTAAGAGCAGTTGCTAAACCATCTGTCGAGATACTATAATTATTGCCAATATTATTGAGAACATCAATTATATCCATCTTATCAAGATCTTTATACGCCTGGCTCATTGATACAAGAGACTCCGTTGCTTCGTCTATTCCTTCAAACTCTGATACATTTAAAAGAACATTGGCATCCTTTGCACTTTCCGCAGCTTGATTCATTGATTCTCCGAGACGCATCCAATCTGCTGTGGAATTTTGTATCTGTTTTGCAGTTGTACCAACCGCATCTGCCGTATCAAAAGTAGTAGCTTGATAATCTTTCAAGTTTTGAACAGTCTCATCAGATACTTTTCGCATTTCTGTGAGAGCAGTATTAAGTTCTCTTACAACATTAAAACCTTCTTTACCAAGATTAATAACATCATAAACACCAACCATCCCTGCCATCTGTGCAGCAATCTGATGGAATCCGCTATTCTTTAAAGTGTCCCACAATGTTCTACCAGCACGACCAGCTTCAACTTCAGCATTATAAATCTTTAAGATTTCACCATGAATCTTGTCAAGACTCATACTAGGATTACCACTTTCAATTTCTGCATAGTAAGCTTTAATCTTAGCCTTTGCCTCAGTAGACATTTTGCTGTTTTCATTAAGAAGCTTATGAATTTTATCTAATTCTTTCTGACCAGAAACAAAGTTATATCCCTTTTCAGAAGCCGACATATTAGTAACAGTAGCGATAGTATCTTTGATTTTCTTTTCATACTCGTCCAATTTAGAAATATCATCACTTGTCACCAAACTAGCATCTTTACCTTTTAATTCATTAAGCAGAGTTTCATACTCTTTAACAGCATTCTTGACAGCTTGCACATTTTCCAAATATGTTTTACTTGTCCAACCACCATCATTGAATCTGTCAATAGTGGCTTGATATTTATCAACCTTACCATTATAAGAATCCAAACGCTTATCATACTTATTAAGGTTTATATTGGCATTCTGTTCTTTAGCCCGTGTATTTTCTTTAACTTTCTGAGTGTTCTGTTCTAATACATTATTCTCTTCTTTGATGGAATTGGTAACAGATTCTGTAGAAGCAGATGAAATATTCGATTCTTGTGGAGTAGAAGAGAGTGCCTTCTGTGCATTTGATAACTTTGCAAATTCCTCTACTAAATCAGAAACTTTAACAGTTGTAGTTTCTACCTGAGACTGCAATTCAAAAAATCTATCGGTAGGAACAGTATAATCGTCAAGCAACTGCATATGAGCCTTTAAATCATCAAACTGATTTTTTAACTCAGATACTTCTTGAGATAATTTTTTAAACTCTTCATTGTCAACTAAATTTACATCTTTCCAAGAAATACCACCTGAACCGATAGATGATAATTTCTTCTGAGATTCTTCGTACTTTTTGTTTAGCTCATTTATTTTATTCTCTATTTTTCCAATATCAGCAGCAATAGAAGAGGAGTTAATAAATGATTTTCCTTTTCCAATACTGAATATCTCAGTAAGTCTTTTATCAATCTGACCAAGCATATCAAGTGTATTGCCACCAATAGTCAAATCAATCGGATTCTGACCTGCCTTCTTCTGCATTTCCTTAAATTTGGCTTCAATCTGTTTATCATCGAAGTTTACATTTTTGAAATCGAGAATAACCTTGTCTGCCATTTTTTGTGCATTGGCAAACTGTTTCAATAGTGATTGCTCAATAGTCGCATCATCAATTTTTATGGCAAGTTTTAATTCTTCAACCATTTAACTTCTCCTTCCTATATTTCATATTTTTTTCTAAAGTCTTTTACTGTATTTTTGTAAAAATTGACCATTTCGTTATATGCATTGAAATTAGCTGGTACACCATATCCACCATGCCAATCACCACCATGCCAAGTTCCTAATGGATTAAAAAAGAATTTGCTTAAATAATCTTCACCAGAGATTTTTGATTTTCTACCATAGTCATTCATATCATCTCCTGAAATAAGAAAACTACTAGACACTTGTTTAGATGAAATAAACATAAAAGTTCTATATGAATTTCTTAAATTATTTGTTCTATCATAGTGTGGAGGATTCGTCTGATATGGCTCTCCATAATACCAATCAAGAACACTTCTATAATGTTCAGTCATTTTATCTTCAAATTTCTTTGCTATCTTTTCAGCCTGTTTTTGTGCAATAGCATGTAACTGTTTCTTTAACTCTGGGCTTATATTTGCCATTTCATCACCTCTCAAAATTTCACTATTTTTTCACTAAAATAGGAGAGCAGTATAACCACTCTCCATAAGAAAAACCCTATACGCTTTGACACGCATAGAGCCTAATATTTAATCTTTATTTCTTAAATAATATACAATTCCATATACCATGCCAACAAATCCAAATACGAAATAATAATGACTTGTTGTTAATGTGAAATTCACAAATGGCTGCAACGCTTCTACAAAGATATTATCAACTCCAAATAGACTGAGAAACCATGCACCAATAAGTCCATAAATTATTCCTTCAATCATATAAATCCTCCAAAGAAATTGAATTTACTTAGACTTCTTTAAAATTGCCATTCTTAGCAAACTCAACAACCTTATCTAAATCTTCCTTTGGAATCTCATCGAGCTTCTTACTTACAACGTCCATAAGTGGTGTGAGAGTAGCATTTGCTAAATCAGAAATCCTTCCAATCTGTTTACTAATAAACGCCTGAGCAGTTGTCTCATTAAACTGAGTATCTGACTGTTTCATTGTTAAAATGGTCTTAAATTCACTTAATTCACTCATAGGAATAAGTGGATCAGCTTTATCAGAGCCAACCATTAAAATATCGAGTAAACCAGATGATTTAAGTGCATCATATTCCTTGATGAATCCTTTATCATCCTCATCAATCTCAAGGTCGGTATATAATTCAATCACAGCACGACAAAACTGTACATACTGAGCAACAGAATTTACTCTAATCTTATCTGTTTTACGATATTTTGTTACTCCGTTATCATCATAAGATTCCTGCTCAAATGTTGTCTTATCTACAATCAACTGTGCATAAGCATCTTTCTTAATGATTGATACATATGGAGTGATTTTGATTTTACTTAATAACTGTTCTTTTAATGTGCTATTTGCCATGTTGTTATACTTTTCTACAAACTCTAAAAGTTTCATATTCCTTTTTTCTCCTTTACAAATGTGACTCGTTGACAAACTTCTGAATGTCATATGTATATCTAGTTCTTTTCTTTCTGCTATTTATTTGAATAGCATTATTATTTTTCAAGTCATTAATATTGAACGACTTCTTATTTATATTCTCAATCATCTTTACGAAATCACAGATTTCTATAAAGAATGTGTCGTTGTTTTCGTTCCTAAAATTACAAATAAATCCTGCGACAAGATTATGTTCACTTGCTTCTTGCAGAGATTTAATCTGATTATCTCTAATCATTGATAATGGCAGACTTGTTGATTGAGTTGATTTTAATTCAAGCAAATACAATGTCCTTGAATCATCATCAAATAGAAGATAATCACAAATATTACTACTAGCAAATCTAGTATTGTCTCCGTTTCCAAATGATGCTGCGTTGTCTCTAAACCGATATATCCAACATGTATCTGGAACAGAATCTTTGATCGCTTGCTCAAATCGCTTACCTTGATTCTGTGCTATTTCCTTTCACTCCTTACATAACAAAAAGAGAGATCTCCGAAGAAATCTCTCTTTCTAAAACATATTTATTTAATTTTACATTGTTATTATCATAGGATATAATTCCCATTTACCATTAGGATACCTGTCAACATTTTCACTAACAACTTCATGTACTTCGTCCAAACTACCAACATTCTTATCAATGTGAATAACCTTTCCTCCTAAGATCGAAATCTCTTCACATATAACATTGTAATATTGCCTATCCATGTGATCCCCACCTTATTTTGATATGCAAAATAATTCATACATATCAACCTTGAGTGTACGAGATAGGATAATAGCATTTTTAAGAAGTATATCATTAGTGTTGTCATTTTCAATTTTGCTAATAGCCGCAACAGACAAACCTGTTAACTTTGACAATTGTTGTAATGTTAATCCTCTTTGATTTCGATAATACCACACTTTGTTCCTCATAATATTAATATGTACAAATGTATTTTATTTATGTAGTATATTATAATATGAGTAATTTTTACTGTGGTAGAAATATTCAATCGTCCTTAATTGGTAAGCTTAACACTTCTGGTTTCAATTTTTCGTGGTAAATATCGTCACCCCCAGCGGCTTCATAAATTTTCCCTAACTCCGTAAAAGTTTTTAATCCAGAATTGTCAACATAACCCTTTTCAGAAAATTTAGTATGTAATCCATATAACTGATTTCTTAATGTCGCAACTGTACGCTCTTTATCAGCTCTTTCTTTTTCAGTTAGTTGACATTTTATATCATCTATACCCTTTGACATTTTAGATATTTCTTTGTATTGCCAATTATCATGTTTTTCTAAAGTCATAAGTCTATTCTCAACATTTTCTTTGTCCTGCTCAGAACCAGTTTTAATTCGTCCCTTCTCCTTGAAATAAGAAATGAGATCAATTATTTCTTTAATTGCAAATAATAGTAAAAACACTGCCAGGATAACACTTATATAATTTTGATTAAATACGGCTTCTATATATTTCATTCAAGCCACCTTTCTAAGAACATAGATTCTTGAAAGTTTTCTTAACAGCTTTCGATGTTCCACAAGCTTTCTTTAATCCTTGACCAAACACACCAGGATATTCAACACCCTTTGGATTTTTTCCTTTGAGTAAACATAATATTTCAAGTGCTGTAACCATCCATTGACATTCTGACATTTGAACATAATGCGAACCAAATGCAGCATCAGTAGCAAACCCCCAAATTCCATCTACTGCAAGACCAGCACCATAATCCTTATTAAGTCCTGTTTGGACTACCTTAACAGCAGCTTTTTTTGTCTCAGTTCCACGGATACCATCAACAGTAATGTTACATCCAGCAAACTTATTCGCCTCAGTCTGTCCCTTTTTGATAATGGAGGCGGTGGAAGATGTAGCTGGTTTTGAAGATGTAGGTTTAGTAGGAGATGGCTTGATGATTGGTTTAATAATACTTGAAATACTTGATACAACACCAACCTTAGAAGAATATTTCTTCCATTGAGCTTTATCAAAATATGCTTTATTGAGATCAAGATGTCCATTATAACCATTTAGTTTACCAACAGAACTATACTGTCTAATCGCACATGAGTAAGCTCCTTCATTCCAAGGAGCAGTCTGATAACCTGTTTCATTATAATCTGGATACTGGGCAATCCAAAGTGGAGCACCTACATTCTTAACAGAATTCATAGCCGATTTCTGTATATAGATAAATGGCTTAATCTTAGTCTTCCTATATACATAATTACACCATTCTTTACACCAAGCATAATCATTTTTACCAAATTGAGAGTTACCGCCTGATTCCCAATCAAGAACAAATATAGCCTTACCTACATATTTCTTCGCAACTGATAGAAAACGATCTGCTTCAGCCTTAACAACACCACCATTGGCATAATGATAAAGTCCAAGGCACTTATTGAGTTTGAGAGTCTTGTCACACTGTTTTACACAACAATTACTTGTGTATCCTGTACCCTCAGTTGCCTTTACAATAACAAAATCGCAAGGGACTTTACTAAGATCAATATTTTCTTGCCACGCTGATATATCTATGCCATTCATACTAGCCATAGTTACACCTCCTCGTGTTTTGTATCGTAAAGTGCTGTATCTATAAGAGAATCAAGATAATCACCAAAATCCTCATTCGCTTCACTCAATACCTTATATACAATTGTTGGAAGTGCTTGGAGTATCTTAGTCTTAGCAAGCTCTCTAACTTCATCCATTTTATCCACTGTCCATTCATCTGTACCTTTGATATCTTTAACAACAGACTCATAAACTGCCTTGACAGCTTTCTTAACTTCATCATAAAGAATCTGACCATATTTATCTAACTTTCTAGCTTCAAGCCATCTATTCACCGATGCAAGAATTTTTGTACCAATTGGAAGTATAATAGCTGTCCAAATAACACCAAGAATGGTTGCCCAGTCAAGACTATTTAATATATCCTTCATAATTCATTCTCCTTTCCAAAATAAAAAAGAACGGCAAAACCGTTCTCATCATAATTACTTATTTAATTGTCTTAATATTTCCACACATCGTTTTAGATTGGAACATAAATAATCCAATTCATCTCTTGTTTCGTATCCACTAAATGTCATACGAATACCACTATGTATTAGTTTCTCATCTAATCCAATTGCTGTAAGAGTAGAAGATGGTGTCAAATCCCCTGATGCACATGCAGAACCAGTTGACACCTGTATATCTGCCATATCCAGTAATATCATCAGTGATTCACCTTCAATACCATCAAAACAAACATATAAGTTATGTGGTAAGCGACTATCAACGTCTGCACCTATAATATGAGAATCTACTATATTATTAATGATATAATCATGAACATAATCTCTATTCTCAGACGTGATAGAAAAGTAGTTATAATCCTCAATTGCCTTACCAAGTGCAGCAATGCCTATTACATTTTCAGTACCAGCAAAGAGTCCTTGTTCTTGTGAACCATATATAAGAGGTTCAAGTTCTATGGATGACTTCTTATATAAAACACCTGTTCCCTTTAATGCTCCGAGTTTATGCGCCGAAAATCCCAGACCATCAGCGTTCAACATTTTTACATCAACAGGGATTTGACTAATTGAGCCTGTACAATCTACATAAACTATCGCATTATAAAAGTGGCATATCTCAATAACATGTTTTACGTCTTGAATAGTTCCTATTTCAGAATTAGCATATTCTATAACCACAAGTTTCTTCATGGTATCCATAGATAAACATTCCTTGAGATCTTGGATATCTATTTTGCCTGTGTAGTCAACTTTGAGTGGACACTTATATTTTAATGACTCTACACATTTCAATACTGATTTGTGTGAAGTAGGAGAGTATAATACTCTACATTCATTTCTCTGAGTATAACCTTTAATAAAAAGTGTATTGTTGGCTGAACCGCCCGATGTAAAGATAATATCTTTAGGATCTGCATTAATGAATTTTGCTATATTATTTCTCGCAGTAGTGATAATCTTCTTAGCTTCAACACCTGATTGATACATTGAAGATGGGTTCTGATATATATCCAATAGTGATACTATATAATCCTTAACTTGTGGGATTAATGGGGTAGTGGCTGCGTAGTCAAGATACATACAATCACCTACCTAATCTAACTCATAATTACACCACTTTTTATATACTTCAGTAGTGTCTGCTTTAAGAAATACCATTGCCAAAATTACATTATTTGTTTTATCATCTATACTTGTGTACATATCAACTGGATATACATTATTTTTAATATATAGTAGATACTGTTTGGGATTAACGATCCTAACTGCTTCGTGTGGAAAGTAATCTCTTGTTTTTAAATTAGTTTTTATCATTTTCCTTTCATTCCTTTATCTGTATTACCGTAAAAAAATGGGAATATAACATTTGAATAGTAATGTCATATTCCCATCAGAATTTTCTAAAATCACTATTCAAATTACATCACCCTTTCTTTTTAGGTGAATACTTAATCTTTTCATACTTATTTATATTTTCCTTGACTAAATTATTAGTTGTATCTGTTGGAATAGAATCCTTGGTAGGAATATTTCCAATTTTGTCTAATGTTACGTTTGCGTTTATATCAGCGATAACGTTCTGATAGCTTCCACCGAAATCATTTAGTCCAGATAAATCAAGCTTATCTAATTTGTTTTTTGCTTTATTTGCTGTAAGTTTGTGATTTGCATACGAAGACGTTATAATATAAATATCATGACAATTTTCACTACAGAATGTAAACATCCATGTAGGTTTATCCTTATCTTTCCCACAGACGGGGCAATACTCATATGGCTTATAACAAACAGCGCATATCTTTTCTTTACTCAAAGTAAGCCTCCTTTAAAGAAACAGAGTGGTAGAAAAAACTACCACTCTTATAGTTTATTAGATTGATATCAGATTAAGCTTCCTCTGGTTCATCAATGAAATAGATTTCTAGCATCATCTGCTCAGTTGTACATGTGTCAGTAAGGATTGAACCCTTATAATCCATAGTCTGTGAGTCGCCACCCTCAAGTGCGATTGTTACCTCTGGGCTTGGAATAAATGAAGCAATATGAATTACTACAGCACGGAAGCTTTCCTTATCACATGGATCAACTGCAAGTGCCTTAACAAACAATTCGTGAGCTTTAGGGAACTTGTTACCAGTGATAGATACCTTCGCACCACTCTTAACCTTTTTCTTATACTTAACAAAGAACTCTGTTTCATCGTCTGCCTTTGGTGGAGTAAGTACATGTGTTGCAATACCAAACTCAGTCTTTGTAGCAGTTTCAGGGGAAGCAGCAATCTTATATTCCTTGCCAAGCGCACCATTTGCAAGACCAGATACAACTGCTGAACCATCAACATAGTCCTCTGAAAGATCAAGTGTTTCACCAGCTTTAAGAGTTGTAAGAATAGGCATTTCAATAGCATTATCACTTGTTGCAATTTCTGCATCTGTTGCAGCAATAGTTGAAACTACAGCAAGATTAAGGAATGCATTTGTTGCAGTAACATCACCCTTCTTACCTGTGTACTTTCTATATACAAGATTACCTCTTGCATCATTAACGTCTGTTGAATCAGCAGTAATATCAATATTAAAATTATTAAGCTGAGTAAGAGCATACAGTGGGACACCAGCTTTAGTAGCACCATAACCAAACTGCGCTCTATCAATAATTACGTCACCAATCTTAAATGCCATAATTTTATTTCCTCCTTAAATTATTAAAAATTTGTATAAAAAAGAACATCCAAATAGATGTTCAAATTAACTATATTTCTCTCATAAAATTAAATTGTTCTTTATCAATTTTACTTGTGTCACAGAATCCAGAATAACTTCCACCCATCAATGCATGGGTTTGCTCATATATTTGAAGTCTTTGAACTGCATCGTAAAATTGATATATTTTTACTTGTTTTAATTCTTCAAGTTTGTATTTAAAACCAGGGTGATTTGTCAATGCTGAAATAATAGGTAGAAGATTAGACTCAGAATTATCATCTGGTTTTTTCATAGATAAGTTCATTTGGTCTTCTTGTCTCATCCAATCTCTAGTAGTTCTTCCTTTTGCCTTTTCTACTTTAGGATGAATATTCATAATGGTTCTGATATACTCAGCAATTTCCATATATTCATTTTCTGACAATAGAATATTAGACTCTGGATTATATAACCCAAATTGTTCTTCTGAATTTTCATCAGTATAAGAAACAATTTTATAGTCTAGGAAATTTACATCATGAAATATCAAATGAAGTGGAGAATAGTCTTGTTCTGGAATTTGAGATAATAGATTATATACCTCTATATCTTTTACCTTGCACCAATTTTCTACACCGAGATTAAATAGCATAAGACGAATCGAAGTGGAATTGTTAATAAATGGGGAGATAGCAGTATAAAATTTTGATTCACCAATATCTAAAATATCACCTATAGTTGGTTGGGATATTTTAATTCCGTGTACATAATAATCTTCACCAAAGAAAAGTTTTAATTTATCAAAATGATATTTATCATTAGATGGTTTTTGTTTCTTTTGGTTGTCTTCAATAGTAGCGGTTTGAATTGCATCCAATGCACCAGACGATATATTAGCCATAATATCACCGCCTTAACTGATAATTGCTCAAACTTGTTTTTCCATTGGTTGTATTTACGATTCCATTAGTGTCAATAACTTGGAATACAAGAGTGCGAACAAGATAATTATTATCTGTAGTAGATTCCTTTGATGATACAAGATGTGTCTGCATCCCAAATATATTTGACCAATTAAATCGTTCTCTTATAATAGAGGCAATAAGATCATGTCTTGGAATGCCAGTTAATTTATCATCTCTGTCATTACCATGCACAAAAATAGTAAATGTAATATTCGTATACTTTAATGTATCCTGATAACGAGGCATCTCATCAAAAGATACTTGATAACAGATATAGTGTTTTGCTTCTGCCTGAGTATCAGGGATAAATAAATAAGGACGGATGTTGGATGTTCCACCAAAATATCTATCCCATTCTCCAAGAGGTTCATATTCCTTTGTGTCTTCGTTCCATTCCCAATTAATATTACCATCATCATCAAAAAGTTCAGATTCTAATGACTTCTCATTGAGTGCATATAAAAGACATGGATTGAGCATAAGTGCTTTCTTAATCTTTTTCTTATACTGAATATTTTCATCATCAGGAGTAGTTCTATACGCACGAAGTTTGTTTAACAAATCATTCTTTGTAATTATTTTTTCTGCCATACAACACCTCCTTACTCAGTTAGTTCCAACAGCAAAATTTCAGATTCTATCGGCAAGTTATCTTTAACAATTTCACACTTAATAGACAGTATTTTGCCGATAACGGAAGTGTCATTTGAAAATTTTACTTTCTTTTGGTTGTATTCTGTACTAGCTCGCCATGTAACTTTGTCTGTCCAATCTTCATCATTAATAAAACAAACCCATGTAAATGTTGCATCAGCATATTCAGTTGTAATATCTTCATTGGAATCATTAAATAGATTTACTGTAAGATTTTTATAAGAACCACCAACTTTAATAGTTGAAGTAGATGCTGAAATTCTTGCTGTAATAGAAGATGGGAGAGTAGTTGGCGTAGATGGATCTGTTGGGGCAATTTCTGAATCGAAATAGTTCGCATACATTTCACCTGTTTCAAGATTGACATAATCAGTATGCTCATTCCAAAATGCTGTATATATAGTAAGTTTTTGAATACCAAATGGCATTGAATTTTCAACCTTGGTCACTGTCCATACTGTAGGATGTTCTGTTAAAGCACTGACTACAACACGCATATTTTTAGAATCTTCAGAAGTGTACCAAAACTTCTCTGTAATAGAGTTCATTGGCAACCATATCTTATCCTGATTATCAGTATGTGTAAAATATCGGTCGGTGTAAGTGCCTATAGTATAGGAATTCTGTTGTCTTAAACAACACCACATACGTCTCTTGATGCGCTTATCATTAGATTTTTCAATCCATGTAAGTTCGTAATTTACTGGTAAAATCAGATACTTTGGAAACTGATTTGCAGGTTCATCACGACAGACAATCCACTTATGATAAATTCCTCTATCATCTGGAACGTCCACGAAAAGCCCTATCGGAAATGTCGCTCCATAACGTTTCCTAAAATCAGTCTCATAATAATAAAGGTCATCACCTTCATTGAATCTTACAGGCTGACTTGGACGAAACATAAGATAGTATTCCACTTGGTCTTTATCCATTGACTGATAAGATTTGATAATAAACTTTGCATCTATCTTGGTCTTATTGGTATTTCCATAAGTCATACCTTCAGCAAGAGAACGTGTAATTCCATGTTCATCTGTGAAAAAATCGTCATGAAAATGGTCATAGATATAACAAGTCTTTGTAGCGATGTCGTTTTCAAATGTCTGTTCCATCGCCCAATCAGACTGTTCCTTATAAATCTGACCAATCGTTTTAGCACCGTTGTTCTTGGCGTTTGCGACACGCCTAGCTGTCTGTAGACTTGGCATCGCAACCCACCTCCTCAAACATCTGCTTAATATATCCGTGAGAATCTAAGATTGCCCTACGGAATTTTTTGTAATTAAAATGGTCACTCTTGAAATTATCCATAGCACCTTGTAAAGTCGCCATAAGAGTTACCATAAGTCCATTATTATTAAATAAGGTTTTTGTACCACCTAATTTAAACATAACATTCTCAAAGAAGACGAGAAATGCTTCATCATCTTCAAATATTTTCTCTTCAATTGTTTTGTCTTTATAGAGCAGTAATTTGTGAATATCACCATGCATTGCACGAACTACTTCATTGATTTGCTTGTCTGTAAAGTCACCATATATGTATTGCATATTAGGACTCCGTGTTAATATAGGAATTATACATATATCCGTAATCACGAATACGTTTATTTAATTCAATTTTCATGGAATCCAGACGATCAATCATATTTTTATGATTGTCAAGTAACTTCTTTTCTTCTTTACCGCCTATCATTACTGATGTATGCATAATAGAATCAACCTGTGGTTGTAGCCACTCAATCGTCATTCCAAGTACAAGAATTCCTACGACAAAATTCATATCAGCCGTTTCATCTACTGAATTATTCAGCGTAAAATCCAACTGTTGAATTTCATCATCGAGTGTGAGAGAAGAGAACAGTCTACGCACCCTTGGATTAGAGATTACATTGCTTAATCGCTCTGTATAAATTTCAAGCAAATCGTTTTCGTCAAGAGAGAGTTCTTTCGGATCTGAAATTCGTCCTCTTGTTCGTGAAAAAATTGTTTCATATGGAAGCGTCATTGTGAGCCTCCTTTACTATTCCTGAACTAATGTAAGTAACATTTTTGTACCAAAAATTTCATCAAGAGCCTTAATTCTGTGAACTGAATCAAGTGCATGAGATTCAATCATTGTAGAAGCAATACCTTTAATGGCTTCCTTTGCTCCCTTTGGAAGCTTTTTAATTGTTTCTGACATCTGCGGAACAGGAAGATTTAAAATCTCATTTAAGTCACTTGTTTCATACATGGACTCATATAAATCTTTTACAGACTTATTCTGTTCAACAAAATCTTCATCCTCAATAATAATTCTTGGTGAATAAATGTTTACATCTTCACGAGTTCTAACGAGATAAATTAAATCTCTATATTCAACATCAACTACATCTCCACAGTCAGCCCAACTATAAAGAATATGTGAACGTGCTCCCTCAATATAAAGCCCACCACTTACTAATGAGCGACATGGAACAGTATCTTCAGGTAAAAATGTTTTTACATCTTCTTTAACCTCTGTAGTTTTTGTTACCTTTTCTGTACTACCAGTAGTAGCAGTAGTTTTCTTTGTATATGCCATTTCCTTTTAATTCCTTTCAAAATAGGAGAGTGGCAATCCACTCTCCATATAATTAATCTATAAATAAATCTTACAGATCCCACTCACCATGATAACGAGTCATAAGAGTTGCAACACCCATACGTCTCTGTACTTCATAAGACTGCATATCATCCTTAGTAGCACCCTTTTCGTTTACTTTAAGTTCAGTCTCTCCATAGTCAACAAACTTGATAAATCTATCATCAACTGCTGGCATGATATAGAGCTTCTTGTTATTAACGATAGGAGTAGCAAGAGACTTATCAGTAAACTTCTGTGGAATCTCCATAAGAGGTGTTCCTTCGTAGCTACCGATAATACCTGTGTTTGCTACAGACTCCTTGATTGAATTAGCAGGATCAGCCCAATCAACCTTTGTAAGAGCATTAAGAGACTTTAATGCTGTCTTAGTACCCATGATTACAACACCGCTTTCGTTAGCAGCACCAACCCTTTCGATAATTGCATCAAACTGAGCCTTTGTAGAAGCGGCTAAAGCACCAGTACCCTTGAGAGTAGCAGGAACAGGAATAAGGTTTACACCATTTGCAAACTGAGAAGAAATGAGTGTCTGAACCTTCTGGATATAAGCCTTAACAACCGCATCCACGAAAGCACCCCAATCCTTACGACCAGTTAAGAAGAGACGAATATCTCCACCAACCTTGATACCATATACTGCTGTATCAACATGATAAGACTGACCAGAACCTAAACGCTGAATGGATAAGTCATGTGCGTCACCGCTGACCTTGCTTACAGTAAGTAATACTTCATCATCAGCCCAGAATTCATTTACGTCTCCATCTTTCATATTCTTTGACTCAACATAATTGTTGAAAAACTCATTCTCAGAAAGACCATGAGCAATCTGAGTATCAATAATTTCCTCAATTACCTCGAAGAACTGTGTTCCTCTCTCAGAATTTAATGCTCTCTTAATCTGCTTATTAGAAGAATCCTTAGTAAGTCCAAGGTATTCAAAACAAGCCTTTCTAATTGTGTCACTAGCTTCTGCCTTAGAAATTACACGATTAGAATCGGCATCATAAATTTCACGACCTGCACCGAGGTCAAACATAAGATTTTTTACACTTGTATCTAACATTTATTTATTTCTCCTTTCTCAAAAATTAGGCTTTCTTTGTAAGCTGCATAGCGGCAGTTACGCCAGAAATGGCTTTGAGTTCAACACCGTCTTTAACAGCGATGTCACCAGAAAATCCATCTGCTGAAATCTCAACTACATCACCAACTGCCAATTCATAAGCTCTAACTACCTGAGTAGGAGCATTTGTATAGTTGCTTTCTTTCTTAAATGTGTTGCTATATGTCTCCTCGATCATTGGCACCTGGTATACAAACAGGGCATCTCCAGGAGTTACTACTTCTACATAGAAATTTCCATTATTTGCCTTACCAACGACCTTTCCTTCAAATGAAGTAGGAGCAACAGCTTTATAAAGGTCTAACTCAATAAAATCGCCCTTACCAACGAACCATCCATTGTCTACATAAGCACTTGCTGCTTCTGCTAACTGAATGTTATAAATATGCTTTCCACCATCTCTTGCGAGAACTTTAGAAGGGAAAGCCACTGCATGTTTTGCAATAGTCATCTGAATCATTTATTTTTCCTCCTTAAATTTTTGCATTAAAAAAGACACTCAATTTGAGTGTCATTACATTGATTTATATTTCTTGTTTTATTTGCTAAAAAGATTTCCGTAACGGTTATCCTTCTTAGACTTGTTTACATTAGCAAATACTTTTACAGTTGACTTTTTCTGAGTTTTATCAGTGGTAGCTGCAAAAGTTTTCATATTAGAATCCGCATAGATAAGTTTTGCTTCCTTCTCTAAATCTTCGAGAGAGTAGTTATCCATATTTGTATACAGTTTCTCAAAATCCTTATTAATGAATTTTTCTTCTTCATCTTTTTCAGAAATAGAAGCAAAGTTTTCATTTGCAAGAATTTCCTCACGTTTTGCATGAAGTTCATTCTTTTCTGCTGTCTCCTTAAACTCTTTGAGTGCAGCGTAGTTTGAACGCATAGACTGTAACTCTGCAAATTCACTATCTGTTAAAAGTTCACGATGTAAATTGTATCTTTCTCCATCAAAAGCTACATTATCACCGTCTTTTGTATAATTCTGACCGAAGATTTTATCACCATTCCAGTTCTCATATGTAAAATGATCATCGTAAACAGCGTTGATAAAGTACCACTCATTATCAGCGTCTTCATATTCAGATAAAAGCTGGTAAAGTGCATATCTTGTATCTTCATGACTGATTTCATATGTACGAACAATCTTTTCAAAAGTCTGACTTCCTCCTTCATCACCATCTGGATCAGAAGTTCCTTCGCCATCACCTTCTCCATCATTGGAAGGTTCACCAGATTCTCCGTTATCTGAAATGTCTCCTTCTGAATTGTCATCATCGAACATCTCAGCAAATTTTGCTTCAAGTTCCTCATCTGACATTTCTGTATAGTCGAATGTTACATCTTCAGCAGTCTTACCATATTTGGCAAGTAACTCTTCAAATTTTGTCATTTTGTTATTTGTTCCTCCTTCCTTTGATTTTTGATTTATATCAAAACTCTCAAGAATATTAGTTAATTTCTCTAAAGTTTCAACCAATTTATTGTCTGTATTAAATGTTACTGTTTCCGCATTTACAGCGAAATCTTCAATTTTAAAATTACTTCCTGCCATACCAGGGGATACATCCTTTGACAGAAGAGTAAGACCTGATACATAAAAATCATCTAACTGCAATGTTTTATTAGCAGTATTAAATGATAACTCCCTAATGCATAATTCCACCGAACAATCTACAGTTCCACGTCTATTAAGAATCTCAATAGCGTCCTGACAATACTCATCGTATAAATAACCATGCAAAACTGCACGATTTACGCCAGCGTCTTCATCATATTCAATAGTAGTCTTTGTGCCATCAATAACGCCGATAGGCTGTTCTTCGTATACAACTTTGTCGTTACCATCTTTGTCAGTAGTTACATAATAATCATGGCTACCGAAATCTAATTCATTATCTGAGTTGGTAGTGATATGTGCTAAAATTGGGCGAAAGTTTGCCGATGGGACATTTTCATTAAAAGATTCTTCAGAGATTTCCGACTTATTGAGATTGACATGATCGTGAAATGCACGACTAACGAATGGAGTAAGAGATTCTTTATGTTTATCTTCATCCTTGGAAGTTTTTTCAAAATTACCATTCATACGAACCATAAGTTCTTTACCGAATTCATTACTATCAAAATGAGCAAAATTGTTCTTTAAACAGAACTCATACAGCTCATCAATAGACATAATTCGTCTTTTCTTCTTTTTTGGCATTATTTAACCTATTCCTCCTTTCTTTGTTGATATACCACTCAAAGTAGGAGAGTGGTTAGAATGTTAGCATGTTGCTATACTGAATTTTTGTTATATCTATATCATTTGAAAACCGAAACTTGTCAGTATTCAAAAATACATAAATACCATTAGAATTTTGTACCTGTTGATATCCTTGCTGAGATAAGAGAGTAGCAGTAAAGATATCTTTGGTTGTTATAAATTTCTGTTTCATAATCTATCTACTCCCTATTTATTGTTCTTATCTTTGTCTTTTGTTTTGAGTCCTTCATCACTTAAATCTGACTGGTCTTTTTCTTGACCACCACCTTGGTTAGTACCAGATTGCGTATATGAGGTGCTAAATGGTTTCAATTTCTCGCCAAGATTTAAACAATCTTCCTCCAAGAAGTTCATAGCAAGAGTATCTTTCTCAGATACACCATTTAATGTGTTATAAAGAATCTTATTTGGTAATCCGTTTTGACACGATTCCAAAATAGATTTCTTAAAATCATCTTTCTGATAAATTGAAACATCAAAGAATTTGACCTTACAAGGTTCAGATATCCAACTAGATAAAAGTCTGTTTACAATAGCTTGAATCTGTGGAATAAGAGTTGAAATAGAAAATGTGGAATCTGCAAGAACACCATACTTAAAAGCAGTAGAGTTCGATGCAGAGTTTAAATTCAATATCTGAGCACCACCAGCCGTATTGAGAATTTCTTTTGTAGCTTTTTCAACTTTTGTAACATCACCTGTTGCATCATCTGGAAAACTAATTTCATGTAATTCACCAGGAACAATAGCAGCAGAGATATAGGGTGGTAATGCTTCTTCAAGCATACGATTGAAATATTGAATCATTATATCTGGATTTACAGCCCAATCATCTACATCATTACCCATAGTTTTCATTTCAAGCCACACCAATTTATAAATATTGGCTGCTTGTTGAACTGCCTGATAATCAGAAGCATCCATAAGGTCAATCAATGATAAGAATATAGGAGTAAGTACAGGAACGATTGTTTCCCAATCCTCAGATCTGAATTTAATACATACATTGTATTCTTCAGGAATTAGCTGGTATTTTTCGTTTGTATTTTGATATGTGTTCCACATACTATTGAATGGCTCTCCCCAATATTCCAATAGTTCGGAATTTCGCTTAAAATAGCTCATATCCATTGCACATGCAAATGAACCATCAGGAAATACACCTGCAATTCTCATATACGATGGATCTAGCGGAAGAATAAACATTCCTTGTCCTTCAGTATAATAAGCACATCCATAAAATGCGTCTTCTCGAAGTGTTATAGATGCAGCTTTACGAAACTCATAATTCAATCCGAGAGTATCTACAACATCAACTGTTTCCTGATACTTTTGCAATGTGGATTTTACGTCATTATTATCTGAAATTATAAATGGGGGAACTATGTTACGAATAGATAAATCAATTTGATTTGCATAATATTTGCAAAGACGATAGTAGATTTCTGAACGATAATAAAGATAACGAGATAAACTTCTAAGACTTGCTTCACTAGAAGAAATGTTTTTAATATAATCTTTTACATCTTCTTTAGAATAATTACTGATTGTTGTATATGTCTTGGATTTTTGAATATCTCGAAGACTTGTAATAGCACTTGTTGCATCTTCGTAGCGTTCAAGTTTACTTTTATTTTTCTCATACCATTCACGCATTTCATTTGCGGTTGGCTGTTTTGGAGTAGAAGAAGTGGTTTTCTTCTGCGAATTATTTATTTTAGCAGGTGCATTAGAATTTGCATCTACTTTCTTAGGTCTAGGCATATTTAATAATGCACCTCCTTAATTGTATTTTGCTTTACGGATTGTAAGCTTATTTATGAAACTTGTCGCATCCTCAGTTGGTCGCTTTTTATTTGTAATGGCTTTTCTACGTTCACACATAAGGGCATAAGAAGCCATACATGCCGTGTAAGCCCTATCATCATGGAGCTTGTTGGCTTTTTCTGGTGTAAGTTCAAACGAATCCTTTCCAGAATCACGCTTTTTACGAACCATATTGACAAGCTCTTCTTTTAAAGCATCAATATTAGCAAGAGCAATTTCATCCTGCCAATCAAGTTTTATAGTTTTTGTATTAACGGATTCAATTTTCTCTAATTCTTCATTGAGCTTAGTTTCAAATTCCTTTTCATTAACTTTTTGTTTTCTGAGTTCAGCAGAAATTCGTTCTTTTTCTTTAGCCAATTTTTTCTCATCAACATCAAAAACAGTAAGATAGCCTTTATGATCATATTGTGCTGTAAAGCTGATTTTATCCTGATTCATCAATTCTATCATTGCTTCATACATTTCAGATTTATAACCAGTAGGAGACATAAGATGCACTTTGTCTACCGCATTAGGAAATTTCTTAACATAATCAGCGGAATATTCTTTGTCAATTAAGCCTCTATGAACAATGCCAGCAGAGTCAGTCCAATCAGGCATTAAATAATCGGCTATATTAACGCCCGATCCGCCGCTACCTGCATCAATGTATACCCCAACAATATTTCCGTATGCGTCAGCTCCTCCATTGTAGTCAAGAATTACTTTTTTTAAATATTCGATCTGATCTGGTGTCTGCATCGGAGATTTTATTTTTTTCCCGACATCAATAAGATTAATACAGTTTACCAATCTCATTCTTGTATCAATGCTTCCGTCTACCTGTTCATATTCATAAATTTCACCAACAAGAATTACTGAATTATCTCGACTTCTAGCAGGATCGTATGTGATGACGAACTTCTTATCACCTGTATCATTGTAAAGAAGAGGTTTTCTCGTTTCTTCATTTCGAGTAATAACACCCCTACGAATAATCGCATCAGTACCAGCGTCTGTAGTAAAAATACAATAATACTCACGTCTTGCTTTTTCTGGGTTTGTTCTCATTTCCGATTCAACAGTATTTCGAGATAGAAGAGGAGTAACTAATTCACCTCTAAGAGTTGGTTTAAATGCTTGCTCGCAATCTATATGTAATACACAATAATCTGGATTTCCCATAATTTGCTGTTTTGAAAAATCTCGATATAACCTCCAAAATTGTGTATCTGTTGAAGATGCTGAACTAATATAATATTTCTGATATGACAAATCTCGTGGCAAACATCTTTGACGGATAGGATCAATTGAATGACCATCTACGTCTTTACCTGTTTTTAAGCTTTTGTTTACAACAGCGAATGCGCCATATACATTCATCATTTCGTCAGATAAGAAACCGCTTTCATCAAAAATTACAGTACCTCTCATACCTCTTTTGGCATCTATATTTCCGTTTAATGTCCTAGTCATTGATCCGTTATAACATGAATAGGAAAATCCATTAGACGAGTGCGAAAATCCATCACCTGCTGCGTTTTTAATTTCAATCTCATTCTTAAATAAAGAACCAGTTGAACCATAAAATGTATCAATATTATCATTAGCGAGTCGTTCCAAAGTAGTGAAAGTTTGTTCAGCCTGACCACCTGTACCGCTTGCAATATATGTCCATACATTACAAAAACACATATCTTTAGACATAATCTCAAGGTCAATAACTGTACTTTTACCATATCCACGAGTACATACTGCAAGTACATTTGGGCAAACCCAACTTCTTTGTACAAGAAGTGCTTGCCCATCTAAAAGCTCTATATTGAAAAAGAGATCTATAGCTTTTACTGGGTTGCATTGCAGATATTTTTGGATTTCAGCGATTTGAATATAAGATTCAATTTTACGAGAAGAAATAGAGTAACCATGTGGTTTTACATATATTCCGTATTGATTATAAAAATCCTTATCATAATCAAGAATTTCATTCTGATAGTAATTCATAATCATTTGTTTATTCTGATTCATTTTCAGTAACCTCCTTTGTTTCATCGTTAGGAGACTCTTCAACTTCATCAAACTCTGCAAATACAGAATATACATCTTTTAAATCTTTTAACTGTTCTTCATTTAATAAATTGTTTTCTTTTAATGTATCTCTTAAATCAAGATTTTCTCTTAATAGTATTCTGTTGATTTCTTGATAGGCATCCTTTTCTTTTCGAAGGCCAGTATTAACGACACGCATTTCAGAAACCATATCTGACCATTCAGATTCATCAAGTGCCAATTGTTTCATAATAGAAGCATCGCTAATTTCCTGAACCTGTTGCATACCTCTGCATGTATCAATATCAAAACCATTGACCTCACCACTTCGCAGATTAAGACTCTTAATTTTCTTGATTTTTCCAGTCCATGTATTTTCACCTTTTTTGGCATTTTTATTATGTTTTAATGAAATACAACTATCTTGTGCAAGACTTGTAATAACAGAAGTAATCTTACCTTTACTTTCTTGCAAAGATTTAATTGTTGCAGAATTTCGTTCAATATTAGAAATGTCACACATCAACTTTGATATAGTGTCATCAATTTTAGATTGTTGTAAGAATCCACGAACAATAGAGATAGCGGAAGAGGTACGCATCATGTCTTCATTTGCATCTTCACTAGAATCTAATAGGCCTAATAACTGAGAATATAAAAATGGTTGGTCGGCTATATCCTCTTTTTCAAAAGGATCATAGCTGAGTAATCGAATTACATCATTTTTGTTTTTTAAAAAACTATCATATGTATCCAACCCTGCATGTGATTCAATAATCTCTTCCTCAGTCGTAAGTTCTTTTACTGATTCATTTTCAGTTTTATCCTTAACAAAATGGTCTGAATCAAAGTATGTTAGTCCTATATAATTTGGCATAGCAATTTGACGTGCATACGCTGTCCATACATTAGATTTAACTTTTCCAGAAGCAAGATTCTCAACTTCCTGAATGCTTGAATCCCATACCTTTTCGAGGAAAGGTTTTCCCAAATATCTAAGGGCAAGTTGCACTGATTCCCTCGTAGGCTCTTGTTCAACACCATTTGTAGTTCTTAACGCTATCTTTTTTGCACAGTCTTTACAAATTGGAGTAAGACCACTTTTACTCATAGGATCTGTACTTACATAAAATTTATCTTTAGCTTTATGTGTATCACACATGTAACACCAAGCACCTTCTTTAAGTGACTTGATTTTCTCTTCCTGTGTTTCAACTTTCTTCTTTAATTGTGCAGCCGTTAATTTTGTAGGCTGTGTCTCTTTTGTCGTAGCCAAACTAACGACCACCTCCTTTTATTCCAACACAAAAAGAAGCCACTTCATACGAAATGACTTCTCATAATTTCCAATATTAAATTTCCAATGAAATGCAATTTATCCCTTATTCTCAAGACTCTGTTTCAGTTCATCAAGTTCTTTCTTAATATCAGCCAAAGAAACAGTTACATTATTCTCATAATCAACAATTTGTACATCACTTGAAGCCATTACTTTACCATTTTTATTAACCACTTTTTGTCCACTAGACGACACAGTTATATCATTATTAGTTACTGTTGTAGTTCCACCTTCGCCAGTTAAAGTAATATCTCCTGAATAAGTTGTTTTCTTTCTTTCACTTGTTATCTCAAACCTATTACCAAATATTTGTATTTGATGGTAAGTATTCTGAACTAACCGAAGGAAGAAATTTGTATTCTCCTTTGTTGTACCTTCTTCAACAGTATACATATTGATAGAGTTGTTATCTTTATCAAGAATAATTTTACCGTCTATCTGAGCAGAAACCTTATTTATTTTATCAGAAATTTTCTTATCATTACGAAGTAAAAGAGTAGTGAGCTTTTGTAATCTATCCTTAATCATTTTCAGTACCTCCATAAACCTCTTTGTAAGATGTATTATATATAACATCTATATCATCGTCTGATAATTCACTACTATTAATTTCTTCACCAATAGAAACTAATATGTCATAGGTTAAATCTGATACTATCATTATATTTTTATATCCAACTTCCTTATCTAATTCCTTGACTTTCGTTCTTAGTTCATCGAGATCCGAGGTTTCAAAAATAACTACATTACCAGATTCATCAACAATACTAAATATTTCGTAAAAATCCTTATTAAGTACAGATGTGTACTTTGTTAATATCTTATATTTCATTTTGTTCCTCCAAATTTTAGTACAGGTAGTGAGACTTGAACTCACACGGTATTACTACCAGAGGATTTTAAGTCCTCTGTGTCTGCCTATTCCACCATACCTGCTTATCTTATGTCTTTTTCAATAAACTAAGACAATTATAATGATCTGTAGGAGATTTGAACTCCTGTTACCGCCGTGAAAGGGCGGTGTCCTAGACCGCTAGACGAACAGACCTAATGTGGGTATCTCACCCACTAGATCAGCATAAAGCACTAACTAGCTGATATTGGACTGTACATATCCAGTTTTTCAGAACTTAGTCGCTTATCAGCAACCCGATTCATGCTTCCATGCACTTGTTTTTCTTGCTAACCAACGCACAAGAAGAGTAAGTGATAACTCGTACCAACCAAGCTACATTGCGCTTATGTATTGATACTCCATTAATTTATCCAGTTGCAACGCCACATCGGAATCGAACCGAAATCTTCTCTGATATAAGACGCATGTTCCAATCATGCTGATGACCTGGATAATATATTATTCTCCCATTCCTAACTCGTGTGTATTACACGTCAAATGCATAATATGTATATGAGCAACCGTTTACTTTAATAATTCTCATTAACGCAGAGAAGCACGAACATTTTCTCACTTCTAAGGCTAAGAGCCACCGATAATCCTAGATGTCGGTAGGAAAGAAGTAGGTCTTACAATGCTACATGAATAGCAAATGCCAAGATATTTATTATCACACTTATATTTTAGCAGTGAACGCATAGCTTTCTTTTATACTCTGATTCGCTTCCGAGTTTGCAACGCCAATGAGTAGTAGCGAAGGTGCTTTTAGAGTAGCAACTAACTCAATATTTTTAGCTCGTGCTTTTATATACAGCCTTACGAGTGGCTGTTACTCACTTATATTATTCTCTGTTTGGTTGCCCATTTAAAGGTTTTTTATTTTGGATTGTTTTGACAGAAACTGTCATATGAGATATAATAGAAAAGACAAGCAAATTCCCAACATTTTGATTTTGGCTAGATTGAGATGGTTAGGCGGTTTTGAGTTATCCCAGGAACAGTGATGATCCTGTTTATATAAATCCTTTCAGGGAAATAATGAGAAAGGAGGATGACATAATAGATATTTTTGTTGCATTAATTGTCGGAACAGTAGGTAGTATCATTGCTACATACTTAGTAAGACGTATAGATAAATTGATACACAAAAATGACCGCCACTCGCCAAAGCACGGTCATTAATGTGTTAAGTATTTTATTTTTATATTTAGCCATTTTTGATTATTGGCTCAAACCGTTTAACGGGATTTGCTTGTTTCTTTTGACTTGTATTGTAACACATAAAATTGTGTGATGCAAGAGGGAATTAGACGAAGTATTAGATGAAAGTTTCATCGGGATTGCTTACAAATCAGAAAGTGATTTTTGTTCTACCTGTTTTATTTCTCCATCAGCAAAATATTTTGCAAATTGCTCATCTGCATCAATATCCTTGTACACTGATACCATATCTAGCGAACTCCAACCGACTAGCATTTGAATTACATCATCAGGAAGACCGCTTCGAGAACAAGAAGTTGTAAAGAAATGACGAAGGCTGTGAAAATAGAAGTCTTCTCCTAAATGTTTACTGAATGTATCAGCCCAACTATCAAGTGTCCCTGAATCCATAGGTTCATCTATATATTCTCCATTTACTTTCTTTGGAAATAACCATTCAGATTCAATTCCGTGTTCTTTCCTATAATTCATCCACAAATCAAAATATGGCTTAAATGGCTTTGCAAGCGTATATACCGTCAACATTTTGCCCCTAGAGCCTCTTCCCTTTGTTTGGATCTTTTCAGGTGTTTTATATAAAGAACCATATATAATATTTTCATCATCAAAATAGGATACTTTAAATCGTGGCAATTCACTCTTACGTCTACCACTAAATGCAGCTAATGCTAAAATACAAGCCTTGTCATATTTACCTTTCTCAACCCAATAATCAAGCATATTCTGCACCTGTTCATCAGATAATACAGTTTTGGTAAATACTTTCTCATTTGCAGGATTTTCAATTTTGCGTATAATTGGTTTAAAATTCTCATACTCATCATCCAATATAGCTTCAACATAATTTGAAAGCGATGAGAGAGTAGATTTTACTCTACGCATTCTAGCTGGCGACCACTTATATTCAGTAAGACAAAAGCTCTGATAACGAGCAATATCTCTCTTAGACAAATCAATAAAAAATTTATTGTCACAATGCTGAAGTAAATAAACCCAGAAAATGTAAAGGTCACGTCTATAAGCATTGATTGTATTTGGAGATCTATCAACTGAACGAAGATAGTCCAAAAAATCATTTCCTAATTCTATATTTTCTTTATTACACTGAGCCAATAACTCATCAGTAACAATATTGTTATGCTGTATTTTTCTACCCATTAAATCTCACTTCCTTTCAAACAAAAAAGAAGTGAGATAGTAGTAAACACTAAACCACTTCTTTCAAATATTTATTCGATATATATTTTATATATTTCTTCATTAAATAAGGATAGCGGCAACATATCACCTATTGCCGAGCATTCATGGTATATTTATTGTCCCCCACTAGGGAAAGAGGTGCTATCCGTATCCTCTTAATGGGCAGAGATGGATTCGAACCACCGATGTTTCTAGCGTAAAGAGTTTACAGCTCTTTGCCTTCGCCACTAGGCTACCTGCCCATAATAAAAGAGTGCGCAGCGACAACTACACACTCAAAATAAGACAAAAATGGCAAATTACCCTACTTAAAGGCACTTACAAGTCACAATTGTCTGATTATTTCAAACTACTCTAAAATGAATAATTTACCCATTAAAAACGTATCAAACTATTCACATCTGAATACTTTGACTAAACATTAAACGCTTTCAGGATCTTCTTAATATCCTTATCACTCAGATCCTCAGTTGTATAATATGAATAACTCACATAAGAACCATCGTTAACCTTACTTGCTGTGAATCCATGTATATAATCATCATCAAGCTTGTACATATTATAATCATGACTTATACAGTTCTCACAATCACCGTCACAATCGCAATCATCAGTTAATCCAAATAATATAACTTCCTTGTCTTCATTAATACAGTAATCTATTACATCCTGCTTTATATCTCCATCCATATTAATATAAACTATATCAACATCATTAAGAATAATTTCATCACCAATAGGGATAGCAGTAACATAACCGTCATTGTCAACATATACAAGATATTCATCTGTCTTGTACCAATCAATGAAATCAATTTTTTTAACACTTGTCTCAGGAATTTTTAACAAGATACTTGTGATATACTCAGCAAATTCCTTATTTACAATAATTCCTACGGTTTTTTCTGTACTAAATAATCTATCAAGAAAAACATCTACAATGTCCTCATATTCATCGACATTGATGATATCCATATCTTCATATTTTGTATGTTTCTTCATAAGCTCACCTCAATTAACCCAGAGTCTTAACTGCCGTAGAAACCTTAAATACAAGCTGATCTTCTGCATCTTTATGCCATGTAGAACCCTTATTATCCCCAAGCTGAACAGTACCAGACTTCTCTGCGACATGCTTTGCGGTGAAATTACCAACACCAGGAAGAGGAATCTTCTCTGTCTTGTCTTCAGTAACATTGTCAATAACACAATCTGCAAATGCTCTTAATACAGAGGTAATTTCCTTCTGAGTAAATTTCTTCTTTGGATGATTCTCATCAACATCTATATTGAAAATATCTGTAGCTCTATCTGTAACTTCTCTAATCATTACGTCTTTTGTCATAATTTTATTTCTCCTTTTTTCTCAATTAATAATAGTTTTCAACTAATTTCGGCACTTCTATAAATTTGCCGAATAACAAAAGAGGGTAGCAGCTCGATGAGTCCACTCCCTCATATGTGGCTTCATCAGCCCAAAAACCGAAGTTATTCCCATTTATTAATTGCCTGTTGGGTTCAGGTCTATTTACATCGCAGCAGTGACTCTACGATGCCATGCAAGTCGGACTACCCAAAAGTAGAAGAGTAGTCCTATGCTCACAGTCACTTGTCTCAATATTAAAAACTATGCATCTCCGTACATAGTCTACTTTGTCGTAAAATTAGTGTTTTTAACTAATAAAATCTAATGGAATATTATATGTTGCTTCTCTGCCATACACATCATTAAATATCATTAATGTTTGCCCTGGACGAGAATACAATCTACTATCATTTGAATAGTCGTCTGCACCACATAATGACCTAATCAATATGCTTTCAATATCAAATCGCTCAAACTCTTCAAGATGATGTTTGTCACCTGATACCGTATAATCAATTGTTTCACCAAATTTACGAGAGAAGATCGTATTAAGTGTAACTCCGATATCTTTGAAGTTCTTTTCCAAGTCACCGTGTACGCAACAGATATTTTTTCCAAGTACATTCAATTTTGTGAATTCCTTATATTCAGAATATAAGATCTCTACCTTTGAATTGTTTTGTAAACGCTGTTCAATCCACCAAGGGATGATTTTTTCCATATTATCTGAATGAATGGATTCACTTTTATTTTGTATAGTTCTCATATGATTACCATAACAAGAATGCAAAACCACATGATTTACTTCGTTAGATAAATCATTGATTGCTTCAGCCATAATTTCAGCAACATGCATCAACTGATCGCAAGCTTTTTCTTCAGATGCAATTCTACAAGTCGTATGAATTGCTCCATGTGATGCATCTCCAAGCATCACAATATTAAGTACATCAACATTATTTAAACGAATAAATTCTTTTGACATTTCCACAAAAGCTTTTATACGCCTCTTGCAAATATCAGTATTGTATTTGTTCCAAATATTATCCGTAACCATTCCATAGTGCCAATCAGACCAAAACATGATCGCCTCTTTATGAATATTTGGTTTAAACCATCTTTCATTGAATATCAATGGCTTTTCTTCATTTAATCTATTGGCAACATCAACAAGTCTATCCATTAAATGCTCTGAACGAGCATCAAATATAAGCTCTCTGTTATATTCTCTGCGTTGATCAGATAAACGTTTACGCTCTTTATACAGTTCATCCTTCTGGATCTGTAACTCCTTAAAATAAGAATCATCCTTGCCATCAGAATTATCCATGCTATTTTTCCACTTATAATACTCAGATACAAAAGCAGATCCTATAAGTGGTGGCTGAGACCCTTTACGAATCGTATCAGGATTAAATTCAAGTCCATACCTTGCGCAAATTTCCGACCAATCATCATCTGAAATATGTTGAACCTTATTTGAGCAATCCTGTAAAAGTTGCTCATATTTCTCTTGATTTAATCCGTATTTTGCTAATTCTTCTTCAAAATTAAACAATCAATCACCAACTCCCTACTCATCTTCAGTGATTACATCAAGATTCTCATCGGTCTTGAGCGCAACCGTAAAATCAATCACCTGATTCTTGAATGCTGCAAGAAGGTCAGATATTTTTATATCCTGTTCACTACCATTCTCGTCTTCATATGTAATAGTAGAGCAATCCTCTGAAAGTGTACCTGCCTTAATTGTTAATTTATCTGTTGTTGTTCTTGTAAACTTTAACTTACTATTTGCCATTTTCCTTTTATCTCCTTATCAACTAAAATAGGAGAGCACACTGCTCTCCTTAAATTATTTCATCTATATCACAATCTATGCCAATTATCTTATCAACTATATGGCGTTCTTTTGCTTCTTCAGAAAACATATAATATTCTCTGTCCTTGATTTCTTCAATAAAATCAGCAGTCATATCAGTGTGTTCTATCATAAACTTTGTCATACGTTCATCAAGCTTATCGTAAAACTTCTGGATATCCTTACCCTTGTTTCCGCTAGATACATAGCCTGTCTGTCCATCATGGTAGAGGACGATTGTATTTGGAAAACAGTAGCGAATATGTCCAGCAGCAAGAATATAACTAGCCATAGATGCACACTTTGCAAAACCAACTATAACCACAGGTGTTTTTGAATATGTTATCTGACTCAATATTTGAGTACCAAGTACGCAGTCTCCACCATCACTGTTAATGTATATAAATATTTTCTTACGCTTATCTACTGGAAGATTTTTATCTTCTTAATTCCATTTGAGAATCATAAGACATACATTCTCTAATAAGTCATCAGTTATTTCCTGATTGATAATAATTCTTCTATCATTGAGATGATTCTTTATAATTTCGTTATATATGTCATCATCTTTGTTAATTTCAAATAGTAATTCTTCTATAATTGACACCTCCTATAATGGTATAATCATATCTTTCTCAGAACATTTTACCTTATAACACTTATCATTCTTAGATATTTCTTCTCGTAAATGCTCTTTCAAACAATTTTTTGCTTCTGTAGATCCATGTACCAAGATAAGCTGATTTGTATTCAAGTTACTGCCAAATTTTAATAAGTCATCAAAATTAGCATGGGAACTGAACGTGCTCATCGTTATGCAATCTGCTCTATTAGGTACAGGAACTTTATTTATATTGATTGTTTTATGGGCTTTGCCATTTTTTATTCTATATGACAAATAAGAATCATCTGTTCCTACAAATCCAGAGAAACAAATCATAGAATTGACATCACGTAAATACTTATCAAGATAAGATAATATCCTCCCATTCGTGCAAAAACCACTACTTGAGATTACAATTTTAGGTATAGAGTCATTTACCCATACCTTCGATTCTACCTTTTCACGCACATATTTTACATTTTTCCAATTATACACTTTTGCCCATAACTCATGAAAATCTGAATCAAGAATATCTTCGTAAGCTTGGCATATATCACAAGTTAGCATCGAATCAACGACTATATCTGTTTGAAAATCTTCATTTTCTCCAAATAGGAGATATAGTGTTGTCAATAATTCCTGAGATCGTGAAAATGAAAACGCTGGAAGAATAATAGAACCTTGTCTTTCTAGTACAGTTTCTATAGCAACTCGCAAATGTTCAACATCGAATTCACGAGTTTTCTTTATAGTTCTAGTATTTAAACCGTAAGTTGACTCCATGATTGATATATCAGAAAAGGTAGCTGGGATTTCTGTATTTTCAACATAATGATTTTTAGTATTTAACGCTCCAATGTCAGAAGTATATAGAATTTTCTTTGTTTTTATTCCATCATTTAAAATAAGCTGTAACTGTGTAGCTCCTACACAATGAGAATTTTTAAACCATTGAAAACTAACCACATCATCTAATTTGTAAACATGATTATACTCATTATATACATGAATATAGTCCAGTGTTTTATACACGTCTTCTTCAGTATATAGTGGTTCGTATTCTCTATTATATCTTTTTGATAAAACTCGTGCCTCATCATTTACAATAAAAGCACAATTAAGTAATAAATATTTCGACATAACCGAAGAAGGATATGTCATAATTATTTTTCCATGAAATCCTTCTTTAATGAGACGGGCTAATAATCCAATATGATCAATATGCGAATGTCCAACAAACACGTAATCCAGTTCATCAGGCTTAAATTTAAATTTTTCTGAATTTGCTTTATAAGCTGCCAAATATGAATTATCCTGTAATAAGCCACATTCAAGTAAAATTTGTTTATTTGCAAATCTTATATAAATCATTGATCCAGTAACATCTTTTGCATTATTACCACAAAATAAGATTCCATCATCTTTTAGTTTCGCTTTTCTTGCGATTGTAAAAACCACCTTTCTGTTTTAGTTTCATCCACAAGTGAAGAAAAGTGGAAGAGTAGCTTCGCCTTGGAATCGAACCAAGCTCCGAGAATTTATGGGACTCCCTCTGACATCCAGCCAGCCGCCAGCTAAGAGATAGCAGTAGTCATGCCTTCAGAAAGAAAGTACAACTACCGCCAAAGAAATCATGATATGTTTAATTCTGCTTGAAAACGCCTTCACTCATCACCCATAGACATGAGTTCATATATCTTCCACAGAATTGTATATGGTACAGTTTCGCTTGCTGTACTAAAACTGGTTTGGCGCACCACATACAAGTTTTTCACATAGCGTCACAGCAATGATTTATAGCTATGTGTTAGACGTCATATACATATAGATGTAATTATTGTCCTATAGACTTAATTATTTATTCTCCGTTTATATACGAAGATATCCAATATTGCGTAAACAATATTGATAATCGAAGTTATTATTTATATATTAGAACGTAGCCACATACAAAGCCTGTGGCTCGGCTATAAAAATATGTCAAAACATGTTCCCCTATTTATATTCCGCATTGGACACAAGCGGTTATAGATACTTGTTACAAAATTTCTCACTTTCTCTATCATTTATGTACTTAACTACAAATCAAAAAAACAAGATAAAATAAGGGATTACAAGAGATAAAAACTCTTCAGTGGGGGTTGAAAATTATTTTTCCTTAAAACAATTAAGAAATGATCGTGGACTAACCTGATAAAGTATCTTCATAAGTAATGGTTTATTCTTTGAAGTCTTAGATTTTATTTTAGTTGTTTTTTCTACTAGTTTTGGAGTAATCTTAAAAGCTCTATTGATTAGCCACGACATTAATCCAGAGTAATTTGTAGAAATATAAGTCTTACTTATATTATCCAATAATTCATCAAAATCACTTCGTAACAACAAATGAGAAGAATAATCATAGATATTGTTATCAATATGATAATCTAACATACCTAACGAATAATTACTAATTAACTCTTCAACCTTTTTACATTGCTTTTTATCTTTCTCAAGTGGGTGTGAAATGAAAAATTCTGACATTGGTAAAGTAGAAGTTTTATTTCTATGTTTAGAAATATTCAAATTGTAAAGATAATTCATTGGGCAAGTAAGCTTATCATTTATATTTTCTTTATTTATATTTTTCTTTAACAATTCCCAGAAGATAGGATATTTATTCTTTTCTATATTCATATTATCTTTAATTTTTTTTATCTCTACTGCGACATCTGTATCAAATCTACGCTTACTACTATCTATAGCAACCTGCGCAAGTACGGATAAAATAGATACATAATCATCATACCTTGTCTCTTGAGGAAAAGAACTAGCGTATGTCTGAGCAATCTGTGCAAGATTACTTGATTCACCAATGTCTGTCTGACTCTTCGACAGAAGATTATCAACCAGTGCATAGTCATCCATAGTATTATTATAATGATTTGACTCTTTTGGAATATTATTAACTATAGTTGGATAATCAACATAACATTTTCTTGCGTGTTCTACTATATCAATCTGATTCGTTGTATAGCCGAAATCTGAATCCATATCCATACCATTAGCTCGATCTTGAGCATCTGTTCCAATCATATTTATTGCAATTATATTATTACTAAAATTAAAGTATTTCTCTAATCTATCATCATAATGATTATGTAAATACAACAAATTATTCTTACTGTTAAATGGACTTCTGAAGAATGCAAGATGTTCATTATTATCAAAACGTCTTGTATAACATTGAATCGTTCCATCTTCGTGATAAAATGTTGTATCATTATCCACTGAATCCTCTGTTCCCGTTGCAGCGTATAACAACATTGCAAAAGGAGATCCGACAACAGTTAAATTATCAGCATTTTGAATTATTTTTCCTGTTTTCACATTCAAGACGTAAGTTTCAATAATTTTCTTTTTTCTCTCTCTGAAATATGAACTTCGATAAAATTCTTTATTATGTTCACATAGAGCAATTAATACTTCAAAATCATTAGAAAAATTTGAATTCTTCTTTAAATATTCAAGAAAGAAATCGTTATCTGTTTTTAATCTCTCTACATATTCAACGCTTTCTTTTACAACATTCTCCATTATCTCTTCATTAAGAGAATTGACCATCTGATAACTCATTTTTTGCACATTACCAAGTTTGCTTTCGTGAGCAGTTTTTACAATGCCAAATTGACAATCATTTTTCTCTACCCAGTCACACCAATATTCATAAGGGACTGAAAATTTATTCCATTTTATTGCGTTATCTGTTGTAATAAGTTCAATATCTTTCACATAATGTTCATTTCCCCACATATCCTTAACGATAGCAGAAGAGTACCCATCACCAAAATAATCTTTGAAGAATTTTTGGATATTTGTATTAAAAGCAGCCATCTTGGTAAAATGATGTCTTAATAATATATAACCATGCCCCCATTCAGGAAAAATACTACTGTCTATCAATGCCTGACCATCAAACAATGTATTTTTTAACTGATAATTATCAATGTGATTAGCTGTGCAGTGTTTTTCATCGTCAGTTTCAATACTAATAATATTTGTTTTAAAAAATCTTTCTACGTCTTTTAAAACTAAAATATTACGTGGATTTATTCTAACCTTTCCTACAATTCCACTTGATATAAGAGGAGCATAAGCACTAAGTTCCACGATTGGAGCATTTTGTTCAGGGATTTTAATGCCCATATGTAAAAAATTAATTGCTTTATCATATAATTTATCAATGATAAACATACAAGATCCTTTTTTTGCTTTACCTGTACTTCTATAAAGCATCTTGTAATGAAGGGTTTCTCTTTTCCTTATTTCACCATTATGTTTTCTGAAAATATATTCTACGTTAACTCCTTCATTATAAAATTTTGTACGAAGTTCCTCTTTGGCTAGTCCACAATACTTAAATTTATTTCTTCTTGCTATTTCTAATAGTTCAGTTATTTTATTACACTTATCCTTGGCTTTTTGAATAGCATAAGAGTCCCTTCTCGATAAAGCCCTAACATATTCTTTTCTTGAACTCAAAGCAACCTTGTATAAATGATCAAGCTCCTGTCTATATGTACGTGAACCATAATTAAATTCTAAACAAATTATATCTCTTGTAGATTTATCTTTCCATGTATCCAGTCCATTTTCCACCAAATAGTCTTTAAATAAACTGTTTACAAACAACGCATCTTTGTACTCATAATGATCTCTAACTCCAATATTATATTCAAATAGGGTACTAGCTTCTATATTTTTTATTTTTAAACCATAATTACCTATGTCAGTTCACCTCTATTCTCTCATAAGTAGTTCATATAAATTTTCGGCAGTTTGGAGCACTATATCATTGTCATTTTCATCTTTGATTGTTCCTGCTTTCCATTTTTCACCGTAATCAAGTTCAAAGCAGAAGTAACTAATCCATTCATCCTTGTCTTTTTCTCCCATAATAATATGTAATATATTAATTACTGTTGCCGTACAGTCTGGTTGAAATATATAACCCTCAACTCCATTTTTTCTAAAAAAATTATTAAGTCCTCTCTGATATTTAGATACCGCACGAACTTCATTAATCGCATTTATAAATTGTTCTTTATTTAACATAAAATCCTCCAAATTCTAATACTCACAATCCCTCATAGTCTCAATATCTACGCCCAAAAATTTTATTAACCATTCAGGATCTTCCATAGCACATTCATAGTGAACATACTTGTTACCACCAACATTCAAATATTTACCTATATATTTTTCATCATCATAAATTTCTTCTCCACATAACTCACATTTATATGCCGAGAATGGCGTTTTACAATTAGGACAACCAGAAGCATGATCATTTCCAGTTACGCCACAATATTCGCAACATTTACTCATATAATTTCCTCCAATCTATTATTCTCTACTTCTTCATATGCATATCCATCATTTGTCGTATAGTATATATGCCTTATTCCTAAATTCTTAATTGCAGCCATACAACTAGGACATGGGCGAGCAATTCCATGTTCCTGATCACAACGAATCCTATATACATATAACTTTACCTTTGAAAAATTTATATCCAGATGTCGGATAGAAGAGATGTAATTGATCTCTGCATGAAGTTTAGGATAAAAATAAGAAGTCTGTGGATGATATCTATATCTATTGTAATATTTCTGCATAGGATGTGTTTTATTCGTGTTGCAAGCTATCCCAATAATATTTCCTTGATATACTGCAACACACCCTACATGAGTCCTTTTATAATCAGATATTTCGGCGGCTTGATGAGCTTTCTGAAAATATCTCATATCAGCTCTACTCAATCTATTCATCAATGCCACCTAACAGATCATCACCATAGTCAAAACAGTTCAACTCATACTTAATCCTTTTGATATAATAATTAAATTTACCAGCTTCAAAATTCTCGTTAATATACTTATTAAGATCATTCCTTATATTCTGTGCATCTGTTTTAATAATGATAGAAGAGTGGTCATCTTTAATATAACAATTCGCTGTGTACTGACCTAAAGCCTTATCCCAAAGTGCAAATCCAACTATTGAGTAGCCGTTATGTAAGCTTGTCTCTATCCCTATGTTTGAAAAATTCTCATATCTAAGCATTCTGTGTGTTCTCCTTTGTTTTCTTATCTTTTATATTATTTCGACAATCTCTATCAAATTTCCAATCTGACATTATTCTGCCAGCAATATTTCTTGTACCAACGTAACTCATATCAAAATCTGAAGCATAAATATTTCCTCCAAATGTGTTATGATGGTCGTAATTTCCTATGTAATTTGTCATGTGTTTTTGTTCTCCTTCTGATTTTAAAATTATTTTTGTTCATTCGCATCGCTCCTTTGTAGTGTTGCGTTTATTTGTGTCGTATGTTTATTCTCTGTTTTAATCATGCTTTATTTCCACTTTTCATTTCTCCAAATGAGTCTACATTATAGATTTCCAACATCTTAGTAATAGCCCATTCAATTTCTTGCTCATATCCTTCTTTATTAAGTACATATATATTTGGTACATTCTGCGGTGGTTTCTTTGGATCAGGCTGAACACTGCCAACTTCTTTTTTGATTAAAAGTGGTTCTTTGTCACCTATAGAAGAGGTGAGATATTGAATACATTGATTGATTGTGTCCTTTGACATAGCGAGTTCTTTTGACATAGATTCTATACTTCGCCAAAAAGCTTCTGGTTTAGTTTCAGGATTATACATAGATTCTTCATTATCTTTATTTTTAGGACGAATGAAGATATATGAATTAATATAGAGAAAAGCCATTAGTATATTCTCTTTATTGATACTTGATTCACTCATCATAATAAAATCAAGCTGAGAAGATGTGATTTTTGAGAACTTATCAACAACATCAAAATTTTCAGGGATGATTTTAATTTCAATGCCAGTATCATATCCAAGCGTGTCAAGATCCTGTTGAACTTCAATCATTTTGTTGTTAATCATATATTCCAATACATCAAGAATTTCTTGAACTGCTTTTGGTCTACGTTTATGTGTTTTATATCCGTAAAAATTTAAAACCTTTCTAAGCGTAATCCAACTATAATCCTCATATGATCTATATTTATCAATAAGAATGTATGTAATATAGAATTTTCGACTAACCCCATATTTAGTTTTGATGTTTCCTTGAATATAGTCATTTGGAAAACGAGTAAAGTATTCTGTTTTCTGTTGCAATAAAAATTCCTCCTTTATATGTGATATTTATTTATTCTCCATTTGAGATTAAGTGAGAAATAAATTTACGAGCGTTCAGTAAAGTAGGTCTGAACCCCCACTTGTTTGTTTAATTTTTAAAATTGGTAGGGGGTGAAACCTACTTTGCCGAACTGAAAGAAGATATATAACTTATTTAAATAAGACAAACTATTCGTAATTTATTCACTACGTTCATAAATTACTCTTTAAAAATCGGTTCGATTGTTATTGATTGCTTATTCAAATTACTGTCTTAATATTTGTCTATATATTCTCTTGTCATTACTCATTTTCTCTCTGATTAAGATTCACATATTTATCACTAAATTCAGTATTGAAGACTGGTAATCTATCATGGTACTGTTCATATATTTCTTTACCAGACATGTGAGTTGTATATTTCCATCCATTAGGTAATTGTTTATAAATAGTTTTGTCATCTACAATACTTTTTTCTTCACTGAATCTATCACCTATCTTGCCGCAAATAGAACAGTAGCTAAGTAATTGTATAGCAAGATTATCCTTTCCCATGAAAGAAAATTTATATATGATAATACATTCTTCATATTGATGTTTGTGTTTTGATTTCTTTTTAACTTTGGATATGTTACTTCCTGTGTTTTTTCTGTACTTTGGTATTTCCTGATCAAAATTATTCATTATTATTCCTTTCTGCATAACATACTTAATATTTTATCTAATATAATTGTAGATATTGGGTAATAGGTGATCATATCTTTATTATTCTCTGTTTCAGGCACAATAAAATATAATTTATTAGCATTGTCAAATTTGTATTTTTTATATTGAGGATTTTTCTTGAATTGTACAATAACAAATTCATAAGCTTCTTTTACTGTTGTAGCATGTACCAGGATAAAATATTTATTATGTAATATTTCTTTTTTAACGAGTGCAATTGCATATATATTTTTATTCATGGAATATTCCTTTCTGTATCTGTGGGATTAAATTAACGGAAATGACACCTATTTTTGATTTTGATTATCAGACGATAAATTGGTTGTCTAATAGGTTATCTTTTAAATTTACATTAAAAATCGTGCTGTAAGTCCAATAATTATATGTAAGTGGCATAGTGGTTAAAGTAATATCAATCAATTATCAAATTTTCCTTTCTTCTGAATATTAGAGGTTTCTTGCTTATATATTCTCTGTTTGATGATTTTTTACAGATAGAATTATGTTTCTACCCAAAATTATTTTCTTGCTATGCTGCGAAAATACCGTCCCTAATCATAGGGGCTATTTTTATTGTTGTATATTAAGTTTGTTATATAAAATCTGTGGAGTAAATTGATAATTTTAAGGGTGAATTTTAATTTTGATGGCTTGGTCGGTAAATTGGTAGTGTAAAGGGTTAGATTAAATTTTAGGGTTAAATTTGATGATATAGATCGTTTGGAGAGAGGATAGTGTGATAGTTTTAATGTACCCCCTAGTAGATAGGTGTTAGCTGGTAGGACATATAGCGTAAGTTGGATAGAAAAATGCGTATCGTGAAAAGTGCTTATTAATAAGGAAGAAACTAGGATCGGTGAGTGTGGTTTTGGATGAAATTGAGTTTAGATTTTTGGAACTGTTGGGTGGTTTTTTGTTGATTTTCGTGGTGTTTGACGATATGGGATACGATAAAGAGTGTTTGATGGATGAGATTGTGGTTTTAGTTGATTTTGTTGGGGAATTTAGGAATTTGGGAAGGTTGGATTTTCGAGTTGGTGTGTGGACGAATCAGCTTATTGTAATTCCAGGAAATATAAGGCTTCTTTTAGTTTTTGCTACCCCCTACACCCTTAAAACCACGGTTTTTTTACATTTTACCGTGGATATAGTTTTGAATACTACATAATGTAATATTGATATTATGATATATAGATTATATATTATTGGTTATCGTATTTTTAACATTCTGTATTATTTAAAGTAATACAAAATATTATCATAGTTTAAAATTATAGAACCCATAAAACAATAGATAAAATCTATTTCAAAAAACTTTAAAAAAGTTGTTGACAACTATACTATGGTGTAGTATCATACAGTTACAGTCAATCAACAAGTTATTTCACTTCATCAATTTTCAGTTCTTGAAAAAAGATGAAAAAAGTTGTTGACAACTACATTAAAAAGTAGTAATATACAGTCAAGCTAATAAAAAAGCGGTGCAAGTGCTACCAACACCCACACCGCAAAGGACTTTAGAATAAAGCCTTCAGTTTCTTTATTCTATCACAATTCAGTGAACAAGTCCACAAAATATTAGCAATTTGTAAAAGTTCATCCGTGAACATTTACAAAACCGTACAAATTCCATCCGTGGAATGAGTGCAAAAAAACCTACCTTGACAAGAAAAAAATGAATGTTGGATAACATACATTAAATAATTGTAAAATCTAAACTATGATAGAACACATGGTTGCTATAGAGTGGTTTCTCTACACCACACCAAAAGGATTAAAAGAAGGATATGGGTATAACCTCCACAGGGGTGTATATAGCAACAACAGGAAAATGACCGAAGACCTATCTGAACTGTGAAAATATACAATTATTTTATAGCCGTTGAAACTGTGCAAACCCTTGAGAGGAGGGTGTCCCCGTTGGGGTATTGAGAAAATCACCACAGGATTAGGGCTACATTTATGAGCACACAAGAACTATGGGTATGTGATAGGTTCGACACCTACATAAATGTATCAGGCATAAGCCTAAAAATAACACTATAACTATAATTATATTTTAAGAAGGAGGTTGTTCATTATGACAACAAATAAGAAAAACAATAATAAGGCTACTATTAACACAACATCTGTAAAGGTTCAGTTTATGACCTCAAGCAAGGAATTTACCGCAACCATGGCAAAGTTTTGGGTTGCAATCAATGAGATGGCAGATAAGAAACTCATTCTTCAGAATAACTTACGGATTAGTCAGGAGTGGGCAGAACTTAAGAAGGATGATGCTGAGGCTCAAGCTATGTATTTAGCAGATGTAGAAAAGTATCAGACACAGTATGATATATTTAAAAAAGATTATGATGAACGTATTAAGTCATGCTATGAACTTATTACAGATAAACTTTACACTGCCTACACCACATCAGAGGAAGAGTTCAAAAAGGCTATAAAAGAATGGTTTTCTGCTCAGAAAATTGAAGCTACACCTACACTTATTAGTTTTATGACTGTTGCTGTAGGCTATAAAAACAGTAGCAATAAACAGTTATTCAAAACTGGCAATGCCTTATCTTACAAGGCTAAAACCACATTCAAGAATAGCTTTATGCGTGCCCTTGTTCAGCTTATGAAGGACAAGAACGCACTCAAGACCGATATGTACAAGTACGTATATGTTGCACCTGAAAAAAATAAACTCACTACAAAATAGTGAGTTTGTATCACATCATGAAAGGAGGTGATATTGTGCTTAAATGTGTTCTTGATGTTATCATAGTAGTAATATTACTACTGGCAATTTGGCAAGATTGGCATGATGATAACAAATAAGTAAGTCCTGTTCTTACATAATTTGGGAAGGTTAGCACCCTTCCCTTTCAAGAACAATATTATCATATCAAATATACAAAGTCAATTGAAAAAACACAACAACTATGTTAAAATGTAGTCACTAAAAATTGGAGGTGATTTGATGATAATATATAATAAACTTGGTGACTACTTAAAGTTGCATGGTTTAAAATATATTGATTTGCAAAAAGAATTGGGATTAAGTCCAACATTGGTGGCAAAATTCCAGAAAAACAGACCAGTTAATACAGAAACAATAGACAAGATTTGCGCATTTTTACATGTCCAACCAGGGGACATTATGGAGTGGATAGAAAATGAATCTGTCCTTGAACAACGCAAAATAGAAGCTAAAATTGCAGAATTACAAAGGCAACTAGAATATTTAAAGAAAGAGGACTAATTATGCCAATATGAAGAGTATGTAACAAATAGCACCCAAAAGCGAAAATGCAAATGGGTGCTATTTTTATACCCAAAAATCAAATAGTGTCCAGTACAAAAGGCAGAGCAAAAATGTTCTGTCTTTTTTAGTGCATACTATTAGCACAAAAAAATAAAGTAAAGGAGAGTTGATTAAAATGGCAAAGGTAACAATCAAATTAAACGGTGTCTTAATAGGCACAACAAGGATGTCTGTGGAGGATATTCGCAAAGCAGAACATGAGGGATTCACCATAGATTATGCAAAGGAGGCAAAATAATAATGGCAACACGTACACTTAAACATGGTTATGTAATCACGACATATCCGTGTAACAACGGTTTTGTAACGGAAACCATAGACAAAATTGGAAGATCAATAAGATGTACCTATGATTTTACAAAGGCAGATTCCGAATGGCGACATAATCAGTTTTTGTCTGCAATATGAATTTGTGTACGGATAGTGGGTTCGGTTATAACCCACATAGCTACGGATGCAGATTTAAAAGGCAGATGTAGAATATTACATAATAAAAAGGCAAACTGGTTGCGACAGTCTGCCTAGAACAGTGATGTATCAACACAAATGAATTTGTGCTTAATCATGATTATATCATGAAACTCATACAAGTTACAAGTCTGCTTGCACAAGGCAGACTATTTTTAATGGAGGCAAGAATGAAAAGTAGAACACTTATAGTTATATTTACCTTTTTTGCAGGAATAAGTACAGGTGTAATAATGTCCGTCATACTTTTTAATATTGAGGCAAATACAACGCCAAAAGTAAACCATTACCCACTCACCACAGTTGTATCATCTGTTGAATACAGTACAGATACAGTTGAAGTTGAAGATGGAAATGGAACTATCTGGGCATTTACAGGATGTGAAGATTGGCAAATTGGTGACACTTGCTCTCTGATTATGTCAGACAACGGAACTGCAAATATATATGATGACGAGATTGTAAAGACAAAATACAGCTCGTTTACAATTCAGAAAGGAGAATAAGTAAATGACAGTAAAACGTTGGATAGATAACCGTGGACATGAAAAGTTCACAGTCAAATATGGAAATAAGATAGCCACATTTGATAGTGAATGTGAAGCTACACGTTACAGACTAGCAATAGAAAGAGAAACATTAAATATAGAGGGATTTTAGGAGGTATGAATTATGGCAACATGGGGCGTTGAAATTATGCAGTTGGCAAATGATTTTTGCCTAAATACTGCAAAGGCAAAGGAAATAGTACGGAATGTAGAGAATATGTCCGTACCAAACAACGTAAACGAAGACATATGGAGATATGACAAGGCACATTCAATGATAGTACCAATGATAATGGCAATATAGGAGGCAATGCAAATGGTAGCAAATAACTATAACTACATAGAAGATGAGCAAGAATTATATACACTCTCTGAAGCAAAAAGAGAGTTGATACGTAGAGTAAAGGCAAAGAAAAATAGTAAACAGTACAAGAAGCGGTTATGGAAACAGAAGGCAATCACACTTGCACTGATTGCAGTTGTAACTACGATAGGGATTATATATCAGGCATGGGCATATATGACTTTGTTTTTACCATTTCTTGTATATATATTATGCGAAGACAGAATAATACTGAATGTATAGAAGGGAGATGATTATATGCCAAAATATATAACGTACGAAGAACCATTCAAAGGCAGAACGTTCACAAAAGAACAGATGTATGAAGTTTATAGGGATCTGGCTGATAAAACGGAATATCAAACATTCTCTTCATGGCTTGATGATATGACTAGAAGTGGAGTATTCGAAACAGTAATGTAATGCAAAGCGACTGCAAAATGTGGTCGCTTTTATTATACGCAAATATAAAAATGCAAAAGAGAATAACTAATAGAAAGGAGTGATAAATATGTCAGGACGACTACCACCAATACCATATAAAGCCTTTACAGATATGTTAAAGGCAAATGGATTTAAGCATGACCGTTCAAAAGGCGGTCATGAAATCTGGGAAAAGACGATTACGGATAGCGTGTCAATTCCTGTGCATGGCGATATAAACGGAGGACTTGCAAGGAGATTGATAAGAGAACACGGATTAAGGAGGTAAGGCAAATGAGAGGTATAGATAGGGCAGTTGAATTATTACAGCCATTATTTAATGGACTAGCAGAAGGTAGAAATGAAACTGTGAATGTGTACACAGAAAAATATTATGATGAAGATTTCATCATAGTGACAATCGACAAGGCAAAATATGAAATTAATGTAACTGCTGAGAATGTACGATCAATAGTACGATCAGTTGTAAATAGAGTTGCATTGAAACTGTAGACAATAGATAGGAGAAATAGTTATGGCACGAAAAGCAGAAGAATATGTAGTAGGAATTTTATTTCCTTACAAGGATAGAACGGAAATTAAATATGTAACAAGTGTATCAAGGATCTCAAAGACGGCGAAATGGGATGACGGAAAGGATGCAATGACATTTTCAAAGGATTATGCAAAGGATCTTGCAATTGGAATAATTTGGAACGGAAATCCAGCAATTGTAATGCTTAAAGAGGATTGGCTGAATTTAAAAAATCCTGAAATTAGAGAACAGAAGAGAGAAGAATAAATAAGAATTCTCAAGAGAAGTAAATGAATATTTCATAAGGAGGTAAAGCAAATGAAATATAAAAGACAGTTAAGATGTATAAAGGATTATGAAGAAGATTTAACAGGCGATGATGATTTTGCTACAGTTTGGACGGTTGGTAAAGTATATGGAGCAATTAAACATCATGATGGAACATATACAGTTGAAACAAATATGGGCACAAAAGGAATTGTAGGTGTTGAATATTCATGTACGCCAGATTATTTTGAAGAAGTGAACACAAACCAAATGCGTGTTCCTTGGATTGGAGGTAAGAGAAATGGAAAATAATAATTGGATTCCTATTAGTTCTGGTATTTTTCCAGATAATATGGAAGATGTGCAAGTAACATTTATTGGATATAATGACCATGCACCCCATTGTGAGGCATTTGCTTATAGGAACAATGAAGAATGGTATTGGTCATTAAATGATTGTGAAGTCAGAGTGGAAATCACAGCATGGAAGAAAAAATGTGAACCGTATAAGGCAGAGTAAAAGAAATTCGCATTTCTTTAGAAAGGAATGGTAAGCAAAATGGATTATTTATATGTTATAAGCAGAATAGAGTATGAAGATGCAATAGTTTTACAAGTAATGTGCAGAGATGGTGTACATACTTGTTATCACAGCAAAGTAAACTAAGATTTCATGGAAAGGAGTGAAGAGAAATGGCTAAAAATAAATCACGGTGGAATGACTTACCGTATTATGAACGCTTGGCAAAACGGTTAAAACAGTATGGCGTTTCGGATGAAATGTGTGAGCATATTAAAGAAATAGGAAAGAAAAGAGAAGAACGGAATAACAAGTAACCGCAAAGGCAGTTAGGAGAATAATCTACTAGCTGCCTATTTTATTACAAGAAAGTGAGGAAACGAATTATGTACGATTTTACAAAAAATGAAATGGAAATTATTAAAGACAACCTGATGTCATTTATTGCAAACTTTGGCAAGCCACGGATTGAGCGTGGTGATGACGGAGAAAGTTTCTATGTATTCACTGATGATTCAGATTCATGGAAGCAGTATTGTTACAACATTGATTATCTGAATGGTTGGCTATATGGATGTGTTCAGGCAGCTTGTGGAAATCCAAAGAGAGATGAAGAGATGAGAGAAATGTGTGATAGTGCAAGTTTCAGAGAAAGATATGCAATCTTATATGGTGAAAGAAAAATAAAAAATATCAACGGTCATAAATGTTATGTATTCACATATTCAGAAGACGATGAATACCAGGATGCAAACGGAGCTTTATATGACACAGTAACAAGAAGTTGGAGAAATTAGAAAGGCAGGTTGATTAGTATGATGGAGTATGAAATAGAAAAAAGAGATTTTGGTAGCACATGGGTACATGTACTTGATAAAAACGCAAAACAGGAAACAATGACAATAGAGATTGTGCATTGTAAAAATCCAGGAGGTAAAAATTCATTACCTTATGCATGGCATAAAAATGGTTGGACTGATAAAGTGATGGAAACCTATGTTGGTTGCCATACTTATGTACATGATTCGGAAAATGGCTGTTATGGTGGATATAATGTCACAGAAAAATTTGATGGAAAGCGAAATGTGATCAACTTTGATTGGTTACTCGAAGATACAGAAGAAAACAGAAAGAAAATCATTGAAGCTTGTATTGAGTTATTTGAACATGCTACAGGTAAGAGTGCAACGGAAAAGAAACTTGAACATGTAATGGAAGTTGCAAAGAAGAGAGGTATGGAAGTTGTATCTAAAATACCTGAAGGCTGGAAGAAAAATCCACTTATGACAGATCCTTATGGAGCTGTGACCATTGACAATGGAAAGCCAATTTTTATTAAAGTTGGAGATAGGCATAAGAAAAATCCAGAATATAAGAGAATGTTGTTGATTTAGGAAGGAGAGTGATTAATATGTTACCACAGATTCAGTATGACAAAGTATTACTTGGCAAAATGAAAAGCAATTATTTTAATGCAAAAGCATTATATGAAACCATTAAGGCAAATGCAGAAGAAATTCAAAGAAAAGTTCTTGCAGAGAATGAATTTTATGAGACAGAACATGTTGCGGAAATGATGGAAAAGCGAGGTGGAGATGGTAAACCTAAACGTATCCTTGATCCTGACTTAACATATATGATGGACTTAGATAATGAATTACCACGATTCATTGATTTATGTTATCCAGAATATGTAAAAGCTGGTATAGCAGATTCAAGAGGTAAAGATTATATTCCAGAAGCGAATGCAAAAGGCTTAATGTATGAGGCAGAAAAACAGCTTGTAGAGTATGGAATTGATATTATCCCTGACGAATTTGGAGAAAAGGAAACTCTTAGAAAAGCAGTACAGATGATTAAGTATAGAGATAAAGTGCTTGATTTGGTATTGAGATTAGAAAGTGGGGAGGTTGAGAATTATGCAGAAAATAATTGATAGTGCTGTTTTACTAGATGGAACGAAAATACAGCTTGAAGATTGGCATAGCGAAAATACAGAAAAATATCCAGACTTACACGGATATACAATTGGTGCTTATCCGATAGCTAAAAATACAAGCAGGTCTGGTTGGATACGAAAAGGTGAGACATTCAGACTTGGTATTGCAAGAAATGAATATGCAAATTACACAGATGATATGGTACTTGCAGATTATGAAGCGTTGAAAAATGGAACTAAAACACTTGCTGATTTGCGAGAACATTTTTGGAACAGAGAAAAAGATGCATTTTACTTGGGCTTGATTGATAAAGAGCCAGAGTGGTAATCAAAATGAAATTGTAATTTACAATGAAATTTTAGAAAGGTAAAAGGTGATTTATATGAAAAAATATGTAGTAATTTGTTATGCGGTTCACGAAAAGGAAATCGCAAGTCATGATATATTCGATAATGAGAATGATGCTTATGCATTTCTCGAAAAGGATGCACAGAATACCTATGAAGAAGAAATAAATAATGCAAGCGAAGAAGATAAGAATTCGATTGATTTTACAATAAGTGATGATGGTTCAGCATATCTTTCATCTTATGATGGAGAATATGAATGGACTTGGGAAGTTATTGAGGTGTAATACAGAGAATAAATTAAGGCAGACGCAAATAAATGTGTCTGTCTTATTTATTAGGAAGGAGAATGTGAAATGAGAATGACAAGAGAAGAGTTAAAAGAGAAATGGTTTACATCATGGAATGATTCACGGAACGACATTGTAGCAGTCAATTATGGAGATGAGCCATTGTTTAGATATGATCAAGAAAAGTATGAAAAATTTCAGAAACTAACTGGAACAATGGCAAACATTGAGGCTATTGATGCATATATTTACAGTCAGAATGGGAACTACGATGAATATAGAACTCTTGTTGGAAGTGTAAACATTGCAGAAGATGGAAGAGTTCTTTGCGGTGATGTAAATGTAAAGTACAGAGGGAAAATACATAATATTATCATCAATAGAATGTATGGATTTTATAAACTTGATATTTTGCGAATGAGTTCAGGAAAGGTTGTTGGATTTAGTAATGCAGATGGTCAGGGAAGTCCTTCAATTTATACAGAAGAAATGGACAAAGATTTAATTGAACGGATTTTAAATGATTCAATGGAAGATTACGGATATGGTATTCAGAAATTTATGGAATGTGCAAGAGAAATGTATACACAAGATAGTGTAAATCACATTATGGAAAAGAGATTTGGTGCAAGAAAGTGAGGTTGATTGATATGGCAGATAAAGAATACAGATACTATAAAGATAACGGAAACCTTATGAGACTACATATTGAACAGGATGATGAGCCACTTGATCCACGGTATGATTGGGATGGTCAAATAGGCAAAATGATGTGTTGGCATAGAGATTATAGACTGGGAGATTATAAGGATAATGATTACAACGACAATGAGGACTTTTTAAATAATCTCATAAGGGAAAATGTAGAAGATAAATCAATCATCAATTATATCAAGGCAAAGAAAGCATCTAATGGACTTGAGTTGAGATATGACAGACATGAACAGATGTGGCAGTTATGGGGAACATATTATTGGTTTCCACTTGGCACAAGCAGAGAAGCAAAATTTGATGTAATAGAAGAATATGAATCGCTTGATTGGTTAGTCGATGATATGATTGAAGCTTTACCACAGAAAGATAAATGGTATTTGTTAGAGAAACACGCAAACATTGTATATCTTCCACTTTACCTGTATGACCATAGCGGAATCACAATGAGCACTGGAAGTTTTGGTGACAGATGGGACTCTGGACAGGTTGGATATATTTACACTGACAAGAAAACAATTATTGATTGTGGTGATTGTGGTGGAAAAATTAGGAATGAAAAAGGAAATTACGTAAAAATCACAGATAAAAATTGGAAGAAGGCTGCATACCAGTGTATGCAAGGCGAAGTTGAAGAGTATGACATGTATTTAACTGGTGAAGTATATGGAGTTATCACGGAAGAATACAATGCAGAAGAAAAAATAGGAGGTAAAGACCTTATGAATAATTTTACAATATATAGAAATTATGGAGTTCTTAGGGCTGAAAAAAGAAATGTGTATACATATGGAGCACCACATATTAACGGAGTCTGTAGTGATGAGTTAAAAGTTAAGTTACCCGATGATTGTGATTGGAAGTTATTTGAGAATAATTTTGGTCAGACTATGATAGAAACCCCTTGGGGTTGGGCATATAATCTCAACGAAGTATTACAGGGAAATGAAAGTCCATGTTTGTATGCTTTGGATAAAGATCAGAAGGCACATAGAGTTGAATTAGTAATTATTGAAGAGAAATAGAGAATATAAAAGTAGAGCAAGCCATCGGATATAATCTGGTGGCTTTTATCAAACATTACAGAAAGAAGGTAATTATTGTGGCACAGTTAATCGGATATTTAGTAGCTTTTATTATTGTATTTGGCATTCCTTATCATCTTAATAAAAAGGAAGAATCTCGTAAGAGACAAGATATGTATAATAACTTAAATAAGAAGTCTGTAGACGAAATGGATAAATGGAGAAGATAATATAAGAAAGGTGGTTGATGAATATGTTCGGAGGACTATTAGCGTTTTTAGGAATTTATGCAGGAAGTGCTGCAAAGGCAGCGTATGATAATTATGATATGAAGAAGACAACTCGTAGAGTTGATGAAAATGGGAACGTGCACTATATGGATAGATTGTGTAATGATTATATCAACGGAGAGAGAGTAAAAAGAGTTGAGACAACTGACAGAAACGGAGTTAAATTATATTCTACAGTTGGTGTGAATAGCAGTAAAGTGTACGACACTTCTTATGGAAGAGGTACACAGCAGTTGTTCGAAATGAGTGAACATGAAAAGCAAGATGCAATTGAAAGAGGTAAGTTGGCTTATATGCAGTACAATCCTTATTTTGGGAGATCAGTTACAACAGAAATTGCTACTGGTAGAACAATTACTTGTCTTTTTGAAGGTAAAGATCCAGAAACAAAAGAACCATTTTATAAAAAATGGTATTTTCGTCCTGAGTGCCAGGACAAATATGATTGGCGAAATACCGTTAAGGGAGATTATGGGATTGATATTACCAAGGAAGAGTATTACAAACTTAAAACTGTGCCAAGTAGTTATACTGAAATACCTAGCGATCAAAAAGTGGCGTGGAAATTGATGAATATTAATTAAATAAATGGTTGGAGTGATGAACAATGAACGATGCAAAGCGTAGAAGATTAAGAGAAATTAAAACGCAAATTGATTTTGCAAATAGTCAATTAAAAGATGCAAGTAAAAGATTATCTTCTATATTAAGTGAAGAACAGGATACATTTGATAACATGCCAGAAGGATTACAAAGCAGTTATAGAGGAATGTGTTCGGAAGATGCTATTGACAGTATGGAAGAAGCAAGTGAAAAACTTGATGAGGTGATTGAGTTGTTGAATGATATTGTGTAGAATAGAAAGCGGAGTTGATCAAATGATATTGTACAAAAATGTAGATATTTGTGATTTAGAGTCAATTGCTAAAAATGGAATTTTAAGTATAGATGAGTAAGGGTAGATCTATTGAGAAAAATTGAGAATCGGTTAATCAGCGATTAGATTGGATGGTGATGTATATGAAATATGGAGATATAGTTGAATATAAAAATCACATAGGAATGGTTGTACAAACAAACAATTTTAATGATTATAGATTTTTACCATATGGTCAAAAAGCACATGCTTTTATGAGTTTGGATTCTATTACAGATCACGATGTTAGAAAATTAACTAATGAGGAAACAATAGAATTTTTTAAAAATAATTTTAAAGAAAAAGATATAATTGCCATTCATTGTATAAATGCTTATCAAATAATTGAATCATATGATAAAAATCGTAAACAAAGCTGTTTTACAGGATATATCTATTTACAGAATGAACATAATACATATAAAGCATATAAAGATATTGGAACGTATATGGATTTAGATTCTGCTTTGATTGAATGTATTGTTCGAAGAAATGACTGTGATGGAGAAAGGAGTATGGCAGGGAAATATTTTAGAAAAATAGTAAATATACATTGATTTGATATAATTTAAATAATAGTTTCATTGGAAGAATGGAGTGAACAATATGGACAAAATAGATAAGAAAACATACATAGGAATTGTAAAATTTACATTGGAATCAATGGTTGATCTTGCAAAATCTGATAAGAATTATAATCTTACGGCAGATACAATTCATTATTACGAAACAACTATTAAGCCTGAAATGCAAATTACCCAGGATGAGTTTTTAGAATTGTGTAAGGAAGCTGGAATTAAGTAGATTGGAGAGTGGATGACATGTTATATACAATAGTACATGCAGTAATTAATAATAAAGGAAAACACCCAGAAGCAAACGCAAGGGTGCTTGGGATATATTCAAATGAAGATGTTGCTATTAATGAAGCGGAAAAATGGATTAAGAATACAAAGACTTCTGACATAAATGTAAAGAGAATAACAGATACAGAATGGTATTTTTGGTATGAAGAGAATGGAAATACCTATGGCGGTTATGTAGATGTATATGAAAAAAGATTAGACGAGCCAATTGAATAAACCAAGTAAACCAAGTTTTCTTGTGAAATTGAAAAGGAGGCTATAATGGAACATATTCTTATAAATTATGAAGATAAATGCAAGATTGTACTCAACTCAGATTGTGAAGTAATAGATATTGAATGTTCTCTTCCAATTATTGGAGAAGGAAACAATCGAATAGTATATGATTTAGGGGATAAAGTTCTAAAAGTAGCGAAATCCAGCATCGGATCATTTTACAATAGAAACGAATATAATCTATGGAAATATCTTAAAAATAAATCGAAAAAAATAAAAATAAATGAGATATTTGAAATTGATGATAATGCTTATTGGTATGTGGCAGAAAAAGTTCAGACAGGTAATAATGACGCAATGGACAAAGCTTTGAATTTTATCAGTTGGTTAGATTATTCAGATAATGCTGGTTATGATAAAAATGGAAAATTAACTATTGTTGATGCAGAAGAAGTGAGAATAGATGATTTGAAATATTTATTAGAAAACGGAATGATATAAAGAAATCTAAGTTTACTATGAAAGGATAATATTTTATGGAAAAATCAAAAACGCCAACGCTGGATAAAATGGTAGAAATTCAAGAACAGTCACAATTATGCGGAGAATTTTTGGATTGGTTTTTGGTAAATATACTGTATTTGACAGAAAGCAAAAGAGAGAAAACCCATTTGCTGATGTTATGGGAAATGGAGACTATATTAACAAAGAAAAATTGCTTGCTGAATTTTTCGGTATTGATTTAGACGAAGCAGAAAGAGAAAAAGATATACTACTTCAAATAGAACAGAATAAACATAAAGCACATCATTGTAAGTTATGTGGCAACTATATTGAAGAAGATAATCTTAGTGTATGTGACAAGTGTGCATCTGAATATCAGATATAAAAGCCAAGAAATTAACTTTCCTTTGGAGGTGATGCATTATAAAAGAACACAAAAAACAATGGATACTTAATTATATGTCGCAGCACAAGGATGAGTTTGTTGATGTTGTAGCAGATGATTTTGTAAATGCATACATACATGCATTTAATCCAAAAACAGTAGAATGGTATCCGTATGGAGCACCGAAAGTTCCTGAAATTGGTAGACTGCTTGCAGAGTTATACAAAGAAAATAAGATAGGCAGATACAGACGGTACTGTGAAATCTGGCAAGACGGTTATCCAAAATGGTTTTATGTTTACTTTTTACAAGGATAAAAAGAAAGAATAACTTACTTGGAAGATTGGAAGAGGCGATATAAATGGCTAGAAAACGAAATAATCCTACATGGTGTTGTGATCAAATTGAAGAGAAAATTAAAGATTATAAACTATCTCTTACAGAAATTAGAGAAGAAGAAGTAAAAAGACAGATAGAAATTGTGATTGATGATTTAGAGTCAATTTTATATAGGTAGATTGGAAGAGGTGGTATAAATGAGCCGAATTAATAAAACGCAAAATAACTTGCAGTCAGTATGGAATAATTTGGATCTTGCTTATGAACATATGGAAAGAGCTATTGAGAATTTATCACAAATGACTAGATTGCCTGATGAATTAGAGAAAATGATTGAGCAGTATGATTTATCGGAAATTAGTATGATAAAGCAGGAAGTTGAAAAATTGATGAAATGAGGTAATGTAGATGGAAAATAAAAAAACATTAAAATATTTAAATGATATGAAGAATAGTAAAATGCCACCATTTGAAAGTCAATATGAATTTTTCTTTGCTACACTGGAAGATTATTATATTGCAAAATCAAATGGTGCAAAGATAATAAAAGAGGAGCTTATGGAATGGGATTCTGAAGCACAAAAAGAAATTGTTAATATATTGGCTGATATTATAGAATCTGATGAATTGATTGGCTTTGATAGAAATGATATTTTATCGTTAGCTGATTAAATGACGATTTTTCTTGGTAAATAGATTGGAGATGATAACAAAATGGTAAAATTAAAAGTTGGTAGAAATATAATTGAACTTGATGAAAAAGATCTAATTTTAGATAACGGAGCTTGTTACCAAATTGTTACTAAAAAAGTTGGAGGATTTGATTGGCATTATCCTATAATGAGTAAGAAGTTGTTTAATGATTTAAAAAAACTTGAATTAATTTTCACAAGTGAAGGATTAAAACAAGATGCTATAAAGAAATATGGTACATCGGTAATAACTTATTGGAAGTTTAACATTGAAAAAATGCAAAAACTTGGATATTAAATCCAAAGAAAAATTGCTTTCAAGCGAAAGAGGTGAATAATAATGAATGAACGTGTTTTATATAATGCTCAAAAATCTATCGTTGAAGAAGTAAAGCAAGAGTTACTTAAAAAGGCAGAAACAGAACGTCAAAGAAATATTATTAAGGAAGTATGCAGATCGGTGGCTAGAAAACACAAGTTTGATGATTTGAAAACCTGATAAAGCAGATATTTGGAGAATAATATGATATACGGTATTTAGAGAAGGCAGAAACTGTTTTGCGTAAAATCTTACTTTGTAAATAATTTGATGAATCTGTTTCCGTGCGTGATTTTTGAATTATCTAAATAAAATAAAATAGAAAACAGTATCGGGAATTATGTCAAATATTATGAACATTAGAAGCAGGAATTAACTGCTTCTTTTTTATTGCAGAAAATGAGGTGATAAAGTGAGTCGATACAAAAATGGAAATCCAAAACGACAATCAAAGTTTATATACTTGCACTGCATGAAAGAAAATATATTGGTTACTGGCATACAACGCAAGCAGCAACGTGAAAAAGGACATGTAAAAGATTTATATTGTTTGCGATGCGGATTTGTTACAAAAAACGAAGAGGTTAGATATTGTGATTCCTACGATGAAATATTTGAGTTAGCTAAGATAAAAAGAGAGAATTATTATACGGATAAATATGAAAGAGAGGTTGGTTAATATGCAGACAAGAGATTATGCAACTAAGAAAAAAGGTAAAACGGAAGTACAGCCATTCTGGAATATGTCTGATATTAAGAATGTTGTGGAATGGTTTGAAAAGAATAATGAATGGGATGGATATCTTATCACATTATTAGAATTACTTCTTGGTAGACGAATTGGTGATACAGTAATGATGAAGTGGTCGGATCTGTATTATGAGAATGGAAATCGAAAGAGTGAGATTGATACTATTGAAGAACAGAAAACAGGAAAGGTTACTAATCTTCCTGTGAGCAATATGGTATGGGAAGCAGTTGATAATTATTTGTCGCACGTCAAAATTGATCCAATGGAACATTACAATGAATATATCTTTCAATATCAGCCCAAAACTGATTGGATTAATAGATGTATGTTAAATGTGTATTCTGAAAATAGCATTGATGCTTGGTGTAGAGTGTTAAATAAAGACTTTTCTGATAAGCGAAAGGAAAAGATATTTAATGATTTTCATAAGCAGAAGAAATATTCATCATTGGGAGATTACCTTTATTATGAGGTTGAATATAATGATGTGGTTAAATGGCAGACAGATGATTATAGAAAGAAATTAAAGAAAGCGGTTGAAGATATTGGAATAACTTCACCTGTGTCGAGCCACAGTCTCCGTAAGTCTTTCGGCTATTGGATACACAAGACACATCCGTTTGATCCTGATTGTTTATTATCATTACAGAAATTGTTTAATCATACAGATCTTCAGACTACAATGAACTATATTGGATTGACAGAAGAGAAAAATAGACAGTTGATTAACGATCATGGAGAGTTTATCCATAACGTACTTGCAGGTAAGGGAGATGAGATAGTTAGAAATATGCCAGTTATTTCATTGAAATCCGATGATTTTGGAAAAATTATTCGTATGCTCACAGATGATGTAGACAAGTATCAGAAAGCGATTGATATGGCAAACGAAATGAGAATTTTGTAAATTAATTTTCCATAATTTACCATGATACAAACTGTGGAAAAAGATGTAAAATTATGTAAAGACGATACTTACTGGGCATCGTCTTCATAATATTTTTTTACTTCATTTGTTATAAGATTGCGTACCCAACCAGAAAGTGACCTACCATCTGAATTAGCTATTATATCAGCTTTTATTTTTATCTCTTTTGGAAGTACGATCACAATTCTTGTATTGGTATCGCTAATTTGTCCTTGTGCCATTTTTTCTCCTTTCTATTCAAATTAATTGGTACAAGTTGATTATAAGTTGCTATAAGTCTTGTGTCAATTATTTTAAAAAACTGATACAAACCTGTTGACAAGTTGCTATCAACTTGCTATAATGATGACAATCAAAGGAAAGGAGGATGTGAATATGGACATTAATACATTTGATATTCTACTTGTCGATTTTGGCGAAATAGAATTCTGTGGCGAACAAGCTGGTGTCAGACCTGCTATAGTTATTCAAAATGCAATGGGAAATAGGTTTAGTGATACAACTATAGTGATGCCGTTTACCACAAAAATCAAAAATATAGATCAGTCTACACATTCTCTTTTTATGAGAGGAACTGGTGGTTTAACACAAAGTTCAATGTTATTAGGGGAATGTGTTAGACAAGTATCAAAACAGAGAATAATAAAGAGGATTGGTTCAGTCAACGATAGAGCGACTAGATTAGAAGTCAAACGAGTATATGAATCAAACTTCGGGGAGGTATAAGCATGGAATATATTATGATGACGGTTGAAGAAGCAAAGAAATATGCAAAGAAAGATGCTATTGTCTTAGTAGCCACACAGGATCTTGCTTCACAAGATTGCAACATTGGTTTTGTAAAGAAAAGATTTGGAGAGTGCTCTGACATAATTGGTTCGGCAAAGACAATTGCTAATATCTGTGATGAGTTTGCTAATCAGCTTAGAGTATTTTCAGATACACAAAGAGATCCAATTAATTACGAACCAGTTGGATATTTAAATACCATATTATTTCGAGAGATGACCCGAAAAACGGACACGCCATAAGGTATAAATAAAACATAGAACAAATGTTCGGCAGATATTGACACACCCAAACAGATGTTCTATTATAGAGTAAGGAAAAACGTAGCCAAGTGAATAGACGGTATTGGCAGTACCGACATCTTGGCTACGCATGGGTTTGATGTAGCAGAATAATACCACACCATATTTTATTATTACATAATCGTTCTATAAAATCAACATGTTATTTGTTGAGAATTTATCGTGGCAGTTCAGCTATATTTCACAAACATAAATAAAAAGAAAAAATAAGTATGTGCTATTAGCTCAGTAGGTAGAGCACTGGACTTTTAATCCAGGTGTCGAGGGTTCGAACCCCTCATGGCACACTATTAAATTGCGCTATTTTTGCGCTGAAAATAAAAAGGAGGGATTGATGTGGCGAGATATGCTATTGGGAATGGCAAGGGTTACATAGCCAAGGATAGTCTTGGTAGATTCACGATAACGACTAATCTTGCAATCGCAGAAATATATTGTCGTGATAAGGCAGAAAATGTGTACAAAAGTTCAATATCTAAGTCCTATAAGGCACGAGGATATAAAGTAGTGAAACTGGATGACGATCCTCCCGATAATGTTAAGCAAATAACTACTAAGGAGTTGCAAGAAAAAACAGAAAAGGTGTTAGCCGTTGAAAACATACAGAAGTGGCTAGATAAGATAGCTGACTTGAATGGGTTAGCCGCTGATGCATTACATAGAAAGGCAGAACTAATTGAGCAATTGAGTAAAGTTGATAGAGAGTTGAGTGATATAGCACATTACATAGAGTTTAATAATCTAAATGCTGCACAAGGTTACAAAGCCTATAAGATGGAGCATGAACGGAGAATAATTAGACGATCAATTAAGAATGAAATTTAAGTTTTAGAAATTATTCTTGGAAAGAAGATATCAGAGACGGTCACTGATGAGATAAATAATGCTGTGACTGGAATGGATCAACGTTCATATGAACCTAGGGAGCTTAGTGAACTGTTTGATTTTTGATTAATATTACATATAAGGTGGGTATAGGTAGTGAATAATGAGAAAATGCAAAAAGAATTAAGTAATCTTTCTCCACAACAGATGGAGTGGCTTGAAGAATATTGTGCAAACGACATGCAGAAATTAAAGAAAATAAGCTATATTGCGTTTCAGGGGTATAATATTCCAAACTTTGAACATGATGAGCTTTATGATGACGCTATGAATGTATTGATGGAAAGTGTAATAGATTATGATACATCTAAAAATGCAAAGTTTGAAACTTATCTGACCAATAATATCAAGAAGTCAGTTATTGATTGGTACAGAGATAATTATCAAAGAGGTAAGCGAAGAAACTTACTTCGAGATAAGAATGGTAAGATAATAAAATTTGATCAATATGGCAATGTAACGGACGATGATAAAGGAAAACCTGTAGTTGTTCCAAATACCTCATTTGATGCACCTACAAGAGATGAAAGTGAGGTGGATTTGAAAGAAAAAATAGCTTCAGATTTTAATGTGGAGGCAGAAAGTGAATTTGATTTTGATGATAGCAATAAAGTTGAGGAGTTCCTTGAATCTTTACCAAAGACACAAAAAAATATTTTGCTTCTTCGGATGGAAAATATTCCTGCTGATGAGATTAGACAAAAATTAAATATCACAGATAGAGAATATAATAGTGCAATGAAGTCAATTAAGATGAACAAAGGTCTTTCCTTGTTTACAAAGAATAAAAATGATGGGAATTACGATGTGGAGGTAGATGAAATGGAAGACAGAATTATTGAAATTAGCGAATCTGAAAACTATAGAACAGACAAATACAGTATGTATTCACTATTACAGGATAAGAAAAATGGAGATATGAATTGTAATTATATCTTGCAGCGAGAACCGTTTCAGTGGACTACAGAAGAAGCAAACAGATATTTTTGTCGTATTCTTAGTAACCTTCCTATTCCTGAGATTATCCTTTGTGAGCAAAAGAAGAAAGGATTAACAATTTCTCATCTAATTGATGGTTTACAAAGACTTTCATACGCTGAAGCATTTAAGGAAAATCGTATTAAAATTGGTTCGGCAGGTGCAGAAAGACATTTAATCCAGTATAGAGATTATGTTTTAGATGAAAATGGTAATCGTGTATTAGATGAAGATGGACTTCCTGAATACGAAATGAAAGTGTTCGATGTGATTGGAAAGTATTATAAGGATTTACCAGATGAACTGAAAAAAAGATTTAATAATTTTAATATAAACGTAACAAAGTTCTTTGATTGTACAGATGAACAGATTGCAGATCATATTCGTGATTATAACAATCATGCGAGTATGAATAAAGAGCAGGGTGGGCTTCTTAACGTATCAGCACAGATAGCAGGATATATTAAAAAGATCTCACAGAAGAATACATTCTTCAAAAATTGTGGAAAATTTACAGATAATAATGTTATTAAGGGAAAATTAGAACGTGTTGTTGCAGAATCAATAATGTTAATGTTCTTCCGTGATTCATGGAAAGCAAAACTCGACACAATTTATAAATATGTTGATGAAAATGCAACAGAACAGCAGTTTTTAAAGCTTAATTCACATTTTAATAGATTGGAATTAGCATTAGGTGATGACAATAAAGACTTGAAGTCATTACTTACTCCGACAACAATGCCAATGTGGATTGCTGTATTTGATAAGTTTACTACATATAATATCGAAGATTCAAGATTCGTTGATTTCTTAAATGCTTACAATACTGAACTTAAGGATAAAGAAATTGATGGTGTTTCTATGGCAGATTTTAAGGATCAGCAAACAAAGAAAAAAGCAACAATCACAGGTAAGATTGATTTACTTGTGAAGTTAATGAACGAATATTTACATATTACTGAAGATACATCAGTCAACAACGAAGAAACATATATAAATTCATCAAATGATGATAGTGATGACGAGATAGATCCATTACAGTTTATTAAGGACAATGTATCAGAAAGGGTATCTGAGGAAGATATAGATGACTACTATACTCTAATGGATGATTTTAAGACATTACATGGAGTAAATTCAGAGTCGTCATTCTTTGATTATCATAATGAATTAGCATTCTTAGGGATGATTGCTTATTCATTTAAATTTGACAAGGATTTGGACAATTGGCTTGTTGATTACACCAATCGCAATATTACATATAGCACTAATCAGACAGAGAACCTTGAAAATATGATAGCTGATTTCAAGACGTATGAAGAAAAGAAGTCAGCATAGGAAGGAGAATATACATATGGAGAAATTAAAGTTAGTTAAAATTTCAGATATCAAAGTATCACGTAATTTCCGTAATTCTGTTCCATCACCAGAGAAGATGGATAGATATAGGGATGCATACTGTCTTGGTAAAGACTCAAAGCACTCTTATGAAAAATGTGCAGGTCAGGTCAAACCAATCATATTGAATGAGAATAATATGATAGTAGATGGCTATATACAGTATCTTGTCATGAAGGAGATGGACGAGGAGTATTGTTACTGCTGTGTTGAACATAAGTTGGTAGTGTATACGCTCATTGATGGTGTTCATACAAATGGGAATAGTAAAGAATATACTTGGAGAGTCCCAGATAATACGAATTGGGATGATTTTAAGAGAAAAATTTCATATGGTGATCTGATATGGGTTAGAACATCTAATGGGATAGCACCAATCATCGTAACAAATATTACTACAATAGAAGCAATTGAAGGTGAATTGTCAGGATTAGAGAGAGTTGCAAAAAAGGACATAATGAAAGGTAAGCTTTGGAAAAACATTGAGATAGATGAAAAAGTGCTTATCAAAAACAGTGTATCAGAGGAGTGGATACCAGCTCATTATGCTGGACTTACATATGAAGGAAAACCTACTGTATGGAACAATGGTGGTACGTCATGGACTACGGATATGATTGGTATACCTAAATATATTAGATTGCCTGGTAGTGTAAGTTTTGGAAAGCATAAGGATCATATGACTAATCTTTTGGCGAGATGTTAGGGAGAAGAATGCACAGATATGGAATCATACTTAGTAAATCAATAATAGGAGGATTATATAAATAATGGCAACTATCATGGACTTAAAAAGTGGAGCAAAAATAAACAATATTTATAGCGACCAGTTATATATACTGGGAGATTATGTGGATAATCATACGAGGAAACTTCTAAACCCCGATAGTTTAGAAATATGGGGATATCTCAATGAAGATACTATGTGCAATTATGTGCCAATATCAAATATAAGATTACAAGGGATTCGTTTATGTCCTTTTTGTGGTGGAACAGCTAGGATAAGAATGGATACAAGAAAAGATGCAGAATGTCATTATTCAGTAAAGTATATTGAATGTAATAAATGTGGATGCAGTACAAGGAAAGAAACTTGTGGTGGATATTGGGGACATGATTGTACTGATGAACAAATAATAGAAATATGGAATAGAAGAGTGTAGTAACTTTATCTACTGAAAAGAGAATATATAAATGGGTGGCTCAACTAGGTCGCCCGAATAATGGGTTGTGGTGAAAAGGTCAACACATCGCACTTTGACTGCGATATTTGTGGGTTCGAGTCCCACCAGTGGTACCAAAAATAAGAGTAGGAATACAAAAATTCCTATTCTTTTAATTTATATAAAACTTCAAGGTGGGGCTCGAAAAGGGCGTAAAGGCAAATGTCCAGTGGACATTTGGTAGCCCGCGGGTAGAGCTAGCACCAGTGGTAAATTTGAAGTAAAAAAAGAAAACTACTTTTTTAGCAGTTTCCTCAAAATATTTTTAATTACTTTTTTCAGTTAATGACAATTGCTTATTTTTATTACAATAAACAACGTATACAATAAACATTATTGAACTTACAACAGAAATTATAAATGTAATCTTTTCTAATTGTGTTCCTTTATAGGTTACTTCCACAGAAGTTTCGCCATGTACTGTTAGATTTATACATATAAAACCGTTTTCAGATTCGTCATACTTTAATTTTTTACCATTTACATTTATGTCATATCCTAAATAATAAATGTATGGTAGCTCTAAAACTACATTTGAATTATCGCCTTCTACAATAAATTTCATATAACTTCCGTCCTTTTCTTCATCTTTTATTGTAGCATTTCCAGATAAAATAACAACTCCCTCAGACCTTTCGCAAATATAATCAAGGTTATTGCTTGCTTTTACTGGTAAATATTCATAAGCAGCACATTGATTGCCATCTAATTTTGTATTAGTATATAAATAAGATAAGTCAAATTCTGTATCATATTTTACCGAATTTGTTATGTATTCGCCAGAATAAATCAAAATTACTAAAATTAGAATATACATTGTTTCTAATTTTAAATTACTTATACTCATATAAATATTTACACCAGCAATTATCGAAAATGCAAATGTAGAAATCAGCAAAAATCTCCATGGAAATTGAATTACTGATGGAACTTTAGGAAACCACTGCCATGGGAACAATGTAGTTGACATTAATGCAAAAAGTATGCCAGTACATAATGTTACTATATATAACAATTTATGCTCCTTCTTTATTTTAGAAAATACCATTGGAGTAAACAATAATGCTACAATAATTGGTAAGCCTAATACAAAAGACATACTTTCATTAAGTTTGTTAGTGCTTAATTTATAAGCCCATTCTGGCTGTGTTTTTCCAAAAATTAATTGAGAAGGATATATTCTGTGGTCTAAAAATGCCTCCTTGCTAGCACCTTTTACAAAAGCAGTATAATCTGTTGTCATTTTATGTTCTAATAATGGTCCATAGAAAAATAGTGAAATTAAAATTATAAATGAACCATTAATAATTAACTTTGTCCATATATTTTTTCTAGTAGATTTCATAAATAATTTTTGTATATTAAAAATAACAAAAATAAATGAAAGTACAACAGCCATTAATGTGCTTATATTATGAGACAATACAATTCCTAAAGCACCAATTGTTAAAAAGTAGCTTTCTTTTCCAGAATCATAAAAAATGTCGTATAAACCGTAAAATAACAATGGGAAAAACATATAAGCTATTACTTCTCCCATAGCCATTCTACAATATATGTCAGACAAAAAATAAGGTGCAGTAATATATATTATTGCTGTTATAAATGACATATTATTATTTTTTGAGATTTTTTTCATCAGTTTAAACATTGAAATGCCAGACAATGCAATAGATAACATAATAGTTAATTTCATGGCATCTAATATTGATGTGAATAATGAAAAGAATCCACTTATATATGTACCTAATGGAGGATAAAATATATTCCATGAATATCCATAATTTTTACAAAAGTTTGATACAATCAATGGTGGAATTTGCTTTGAAATAATTCCCGAATTTGTAGAATAATTTCTTGAAAAATGATATACGCCATCATGAGACCAGTAAAAACCTTGTGTATATAATGGCGCACTCAAAAGCAAAGAAATTAACACGATTAATAATATGTAAAAAAAATCGGTGTTAAGTATATTTTTTTGTTTCTTAAAAATGTTCATTTTTACACTCCTTTTTGATTTTTTTATAATATAACATAGATTGTGCATTATTACAATGTTTTAAAACGGCAAAATAAGAAATTAGTTATTAAAATTTGCAATGCTGATATTTTAAGAGTTTAACTAAACAAAATTATATGAAAATACTTACAATTTAATATGTTATATGAATGGCAACACAGCAGAAAATATTATCATATATTTTTTATTTAAATTGTTGAAATTTATTTTTTTAATTGTTACAATATATGATATAAATATGTATAACAAAAAAATACAAACATAAATCTTAAGAAAAATGGAAAGGAAATTATTTATGAATAGTAAGGTATTAAATATTATTTTAATGTGTATTATTGCAGCAATACTTGTGGTAGTTGTGGCTATTGCTTTTTTTACATTTTCTAATCATGATGTTCAACCATTACCAATGAATGCAGAATTAAATGTTGTTGCAAATGTAGAAGAGCAAAATGTTATTGAAAATGTTGTGGTTGAACAACCTGAAAATTTGCCAACTTTAAGCAACAAAGGAGAAATTGCAAAAACTAGGTCTGTGTATACAGATGTAAATTTTAAAACTGTAACAGTTCCAGCTGGATATGCTATAATTGCAGATTCACCAAGTATTAATGATGGAATGGTAATTTCAGATGTTGCAAATGATGATTTAGATAATTCGAAAGAGGGAAATCAGTTTGTATGGATTCCTGTTGAAACACCAGTTTTAGATGTAAGCAAATTAGATAATGAAATTGATATAAATGATGCTATTTCAGAGAGTGTATCAAATAAAAAATATCCAATGGCTTTAAAACTTGCTGATGGAAATTACAAGGGAGTTCTTTATAGATTTGAATCTATTAATGAAGATACTGAAACTAAAGTTAATTTCATAGCATACAGTGAAGAAAACAATGAGAGAGAACCAGTTAATATAGATGATAATGGAGCTAGTGTTGCTGGTTGGACTCAAACTTCTTATCAAGAAGAGTTTAATGCTTTAATTAAAAGAGTAAAAAATGATGGCGGATTTTGGGTTGCAAGATTTGAAACTAGTGTAGATTCAAACAATGTTGCTCAAAGTAAGCAAAATCAAAAAGTTCTAACTAACACATCTTGGTATAATTTATATACAACACAAAAAAGCTTAACTAAAGGTACTACAACGAGCCATATGATTTGGGGATGCCAATGGGATCAAATTATGATTTGGATGAAGGACATTAGAAACAATAATGTTGTTCAAGGTTCACGTTATTTTATTATAAATAGTAGCAACATGGGAAATTATTTGAACACAGAGATAAAAATTTCTGAAGATCAAACAAAGAGAGCGGGAGAAGCTTTCAGATTTAAAGCTGGTGAAGTTGGCGGTGCGATGATAAAGAACATATATGATTTAGCAGGTAATGTTTGGGAATGGACGATGGAAGCTAATTTTACAAATTCAAGAACTGTAAGAGGTGGAGATTGCTCTTATGATGGAGAATCTTATCCTGTTTCTGCAAGATTTTCATTTAAACCAACATATACAGGAGAAAAATTAGAGAATATAGGTTCAAGAATGATTTTATATTAAAAAATACTTATATAAAAAATTGAAGAATTACTTAAAGAGTAGTTCTTCGATTTTTATAATTTAGTGGTAATAGAAAAGGTAAATGAAAAACGACAAAATTTAACATATTTCGCAAAAACAAAAATATTTACTTTTTGCGAAACACATAATATAATATATTCGAGGTGAATAATTGCTATGAAATTGATAAAGCGAGAATATTTACAAGACTTAATAGACATTGATATTAATTTTAATTTAGTTAAATTTGATAATTTAAGGGATTATATGGCTTTAAATAATTATATTGAAGAAAATTATATATTCAGGTTTCAGACAATATAAGTGATGATAAAACTTTTGAAAGAGAAGTAAGACCTTTATTAAAAATAAAAGATGCATATCCCAAAATATTAATTGCAAGAACTAGACATAATGATTATCAATATGAGGGAGTTCAAATATATGACATAGCAAATTGGCTTTTGAAATAGAAAATGTAAATAATAATAGCAAAATAAAATAATAAAATTTGACTGTTTTAAAACAAAACTATTGTTTTTTCTATCAATCTGTGATATCATAGATACCGTAAAACATACCTTACTCATGGTTTTAGGATAAAACTCCACTAAATCTAAGAATAAGGCAAATAAAAATTAGGAGGAAATGAAAATGACAAAGGAAAGAAAACAAGAAATTATTGCTACTTACAGAAGAGATGAAAAGGATACTGGTTCTCCAGAAGTTCAAATAGCTCTTTTAACAGAAAGAATCAATAATTTAACAGAACATTTAAAAACACATCAAAAAGATAATCACTCAAGAAGAGGATTATTACAAATGGTTGGAGCTAGAAGAAGCTTATTAAACTATTTAGCTAAAGAAGATGTTCAAAGATACAGAGACATCGTAGAAAAATTAGGACTAAGAAAATAATAAAGACATAGGGCGTTTTACAAATGATAAAGCGCCCATTTTTACAAATTTACAGAAAAAATTTTTGTTATTTTGATGTAAAAAAGCATAAAATAATAAAAAATTCATTTTAAAGTCACATTAAAGTTGTATAACTATACTTGTAAAATTAGAGGTAGCTTGTATAAAATGCTATAATGGTAACATTTTATAGAGGTTACAATCTAAGTACAAGTATTGCTTATAAATAAATTAAAAGGAGAGATATTATGTACAGAAAATTTGAAACAGAGTTAGCCGGAAGAAAGCTAATAGTTGAAACAGGAAGAGTTGCAGAACTTGCAAATGGTGATGCAATTATTCACTATGGAGACACAGTTGTAATGGTAAACGTTACAGCATCTAAAGAACCAAGAGAAGGAATAGATTTCTTCCCACTATCAGTTGATTATGAAGAGAAACTATATGCAGTTGGAAAAATTCCAGGAAGCTTCCAAAAAAGAGAAGGAAAGCCAGCTGACAAGGCTATTTTAACATCAAGAGCTATAGATAGACCTATCAGACCTTTATTCCCAAAGGATTTTAGAAATGATGTATGTGTTGTTGCAACAGTTTTATCTGTTGAACAAGATAACAGCCCAGAAGTTTGTGCTATGATTGGTGCATCAGTTGCACTATCAATTTCAGATATTCCATTTGGCGGACCAACAGCAGCTGTAAATGTTGGATATGTTGATGGACAAATTGTTATAAACCCAACAGTTGCTCAAAGAGAGCATAGCAGATTAAAATTAACTGTTGCTGGAACTATGGAAAAGGTTACAATGATTGAAGCAGGAGCAGATGAAATACCAAATGACACAATGCTTGATTGTATAAAAGCAGGACATGAAGAAATTAAAAAGCTTTGCAAATTCATAGAAGGAATAAAAGAAGAAGTTGGAAAGCCAAAATTTGAATATGTTTCTTTTGCAACAGACAAAGATGTATATGCTGAAATTAAAGAAAACTTCAAAGAGAGAATGTATCAAGATGTACAAGCTGTGGATAAAGAAGTTAGAGATGTTAACATGGATAAATTAGCAGAAGATATTCAAGCATATTTTGTTGAAAAATATGGAGAAGAAGAGACAGAAGCAAAGAGCACAGAAATTGCAAACAGCATACACGACCTAGAAAAAGAATGTGTAAGAGAGATGATCTTCAAAGAGCACAAACGTCCAGATGGAAGAAGAATAGATGAAATAAGACCACTATCTTGTGAGGTTGGAGTATTACCAAGAGTACACGGAAGCGCAATATTTACAAGAGGTCAAACACAAGTATTATCAGTAGTAACACTTGGAACAAAATCTGAAGAACAAGAATTAGATGGATTAGATGAAGAAGAATCTAAGAGATACATGCATCAATATAACTTCCCATCTTATTCAGTTGGTGAAGCAAGACCATCACGTGGACCAGGAAGAAGAGAAATTGGACACGGTGCATTAGCTGAAAAAGCTCTAGTTCCAGTAATTCCATCAGAAGATGAATTTCCTTATACAATAAGAGTTGTATCAGAAGTATTATCTTCAAATGGTTCAACATCACAAGCAAGTATTTGTGGAAGCACTTTAGCACTTATGGACGCAGGTGTTCCAATAAAGAAACCAGTAGCAGGAATATCAACAGGACTTGTTACATCAAAAGAAAATCCAGATGAATATGTAATGCTTACAGATATTCAAGGAATCGAAGATTTCTTTGGAGACATGGACTTCAAGGTTGGTGGAACAAAAGATGGTATAACAGCTATCCAAGTTGACATTAAAAACGATGGACTAACATATGATATAATCAAAGAAGCTTTCGAAAGAACAAAAGTTGCTCGTGATTATATATTAGACGAAATAATGAAACCACAAATAGCAGAGCCAAGAGCTGAATTATCTAAATACGCACCAAGAATAATTACAACAACAATCAATGTAGACAAGATTAAAGATGTAATCGGACCTGGTGGAAAAATGATAAACAAGATTATAGATGCAACAGGTGTTAAAATAGACATCGAAGAAGACGGAAGAGTTTGCATTTATACTGATGATGCAGAAAACGGAAAGAAAGCTTTAAAGATGATTGAAGATATTGCAAAAGATATCGAAGTTGGAAAAGTTTATGACGGAAAAGTTACAAGAATAATGAACTTTGGAGCTTTTGTTGATATTGGTGGAGGAAGAGAAGGATTACTTCATATTTCTAAAATATCAAACAAGAGAGTTGAAAAAGTTGAAGATGTTTTAGCAGTAGGCGATGAAATTAAAGTAAAAGTTTATGAAATAGATAATCAAGACAGAATTAACTTAACAATGAAAGACTTAGAAGAAAATAAAGAAAACAAAGAAGAACACGTAGAAGAATAATAAATGCAACACGTAAAAGTAGCAATAAATATCAAAATTCGACAATAGTTGCAAATATATGAATAAGTAGTATAATATAGATGTGGGGAATGAAAATTCCCAAACATTATAATAATTGAAGGATTGATAAAATGAAGTATTTATATATAATACAACAAGCAATGGTTTGGATTTTAACTATATATTGGGTATATCAGTTGATAGTAAGTTTATGTTCACTTGTAAAATTAAAAGATAAACCATTGGTTGAGGAAAAGGACCATAAGTTTATGGCGATTTTGCCAGCTCATAATGAGGAAAATGTTATAGGAAACCTAATAGAAAGCTTGAAAAAACAAGATTATCCTGCCAATTTAATAGATATTTATGTAATTGCAGATAATTGTACGGATAATACGGTTAAGATTGCAAAAGAAGCTGGAGCAATTGTTTTAGAGAGAAAAGAAGATGACCCTAAAAAAAGAACAAAAGGGGCTGCTCTTCAATGGTTTTTAAAACAAAAAATAGAAGAAAATGCAGATTATGATGCATTCTGCGTATTTGATGCAGATAACATTGTAGATAAGGGATTCTTTACTGCAATGAACAAAAAACTTTGCCAAGGTGAAGAAGTTGTTCAAGGTTATAGAGATATAAAAAATCCAACAGATAGCTGGGTTTCTGCAGGATATGCAATATTCTATTGGACAATGCACAGATTCTATCATTTAGCTAGATACAATTTGGGATTATCAGCTCTTTTGAATGGAACTGGATTTATGGTTAAATTTGATATAATAAAACCAACAGGTTGGAATACAGACACTCTAACAGAGGATATAGAATTTTCTTTGAAACGTATAATACAGGGGAAAAGAGTTGGCTGGGCAACAGATGCAATAGTATATGATGAACAACCAGTAGGATTTAAACAATCATGGTCACAAAGATCAAGATGGACAATAGGACATATTCAATGTTTACAAGAATATACAAAACCACTAGCTGGAGCTGTGAAGAAAAATAAAACATTGATGAATTTTGATGGACTTTTATACATGATGGGAAGTATTCCAATGTTTATAATGACTATTGTGTTATTGTTAATAAACTTTGTAATGTTCATATTTGGTGGAATGACACCAATGGATTTATTAATAAACTGCTTAAGATATATATTACCAACATTTTTCTTGCCAATATTTGTTGGAATTGTAATAATGATAATTGAAAGAAAACCAATAAGACCAATGCTAAAGGGACTTGCTTTATACCCATTGTTCTTAGGCTCATGGTTATTAATAAACTTCAAGTGCTTATTCGTACGTGATACAAAGTGGGAAAAGATAGACCACGTAAGAGATATAAAAATAAAAGATGTTGCCTAAACGAATATAAATTTAAAAAATTATAAAAGAGGTACAATAAAAGGAAACTGCTGAAAAAGTAGATTCAGTTTATTGTACTTCTTTTCTTAAATATTTTATAAAATATATAGACATTTTTATGGAAATAATGTAAAATATTAACGTAGAAAGTAAGTATTTAGTGGATGTGTGGTTGCCTTTTGACCTTGATTTTTTATCAAGAGTTGGGAGGTGAGGCTATGTTAGAGATTTTTATGTTCCTAGCTATAGGATTAATGATTTCAATAACAATAAATTTAGCCTTGCTATATATTATATACATACAATGGATAAATAAGCAAATAAAATAAAAAACTGCACATTGCTTAAAATTTTCGATTACAGAGCAGTGTGCAGTTTGCAATATATTTGGCAACTACATTTCTGTAATTGCTTACTTTCTACGTTTATTATACATCAAATGAAGCAAATATGTCAATTAATTTTATAAAATTTATATATAAGGGGAATGTGATTAAAATGGGAGAAAAACTTCAAAAAATTTTAAAACCAAAGCTTATACATATAGCAGTAATTGTGCTTGGAATAATATTTATAAGTCTATCAATATTTCATACAAATATGTGGTTCGATGAGAGTTACACAATAGGAATTGTAAGACATTCTTTTTCAGAAATATGGAATATAACAAGTTATGATGTACATCCACCATTTTATTATTTCTGTTTGCATATTTTAAATTTAATATTTGGAGAGAATATTATTGTTTATAGATTGTTTTCAGCAATCACGATTGCATTAACTGCAATACTTGGATATACACACATTCGTAAAGACTTCGGAGAAAAAGTTGGTTTTTGGTTTTCTTTCTTAACACTAATGTTACCTGTATCTGCACAATATGCAGGAGAAATAAGAATGTATTCTTTAGGAATGCTTTTGGGAACTATTATGTGTATATATGCTTATAGAATTTATAAGAAAGACATTCATAAATTAACATATGTATTTTTCGGACTAAGTAGCTTAGCATTGGCATACACTCATTATTATGGAGTACTATTAGCAGGCGTTATAAACTTGGCTTTATTCATATATCTAATCAAGAATAGAAAAGAAAGAAAACAAGATTTAATAAAATTTACAATAACGGCAGTGCTACAAGTTGTAGCATATTTGCCATGGCTTATAGTGTTTGCAAGCCATTTAAAAGGAACAAGTTTCTGGATTACATTAACTTTTCCAGGTTCAATATATGAAATATTAACAGTTCAATATAAAGGAAATTTGACATTCCAGCCAATAATACTATCAACAGCATTTTATGCATATTTAATTTATATGGTAGCAAGCACGCCAAAAAAAGAAAGAAAACCTGGTACTTGGGGATTCATCATCTATATAGGAATAATTCTTCTAGTGCTAGTAATTTGTGCTGTGTTACACAGTGTGATTTTATTAAGTAGATATTTATTAATATTGAATGGTGCATTCATGTTTTCTATTGCATATTTTATGGCAAAAGATACAAACAAGGTACGTATGATTGCAATATGCCTTATAATATTGACCTTGTCAGCATTTAGTAACTGTAAAACTATAAGAGAAAACTATGCTGAAAATAATAGAGATTTTAAAACATACTTAGATGAAAACATTGAAGATGGAGATATAATTATATACTCTGGAGCTATAAATGGAGCTGTTATAACAACAGAAGTGTCACAAAATCATGATAATACATCATATTTCTACAATAAAGAACACTGGGGAGTACATGATGCATACAAAGCTTTTGCACCATATATGGTAATAGAAGAAGATTTATCAAAAATTTTAGATAATTATACGGGAAGAATTTGGATTGTAGAAAATGAAAATACACATCAATTATATGATGAAATTGCAGAAAAATATGATGTGAAAAAGCTTGATGAAAAGCAATTTATAGATGAGTATAAGGATTATAGATATACTTTTGAACTAATCGAAAAATAATTAGACTTTTTGCAGTGATAAATAATATTTAAAACACGGTTACATACACCACGTATGTGACCTTGCCTTTTAAATATTGTTTTCCATGTGTAAATGTTATTATTAAATTGAATTTATCAAATTTGTGAAGTGAAAAATAAAGTAAAATTATATAAATCTTAATGTATGTAAAATAAACTAAAAAGAAAGGTGTGGTAGATAAAAGTGGAAAAACAGAAAATGAGAGTATTGGCCTTTGTTGGACCATCTGGAACTGGCAAGAGTTACAGAGCACAATTAGTTGCAAGAGAAAATAACATTCATTACATAATAGATGATGGTCTGTTAATAAATGAAAATGAAGTATTAGCAGGTACATCAGCCAAAAAGGCTACAACTAAAATAGAGACTGTAAAACATGCACTTTTTATAGAAGAAAAAGAACAAGCTGATATGAAAAAAGCTTTCAAAAAATACAAACCAGATAGTTTATTGATTTTGGGAACATCAGACAAAATGATACAGAAAATAATAGAAAGCTTGGATTTACCACCTCTTGAGAAAACAATTTATATAAACGAAGTTGCAACAGAAGAAGAGATGGAAAAGGCTCGTAATATACGTGTTACACAAGGAAAACACGTAATACCAGTACCAACATTTGAAATAAAAAAGGATTTTTCTGGATATATTCTAGATCCACTACAAATATTTAAATCAAAAGGCGGAACCCCTTATATATCAGAAAAATCAATAATAAGGCCTACTTTTAGTTATCTTGGAAAATTTACTATATCGGACAGTGTGTTTAGACAAATTGCCGAAAGAGTAGCCAAGAAAATGCCAGAAATATATGATGTTTCCAGAATAAGGACTCAAAACTATGGAGATGGAATATCAATATACTTAGAGGCAATTATAAATTATGGAAATAATATTATAGAGGTATTACAGAATTATAAAACAAGGGTAAAAAAAGAAATAGAAAAACAAACTGCGATGAATATAATAAAAATTGATTTAGTTGCAAAGGGAATTCATATGAATGAAGAATAAAAAATATGCAAAGTGTATGGGAAGTACATTTTGGGGACGGAGAAGAAAATGTCTTTTATAGTAGCAATAGATGGACCTGCAGGAACAGGCAAAGGAACTATGGCAAGCAGATTGTCAAAAAAATATAATCTAGTAAATATAGATACTGGTGCAACTTATAGATGTGTTACACTAGAAATGATGAACCAAAATATTAGAATGGATGAAGAAGAAAAAATTGCAGAAATGTTAAAGAGCATTCAAATAGAATTAAGCACTGAAAAAGGAAAACAAAAAGTATTTTTGAATGGTCAAGATGTAACTGATAAAATAAGAAGCAAGGAAGTATCTGCAAATGTATCACCTGTTTCAAGTATAAAGCAAGTAAGACTTGCGATGGGCGGACTTCAGAGAAAAATGGCTCAAGGAAAAGATGTAATAATGGAAGGAAGAGACATTGGAACTGTAATATTTCCAAATGCAGACGTTAAAATATATCTTGACGCAAATGTAGAAGTAAGAGCTAAAAGAAGAGTTAAACAAAACGAAGAAAAAGGCATCGAAATGTCATATGAAGAGGTTTTAGAAAATATAAAGAAACGTGATAAAAATGACATGGAAAAAGAGATGGGAGCCTTAAAAGTGGCAGAAGATGCAGTGGTTATAGATGGCTCAGAAATGACTATAAAAGAAGTAGAAAAAGCCATAAGCAATGTAATAGATAAAAAATTAAAGGCAAAAAAAGAGCAAGAAGAAATATATTGGGTGAGACCAGAAACAACATGGAAGAAAATAGAAAGAGCGACTATAAAAGCAATTTTACATGCTTTTTATAAGGTTGTGTTTAGAATAGAAAAAATAAATGAAGAAAACCTTCCTATGGAGGGACCTGTAATTGTTTGTGCTAATCACTTAAATACCTGGGATGCAATAGGTTTAGTAACTGCAAGCAAGAGAAGAATAAGATTTATTGCTAAAGAAGAATTATTTCACAACAAATTTCTAAACTGGTTTGCACATGTATTTGATGTAATTCCTGTAAAGAGAGGAATGAGAGATATAGAGGCAATGAAAATGAACCTTACTGCATTAAAAAACGGTGAAGCACTAGGTTTATTTCCGGAAGGAACAAGAAAAGGCTTAGCAAAAGGTGCAAAAGTACAAAATGGAGCAGCATATATGGCTTTAAAAACAAAAACAAAAGTAGTACCAGTTGGAATACAAGGAACATTCAAACCATTTACTAAGGTAAAATTAAACTATGGCAAACCACTAGATTATACAAATTACGAACCAAAAAATCCAGAAAAAGAAGATATAGAAAAGGCAACAAAAGAAATTATGGACAGCATAATTATGTTGACAAATCAAGCAAAATAATGTATAATTGACAACAGAAAATCGCCCAATAGGGACGCCCCTTTTTGGGCGAAAAAGTTATTGTTTTATAGCATTTCAGTTTTGGAATTGTTATAAAAATACTAAAACTTCGAAAAACACAGTCAAAATAGACTCAAAACTATATAGAAATGAAGGATTTTTATGGAAAAATTTGAAGATAATTTAACATTTGAAGATATAATAAATCAAACTTTTAAGAAAGTAAAAGTTGGAAGTACTATAACAGGTACAATAGTTGAAATTAATGGAAAAGGCGAAATATTTGTAGATATAGGTTATAAAGCAGATGGAATTATACCAAGAAATGAATATTTTAGTGAAAAAGGACTAGAACCAGCTGATGAATATAAGGTTGGAGATAAGATAAAAGCAGATGTATTGAAATTAAATGACGGACAAGGCAATGTATTAATGTCTTGTAAACACGCAAAAATAAAAGAAATAAGAAAAGAATTCAAAGAAAAAGTAGACAACAAAGAAGTATTTGAAGAAGAAGTTAAGCAGACTAATAAAAATGGATTAGTCGTATTATACAAGAATTTAATTAGAGTATTTATACCAATTTCATTATCAGAAGTTGGAAGAGACGAAGATATAAGCTCTTATAAAGGAAAAACAATTAGATTTAGAGTTATAGAAAACGATGAAAGAGCAAAGAAAATTATCGGTTCTGTAAAAGATTTAGTTGAGGAAGAAAAGAAAGCAAAAGAAGAAGAATTTTGGAACAACATTGAAGTTGGAAAGAAATATACAGGTACTGTAACAGCAATAAGCGATTATGGAGCATTTGTTGATATTGGTGGTGCACAAGGTTTGTTACATATATCGGAAATGACTTGGGGAAGAAATCAAAACCCAAGAGATATATTGGAAGTTGGACAAAGCATTGAAGTAAGTGTAAAAGAGCTTGATAAAGAAAATAAGAGATTCAAATTATCTTATGAGAAAAAAGGTCCAAATCCTTGGAATAAAGTAGAAGAAAAATACCATGTTGGAGATGTGGTAAAAGTAAAAATTTCTAAAATAATGCCTTTTGGAGCATTTGCAGAATTAGAAAAAGGAATAGAGGGACTAATTCATATTTCACAAATCTGTGAAAGAAAAATAGCAAAGCCTGAAGAAGAACTTCAAGTTGGACAAAAAGTAAATGCGAAAATAATAAACATTGATTTTGAAAACAAAAAAATAGAATTATCGATAAGAGAATTAGAAGGAACATCACAAGAATATAAAGAGAATGCATAATAAAATTTCGCCCAGAGGGGACGCACCTTTTTGGGCGAAAACCTTGGAGCGTGTTAGACATATGATAAAATAAACGCTTTTTAAAATGTAAATTTATATGACTTTTATGATGTTAAGGATAACTGGTAAAATCATATTCTATGAGAAATAATAAAAACTAAAATAATTAAATTAAAATTTAAATCGCCCAAAAAGGGACGTCCCCATTGGGCGAAGAGGGGGAAAAATGAATAACAAAAATATTAGAAATATTGCAATAATTGCACACGTTGACCATGGTAAAACTACATTGGTTGATGCACTTTTAAGACAGAGCCATGTTTTCAGAGAGAATGAACAAGTAGCAGAAAGAGTAATGGACTCTGGAGATATCGAGAAGGAAAGAGGAATTACAATTCTTTCTAAAAATACATCTGTTATGTATAATGGAGTAAAAATTAATATAGTTGATACTCCTGGACATGCTGATTTCGGTGGAGAAGTTGAGCGTGTATTAAAGACTGTTGATGGTGTTTTATTATTGGTAGATGCTTTTGAAGGTCCAATGCCTCAAACAAGAGAAGTTTTAAAGAAAGCTTTAGCACTTAACCTAAAACCAATAGTTGTAATAAACAAAATAGATAGACCAGGTGCAGAACCTGAAAAAGCATTAGACAAGGTTATAGAATTATTCATAGAATTAAATGCTTCTGATGAACAATTAGATTTCCCAGTTATTTATGCATCAGCTAAAAACGGAATTGCAAAAATGAATTTGTCAGATGATTCTGATAACATTACTTGCATATTTGATACAATAATCGACAAGATTGAACCTCCAACATGTGATATGGATGGAACAATGCAAATGTTAGTATCTAATATAGATTATGATGATTATTTAGGAAGAATTGCAATAGGAAGAATCGAACGTGGTAAAATAAAGAATGGAATGCCAGTTTCAATTTGTAAACAAGAAAAAAATACACAAGGAAAAATTGCTAAATTGTTCACATACATGGGATTAAAAAGAGTTGAAGTTGATGAAGTTGACGCCGGTGATATAGTTGCTATATCAGGTATTCCAGATATCAGCATCGGAGATACAATTTGTGATTTGGCAAATCCAGAAAAAATACCATTTGTAAACATAGATGAACCAACAGTTTCTATGACATTTAGTGTAAACAATGGACCTTTTGCAGGACAAGAAGGAGAATTTGTTACATCAAGACACATCAGAGACAGATTATTCAAAGAGCTAGAAAGAAACGTAAGTTTACGTGTTAAGGAAACTGCTTCTCCAGATAGCTTCGAAGTTTGCGGACGTGGAGAATTACACTTATCTGTATTAATAGAAGAAATGAGAAGAGAAGGATACGAACTTCTAGTATCTCGTCCAAAGGTTATTTTCAAAGAGATTGATGGTGTAAAATGTGAGCCAATAGAGGACTTAGTTGTAAACGTACCAGACGATGCAATCGGAACAGTTATAGAAAAATTAGGAAGACGTAAAGCTGAAATGAAGAATATGGAACCAGCAGAAGCCGGACATACAAAAATAGAGTTCAAGATTCCAGCACGTGGATTAATTGGTTATAGAACAGAATTCTTAACAGATACAAAGGGAACTGGAACAATGAACTCAATATTCGATTGCTATGAGCCATACAAAGGAGACATTCAAGCAAGAACAAGAGGAGTTTTAGTTGCATTCGAACAAGGAACATCAATCACTTATGGATTGTACAACGCTCAATTAAGAGGAGAATTATTCATAGGACCTGGTGTGGAAGTTTATGAAGGAATGATAGTTGGTATAAACTCTAGAAATGAAGATATTTCTATAAACGTTTGTAAAGAAAAACACCTTACAAACACAAGAGCTTCTGGATCTGATGATGCATTAAGATTGGTTCCACCAATTCAATTATCATTAGAAAAAGCAATAGAATTCATTGCAGAAGACGAACTTGTTGAAGTAACACCAAAAAATATTAGACTAAGAAAAGTAATATTAAACAACAAAGACAGAGAAAAAGCTGCAAGGAGATAGAAAGATTGATTCTTTTGGAAAATATAGAAACTTTATTGCAAAAAAACAGGCATCTACAGAATGCCTGTTTTTGCTAAATTTGCAAAGGATTCAGCTTTATATTATAAAGGGGAAAAAGTAAGAATGGAAAATGAATATGAAATAACAGTATTAGATATAGATGTTATGAAAATTGAAAAAAAATTATTAGAGATTGGAGCTGTAAAAGAGGGCGAATTTTTTCAGAAAAGAAATTTATATAATTTTCACGAAGAATATAGAGGCCGATTTATTAGATTAAGGACAAATGGAACTAAAACGACATTAACAATTAAGGAAAAATCTGCTAAAAAAGAAATAGGTAGTGTAAAGGAATTAGAAGTGGAAGTGTCAGATTTTGAAAAAACCGATGAAATATTGAATATGTTAGGGTATGAACATAGTATGTACCAAGAAAACAAAAGAACTATATATAGATTAGGAAATATAGAGTTTGATATTGATTCATGGCCTATGATTCCAACTTATCTTGAAATTGAAGGGAAAAGTAAAGAGCAAGTAGAAGAAATGATTGAAAAATTAGAAATTGATAAGAATAAATTATCTTTAGACAAAGTAAGTGAAATTTATAAAAAATACGGATTTGATATACATGACTATAAGGATTTAAGATTCGAAAATTAGAAAATGGGAAGAAATAGGAATAATCTAAGTAGAGGCGTGCAAAGTTGTATAAATTTACATAAAAAGTTTGATTTTTTTATAAAACTTGCTAAAATGGTGCATTTAGTGTTATAATTAATGTCGAGTTTATAAGAATTGAGATAATATATAAGAGGGAAAAGTAAAATGAACAAAGATGAACTACTAAAAATAAAAGAATATGCACTTGAAAGACATATTCCAATTATAATGGATGACACATTAGAAGTTATAGATAAATATTTAACAGAGAAAAGACCAGAAAAAATACTTGAAATTGGCACGGCTGTTGGATATTCTGCAATGTGTTTTTCTGAATATTTAAAAGATGGTGGAAAGATTGACACTATTGAAAGAGATGAAGAAAGAATTGCAGAAGCTAAAGAAAATATAAAAAAGGTTGGAGTAGAAGAAAAGATAAACATTTATGAAGGAGACGCTGTCGAAATTCTCCCAACTATGAATGATAAATATGATGTTGTGTTTATAGATGCGGCTAAGGGAAAATATCCATTTTTCTTGGAGCATGCATTGAGAATGTTAAAAGATGATGGAATTATTTTTGCAGATAATATTTTGTATAAAGGTTATGTAATGAGTGATTACAATAAGCACAAACAACGTACAGCTGTTACTCATTTAAGACAGTATATTAAGGAAACTACTGAAAATCCAGAACTTGAAACTGAAATATTGGAAGTTGGAGATGGACTGGCAATTACAAAGAAAAGAATTGAAAAATAGTTACAGCTCAAGTATGATAGAATAAAGAAATAATAATAGGAGATTATGAAATGAAAAAACCAGAATTATTGGCCCCAGCAGGGTCTTTTGAAAAAGCTAAGGTTGCATTTATGTATGGAGCCGATGCAGTTTATTGCGGAACTGCTTCACTTTCGCTTAGAAGTAGAGCAGAAGTTGATGATAATGACTTGGAAAAAACAATAAAATATGCACACAGCATTGGAAAAAAAGTGTATGCAGCACTAAATATTTATGCATGGGACACAAATTATGAAGAAATTGAAAAGCAGGTAAAAATGCTAGATGAAGTACATGTTGATGCAATAATTGCCTCTGACGGTGGAGTTATTCAAAAGATTAGAGAGATTGCTCCAAACATAGAAATACATGTAAGTACTCAGGCAAATGTTGTAAGCTATCATGCTGCAAAGTTTTGGTATGATAACGGAGCTAAAAGAGTAATTCTAGGAAGAGAAACAAGCAAAGACCAAATTCAAGAGATAATGAAGAATAAGCCAGAAGATTTAGAAGTTGAAATGTTTATACACGGCGCTTTGTGCTGGGCATATTCTGGAAGATGTTTCTTAAGCGAATATTTATCTTGCAGGTCAGCAAACTTAGGTGATTGTTCACAAAGCTGTAGATGGGCATATAATATGTATTTAGAAGAAAAGAATAAACCGGGAAATCTAATGCCAGTTGAAACAGATGAAAATGGAACATACATATTATCATCAAAAGATTTGTGCTTGATAAAAGAAATTCCACAAATAATAGAAATGGGCGTTGATAGCCTAAAGATTGAAGGAAGACTTAAAACAGAATATTATTTAGCATCTGTTGTAAATGTATATAGAAACGCAATAGACGATTACATGGCAAATCCAGAAGGATATGACTATACAAAATATTTAAAAGAACTTGAAAAAGTAAAGACTAGAGGACTTACAACATTCTATTTTAATGACAGAAATAATAAAGATTTCCAAGAATACGAAGGAAAACAATATAATCCGGATTATGAATTTGGAGGCAAAATTCTTGAAGATAAATCAGCAAATTCAAGAGTACTAATAGAAATAAAGAATAAGTTAAGTGTTGGAGACACATTGGAATTGATAATCCCAAATGAAATAAAACCACAGGCATTCGCAATAGAAAAATTATATGATAGTGAAACTAACGAAGAGATAAGTACAGTAAATCCAGGAAAACAAGGACAGACAGTAATATTAGAAATTCCTTTTGAAGTGAAAAAAGGGTGGATATTAAGAAGAAAAAAATAATAAAAAAGGCATAAAATTTTAATGTTTTATGCCTTTTTATAGTTTAAGTACTTACTGTATTTTCTAAATTAGCTAATTTATATGATAATATTAAACTAACAAAAAATATAGGATAGCAAATTAATCCGACAATGCCATGTGCAAAACCTGGAAATAGCACGAAAACAGAACCGATAGTGAATCCGATAATACATAATGAAGTTGCTTGATGATATTTATCAAATAAATATTTTATAATTCGTATCCACAGTAAACAACCAAAGAAAAGCCCGATTCCCATTGGAACTAAAATGTGGAAATTGATTGTTGCAACTGCATCTATGTATGTTGTGTAAACTCCTAAACACATTAAAATTACAGTATTGCTAATTCCTGGTACTACAATTCCAACAGACATTAAAAAACCAGAAAGTATTAAATATAAATAACTTGACGATGCGGAATTTGTAGTGCCTAAACTTAAAGATTTTTCTATAAATATTAGAGCAATTCCAAATAAAAAAGAAATAATCATTGGAATTATATTTTTTATTTCAACATATTTATTAGTAGAGGTTTGTTTGAACAACGCGGGAACTGTTCCTAAAATGAGCCCAATAAAAGCATAGCAAGATTGAAATTTATACAATGAAAAGAAGTATTTTATAACATTTCCAAACAATACTATACCAACAATTCCGCCGAGTCCAATTGGAAATAAGAAAAGAAAATTTGTCTTAAAATCCTTAAAAAAATTTATTATGCTATTAACAAGTTTTTCATAAATGCCAAATATAACGCAAAATACTCCACTGCTGACACCAGGCAGAATAGCACCAAATCCCATCAATATACCAATTAAAAAATTGTAAAAGTATTTCATAAATTACCTCCAGATGATATAATATATGCAATATAGGAACAATTTATTAGAAAAGAGATGATAGTATGAAAAATTTAACATTAAGAGAAAAAATCGGTCAAATGTTGATTATAAAAATACAGGGAAAAGAAATAACAAATGAAACAAAGAGAATGATTGAAGAATATAAAGTTGGAGGAATAATTCTTTATAGGAAAAACTATGACACATATGAAGAAATGATAAATTTAATAAATGAAATTAAAAAGGTAAACCACGAAAGTGGCAATATTCCACTATTTATAAGTATAGATCAAGAAGGCGGAAGAGTAAATAGAATGCCTCGAGAGTTAAAAAATATAAAGAGTGCGGGAAAGTTGGTTTCAAAAAATAATATAGAAATAATAGAACAAGCTGGAATGATAACTGCACAAATGTTAAGAGAATCAGGTTTTAATATGGATTATGCACCTGTACTAGATATACAGAGATTTGAGGATGGGCATGCTATTGGAGACAGGTGCTATGGTAAAAATGCAGAGGAAGTATGCAAAAATGGAATACAAATAATGAAAGAACTAGCTAATGGAGGAGTGATTCCAGTTATAAAACATTTTCCTGGCCATGGCCTTACAAAGAAGGATTCTCATTTCTTCTTGCCAGTGATAGATACTAAAATTGAAGATTTAGAAAAAGAAGATATATTACCTTTTAAAAGAGCAATTGGGCAAAATGCTGAAGTTATAATGGTAGGGCATTTAGTTGTAAAAGACGTAGATAAGAAAAATCCTGCATCTCTATCAAAAACGATAATTAATGATTATTTAAGAAACAAATACCAATACAAAGGTCTAGTAATGACAGACGATTTAAAGATGAGGGCAATAAGCTTAAGATATGGATATGTAAAAGCCACGATGAAAGCATGCAAAGCAGGAGCAGATATAATAATGATAGGAGCGCCTCACAGCACAGTAATTCACACAATACATAAAATAGAAAAGAATGTTAAGAATAAAAAAATAGACATAAATCAAATAGATAAAAGTGTGGAAAAAATAATTAAACTTAAAGAAAAATACAACATAACAGACGAACAGGCAAAAGGTTGTAATATTGACGAAATAAATAGAAAAATTGAAAAGATAAATATGAAATTACAATAGAAAAATTTTATAAAAAATGTATAATAAAAAATAAACAAAGACCAATTAATATTTTTAAACGAAACTGGAAGTGCACCTTCTGAAAAGTATGAAGATGCTCTTACCAAGCACAATGTGCCGAGACTTTATAAAAATGTGAATTGGTCTTTTTTGCGAAAAAGTATTATTTTAAGTGGTCATGCACGTTATTTATTTTTCTTTCATATATTGTGTTATAGTGATGGTTAAAAATGTTTACAATTTTCAACCGAAAATGGAGGTGCGTGTATGCTAACCATTTCTTTAATGGGCTTTTTAAAATTTTTACAAACAGCAGTGTTTGTTGTAGGTTATATTTCAAACAATAATTTATTTCCAGAACCACTTTCATCAGAAGAAGAAAAAATTTATTTAGTAAGAATGTCTGAAGGCGATGAAGAAGCGAGAAACATATTAATAGAAAGAAATTTAAGGTTGGTGGCACATGTATGCAAAAAATATGCGTCTACAAACGTTGACCAAGAAGACTTAATTTCCATTGGTACTATTGGTTTGATAAAGGGAATAAATAGTTTTAAAATTGAGAAAGGGGCAAGGCTTTCTACATACGTGTCTAGATGCATAGACAATGAAATACTCATGTATCTGAGAAGCACGAAAAAATTTGGGGCAGAAGTTTATTTGGAGGATACTATTGGAAAAGATAAAGATGATAATACCGTAACGTTAAAAGAGGTTTTAGAGAACAATGAGAGAAATATTGAAGATGAAGTAGATTTAAAATTTAAAATAAAAAGATTATATGAAAAGATTAGAGAAATTTTAAAAGATAGGGAGAAAACTATAATTGAGTTGCGTTTTGGCTTAAATGGAGATAAACCAAAAACGCAGAAGCAAATTGCGAAGATGATGGGGATATCTAGAAGTTATGTTTCAAGAATCGAAACAAAAGCAATTGGAAAATTAGCAAAAGAATTGAAAGAGTAAAAGAGAAAAATATTTTAGAAAAAGTAAATAGTCATTTTAAACTCAGAAAAAAGTCAAATAATGTCGAATTATTGGAGATGTAAGCTTGAAAAGGACAGAAGATGATGTTATAATGAGTATCGTATCCTAGTAGAAAGGAGTATATACTATGGGTATCGAGTTATCAATGGAAGTTAAGGATATCATTCAACGGATGGTGGAAACTGTTAAGAGATACCATCTTGAGATGATGAACACGCTTGTACTATTTGATACACTTCTTTTGAACCGGCTTTTTGCCACAGCAGTAGAAGTGTCTTCTGAAAGTACACTAGAAGAAATCGTAAGTGAAGTAAGAAAGCTTATTAAAAACAAGGATTTACTAGAACAGGAGGAAAATAACAATAGAGGATTTCAAGAAGCGATTGCTTCTGCAGAAAAAGGAGAGTTTTTCTTAACATGCATTGCACAAACTTGTAGTGCAACGGATGTTGGTACAAGATTTTCACAGGACTTGGCCTTCGTATTTAGTTTTGCGATTGACATGGCTATGGCAGAAAATAGAAAAGAAGTAACATATGAGGATGTTGCCAAGTCCTTTATAGAAAATTTATCTGAGAATATGCTCGAAGTTTTTTCTGATTTAGAAATTAATGTTCCTGAGTTTAAGGAACATTATGAGGGTGCAATCGCAGAAGAATTAGAAGAATTCAAGATACCAGCATCTCTTACCGGATGTATCACAGTTTTGAATGATAAATTCAAAGATAAAGCACAATGTGACATCCTGGGAAGGGATAAGGAGTGTGAAGAAATTTGGCGCAATATGATGAAGAAAACCAAACGTAATGTTATTCTTGTTGGAAAACCTGGCGTGGGTAAATCTTCTATTGTGTACAAGTTAACTTCTGACATCGTAAATCAAAGGTGTCCTGAGATATTCTATGATTTTATTGTTCTTTCTTTGGATGTGAACAACATTATCGCTGGAACTTCTTTAAGAGGACAAGCAGAGGAACGGTTCCAAGATCTTATCGATTTACTGAAAAAACATGATAATGTTATTCTGTTTATTGATGAGATTCACATGATTGTTGGTGCTGGCGCTGTCTCGCATGGAGAAAAACAAGATTTGTCTAATGTACTTAAGCCTATTTTGGCTGGAGATGATGCAATTGTCATCGGTGCAACAACCGATGAAGAGTATGCACAAACATTTGGCATGGAAGGAGCTTTAAGACGTAGGTTTAAAACTATTAATGTTCGAGAGCCTAAAACTACAGAAGTTTACGACATGCTGAAAGAGTCTATCAGACAGCTGGAAGAATTCCATGAAGTGCGTATTTCCAAGAAGATGGTCGAAATGATTATTTTCTACTCTGCGTGTTTCAACTACAACACAAGCAATCCAGACCGCACGAAGGACTTGATTGATGTGTCTATGGTTACTGCACGTATGAGTGGTAAAGATCGCGTTGACCGTGAATCTATTATGAAAAACTTTGGAGCAAACTTCGAAGAATTTCGTAATATGTCTGAAGAAATGGTACGAAGTACAGCTTACCATGAAGTTGGACATTTTATTGTCCAGCGTTTTTCTGATAAGTTGATTGACCGGAAGGCAATTGCTATTTCTATTGTTCCTGCTGAAGGCTATCTTGGCTTGACAGTGACTGACGCGACTGATAAAACTGTAAATAAGGATAAATCGTATTTTACGGATTTGATTGCAGATTTGTTGGCTGGCCGAATTGCTGAAAAGGTTTTTATGAAGTCTGAAAATAATGCAGGGGCTGAGAGTGACTTGGAGAAAGCAACGAAAATTGCGTTTAAAATGGTAACCAAATATGGTATGACCAGTAGGCTTGGTGAAAACCAAATCTATTTGAACGACAAGGATTATCAGATGCAGACTCCGGCAGTTACCGAAATTGTGAATCGAGAAGTCCAGAAAATTTTAGAAGAAGCGGCTAAAAAGGCAACGCTGGTCTTGGACGAACACCAAGAAGTGGTAGAGGAGCTGGTTAATGAGCTTACGAAAAAAGGCATGCTGAGCGGAAAAGAGCTTAATTCTATTATTGAACTTTATGAGCAAAAGCAGGCTGTGACCGTATAATAAACACATAGTATATCGCAATGGCAGGGAAGTTTTCCCTGTCATTTGCTATACTAAAATTTGATGACGAAAAAAGTTGAAAAAATTTGAATAATGAAGTATAATAGAAAACGACACATTTAAAGATATTAAAACGGTTTGAAAAGTATTTAGTATATAAAGAAAAATAACAGGGGAAGATTATGATAAATATACTTTTTTGTGGTAATTATAAAGTATTTGATGGAGCATTAACAGAGCTTATATCTATTACAAATAAAACAAGCGAAGCGGTAAATTGTTTTATATACACAATGGATGTTTCTAGAATTAATCCGGATTTTATTTCGATGAGTGATGAACAAATTAATTTTTTAAATAAAGTAATAAAATCAAAGAATTCTGAGAACAAAGTTACCAAAATAGATGTTACAGAGATATATGAGAAAGAATTTGGTCATGGAAAAAATGAAAACGCATATTGCACGCCTTACACTTTGTTAAGGTTGTTTGCAGATATTGTACCAAACATGCCAGAAAAGCTTTTATATTTAGATATAGATATGATGGCTGCAAAAGATATAGCAGAATTATACAACACAAATATTAAAGAATATGAGTATGCAGCTGTCAAGGAAAAATACGGCTCTAAAATAATCAGACCAGATTACATTAACGCTGGAATGTTATTGCTAAATTTAAATAAAATTAAAGAAACTGGCTTACTAGAAAAGGCAAGAGCTTTAATAAAAAAGAGAAAATTACCATTTGCAGACCAAGATGCTATTTTCTGGAGTACTACTAGCAAACTTTTATTACCAAGAAAATTCAATGAGCAGGCAAGCTTTAGAAGACAAGATACGGTAATTTGCCATTTCTGTAAAAGGCTTATGTATAAACCATATCCACACACAGAAAATTTTAAACAATGGCAAATTGATGGAATTCATAAAGAACTAAAATGCTTTAGATTTGATGATGACCTAAATGAATATTTGGAATGGAAAAAAGAATTTGAACAAAGAGGTTGCAAATTTGAAATAATTGAGAAAAAGTAAATTATAGAAGTAAAAAATATTTATAAAAATGAAATATAGAATTAAATATTATCTGAAAAATGGAGAAAGTTGAAAACAAGTTTTATAGGAGGAGAATTTTAAAATGAACAAAAATATAGTACCAGTTTTCATGGCAGTAGATGATGGATACATTCCTTTTCTAGGAGTAGCGCTAAAATCTGTTATAGAAAACTCATCAAAAGAAAATAAATACGAGATAAAAATATTATATACAAATGTATCGGAAGAAAATAAAAACAAAATAAAAGCATATGAAACAGAAAATGTTAGTATAGAATTTGTAGATTTGAGTAGCAAGCTACATGAAATTGAAGATAAATTATATACACGTAACTATTTTTCAAATACAACATATTTTAGATTGTTTATACCAGAGCTTTATCCAGAATATGATAAAGTAGTTTACATAGATAGCGATACTGTGACTTTAGCAGACATTGCAGATTTATATAACACAGATATGGGAGATAATTTAATTGCAGGAATTCCAGACGGTGCAGTACAAGCAATACCTGTATTCCAAGAATATGTTGAAAAAGTTGTTGGAGTAATAGATTATAACAATTATTTCAATGCAGGAATAATTGTTATGAATTTAAAAGCTTTAAGAGAATATAAATTCCAAGAAAAATTCTTATATATGTTAGGAAAAATTAAATTTGAAGTTGCACAAGACCAAGATTACATGAATAGATTGTGCAAAGGCAGAGTAAAGCTATTAGGGTTTGAGTGGAACAGAATGCCAGCAATGGGAAAACGTGAAGGAACTATTAATTTAGTACATTATAATTTAGGTTGTAAGCCATGGTACTTCGATGATGTATTATATCAAGAATATTTCTGGAAATATGCAAAAGAGACAGAATTTTATGATGAAATAAGAGCTATGAAGAGTAAATACACAGATGCAGACAAAGAAAAGGATGATGCAAGTAGCTCAAAACTTATAGAATTAGCTAAATTGGAAGCTGATTGTGTTGGCGATGATAGAAGAAAATAGGAGATAGTTTTAATGGATACAAAAAAATTGTTAGCAATTTCGAAAAAGGCTAGACAAGAAAGAAAACAAGAGAAAGAAAAGAGAAGACAAGAAAAATTACAAGCAGTAGAAAATGAAGAAGAAATAGTTGAAGAAATGCTAAAAAATCAACCAATAAAAGTAAGAGAAAAGCAAGAAACAGGAAGTGCATCAGAAGAAAATGATGGGCAAATAGAGAAAGCACAAGATAGGTTGGAAGTTTTAAAGAAGATAGAAGAGTTTGAGAGAGAAGGAAAATTTGATGTAGATGTTGAAGAAGACCCTCCTACAATAGTACTAACACCAGAAAACATAGACTATCTTAGAGAAAAAATGTCTAGCAAAATAAAAAGAATATTTGCCAACGAAATGGGAGAAAGATTTCTAGATAACTTACTAAAAAACAACAAATTAATAATAAAACAAGTAAATGGAATAGAAAATTTAAACAAAGTAAAAACGGGAGCATTAATAACATGTAACCACTTCAATCCATTTGACTGTTTTACTGTAGAAAAAGTGTTTAGAATGTCTGAAAATGAAAAAGATAAAAGGCTATACAAAGTGATAAGAGAAGGAAATTACACAAATTTCCCAGGTTTATATGGCTTCTTCTTTAGAAATTGCGACACATTACCATTAAGCTCAAACAAGAGAACAATGGTAAACTTTATGAAAGCAGTAGACACAATATTACAAAAAGGAGATTATATATTAATCTATCCAGAGCAAAGTATGTGGTGGAATTACAGAAAACCAAAGCCACTAAAAAATGGAGCATTTAAGCTGGCTGCAAGAAATAATGTACCAGTAATACCAATATTTATAACAATGGAAGACAGTAAACTTATTGGTGAAGATGGATTCAACATACAAGAATATACAATAAACGTGGAAGAACCAATATATCCAGACGAAAAACTAACCGAAAAAGAAAATACAGAAATAATGAAACAGAAAAACTTTGAAACCTGGAAGAATGTATATGAAAAATTTTATGGAATTCCATTGGAATATACGTGTGAAAAGAATAATAATAAATAATAAAAATACAATGTGAAACTGTGGAGCAATTATACTTCACAGTTTTTTGAAAAAAGCTAAGTTGAAAAAAATTACAATTTTGGCTACGTCAAATTTTATTCATAACGCGGTTACATACAGTAAATTTGTTTTTTGAATATCATTTTCTTGCTAAAATTTAATTCTTTTCAAACTAAAATGGAGGTGTAAAAATGGAACAAAAGGTTTTATATTATAGTGATGAATTAAATGATGAACTTGCTCCAGCAACTATACAATCAAGAGTAATAGACGAAAAGTTTAAATATAAAAAAGGTTTAATTTGGAATGTATGTTCATTATTTATTCAGAATGTACTAAGTATGCCAATAAAATGGGGCTATCTAAGAATAAAATTTAGACATAAATTTATTGGAAAAGAAAAGCTAAAAGAATGTAAAAATCAAGGTTATTTCATGTATGCAAATCACACACAACCATTTGCAGACACATTTATACCAAGTGTTGCAGATTATCCTAAAAGAAATTTTTTAATAGTAAATCCAGTAAACATTTCACTAAAAGGAACAGGAACATTGGTAGAAATGCTTGGTGCAATTCCAATTCCATCAGACATAAAAGCAATGAAAAACTTTTTAGCAACAATAGAAGAAAAAATAAAAAACAAAAACTCAATAACAATATATCCAGAGGCCCATATTTGGCCATACTATACAAAAATAAGACCATTCAAAGCAGTGTCATTCAAGTATCCAGTAAAATTAAATGCGCCTGCATATTGTATAACAAATACATATCAAAGCTATGGTAGACACAATAATAAAATACAACTCGTCTCATATGTAGATGGACCATTTTATCCAAACGAAGAATTACCATTAAAAGAAAGACAACAAGATTTACGAGATAGAGTATATGAAAAAATGGTGGAGAGAAGCAAAAATAATAATGTGGAACATATTAAATATGTTAAAATAGAAAAAAATGAAGAAAAAATAAGTATAGAGTAAATTTTAATAAATAACAAGAAGAGAAAATTGTAATTTTTCAACTAGACTTGTATCGAAAATAGAGGAGGGTAATAAAATATGCAAGAAAATGTTACAGAAAAGCAAGAAGTGAAAGAAAGAAAATTGGATGACGCAGTATTAGAAAAATTAATGGAAGGAAAAAATAAGAGTACAATAAGAAAAGAAATGCATATTGGATATAATACTGCTGAAGAAGCGATGAATAGATTAATTAACGGGCATATCATTACTTTTGAAGAAATAGCAAAATATAGAAGAGAAGCAAAAAAGAGAGTGTTTTTGAGATACATAAAAGAAGGTTTTTCAAAGGCACAAGCGGGGGTAAAAGCGCACGTCCCTAGTGGTGATATAAAAAATGTAGTAATAGAACTAGTTGATGAAGAAAAACTAAGTAAATTGTATTTAGAGTATGGAAACGGAATAAGAGAAAAAAGAAAAAATACAGTACTCGAAAAATTATTGGAAGGGAACACTATTTTAGAAACAACTGAATTGCTAGGTATAAATGAGAGTGTAGGCTATGTATATGTGAGAGAGTTAAAAGAGGAAGGAAGAATAAGAGATGATGAAATAGTAAGAAAAGTTCGCAGAAAAACTCCACCAAAAGAGAAAGTTAGCAAGGATATAACAGAGGGTACAAAAAGACAAGATAATGCACAATTACAACAAATGACAGAAGAAGAAAGAGAAAAAAGAATATTAGAATTATTTGAAGCTGGTTGCAACAAGAAGCAAATTGCAGGAGAATTAAATAATATTAGTTATAGAGAGTTAAGTAAAATAATTGCTAAACTAGTGCAAGAAGGAAAAATTACGCCACTTCAAACAACCAAATCGTATGCTAGGAAGAAAAGTAAAATTGAAGATGTAAAGACAAGTAATATTGAAAGATATAGAATTGCACTTGATAATATAGCTCCCAACATTGAGAGAAAAGTAATTGATGTAACTAACCAAAAACTATTTTTTATGTATTGTAGAAAAATGATAGAAAATGGTGGAGAATTGTCCCCAAAGGATATGGAATTATTGCAAAGGGCAATAATATATGGTCAAGCTGATATTACGGTAGAAGGAATGAGATTTATAGGAAACCAATGTGCAAAAAATGGTGATTTGCAACCAGCAATAGATGCGGTAAACAAATGTATTCAAGTACGTGGAAAACAAGAAGATTATGAAAAAATAAAAAGAACCTTACAAGAGTTGCAAGGAAAAGTCAAAGCTAAAAAAGAAACGTGTGAAGTTGAAAGATAATTAATGTTGCTAAAAAGGAGAAATGAGAAAATATGAGAGATATTAATGAAGCTATAGAAAAAAATATAAATTTTGAAATGCAAGTACTAGAATTGAGGAAAAATGAATACACGGTTACCGAAATATCTAGCATATTACATGTAAGTTCAGAAAAGGTGAGCAATGCTATAAAGAGCTTAACAGAAAAAGGACTGCTTGCAACAAAATATAAAAATTTACATGGTAAGAGTATGTTAAAAAGAAAACAAAGAGCATTGGAATTGCTTGAAGATGGAAAAACAGTAAAGGAAATTGCACACGAATTAGAGGTATCTATAGATACAGTATATAAATATATTAAAGAGTTTATTAAAGATGGAAAAGTAACAAAAGAAGTGCTAAATAGAAATGCAGATTTGGAGTTGGAAAGTAGAGTATTAGAACTTAGAAACAGTGGTTATACCAAACCTCAAATTATGGAAGAATTAGATTTAGGAAACCTTTCTGTCACAACTATAATACAAAAATTAGTTGAAAATGGACAACTGAAACATACTAATTTAAACCCAACACCAGAAGAAACTGGAAAAGAAGCATATATTAAAAATGAAATACAAAAATTAATAAAAAGTGGTTGTGCACTATGTGAAGTAGCTAGAACTTTAAAAATAGGTATTAGTATGGCATATAATTATACAAAGGATTTGATTAGCGAAGGAAAATTAGATGAAAGCTCAGTTATGTTTGAAAAGCAATATGGATTACATGACCTAGAACAAATGCTAATAGAGATGATGGAAAATAGAATTAGCAGAGTTCAAATGGCAAGAGAATCAAAAATGTCATATAATAAAATAGGTCCAATAATAAATAGGCTTATCAAAGATAATAGAATAAAAGAAAATGAAAATACAAGAAATCCCAACTTATTTTCAAGAAAATTAAAAAAAGAAATAGACATGAGAAATAAAGAAGGTATTATACATGACTGTAGAGAAGAAATGAGTAAATATGAACGAGATATAAGAAGAAACATAATCAGTGAAGCCATACAACAAAAATATGCTAGTTGTTGTAAAAAAATAGTTGAATGCGGTGGAAACTTGACTAGAGAGGAAGTAGATATATTAGCTGAAACTATTGCTTATGGAGATGGAAAGTTTTCTCCAGAAAATCTTCTATTTATTAGTAATGAATATAGAAAGCTAGGAGAGTATGCTGTTGCAAGAAGATTATGTGCTACTTGTGAACAAATATATGGAAAAAATGAGTTGATTTCGGAAATAAGTGTTACATTAAAAGTAGCAATGGAGAAACAGCAAGCATATAATCTTTTGAAAAATGGAAAGACGAATGAGGAAATAATGAATGCTACGAATTTAAGACAAACTGATATTATAAGAATGAGAAGAGAGTACGGAGATTCAAGAAAAACAGAAGTAGCAGCAGAACCCGAAGTATAAAAATAAGTGAATAATTAATGGACAAGTAGAATATTATGTATAAAAAGTACATAGTATTTTTTATGTACAAATGAAAAGGGAGGAATTTTTATGTGGCATTCTAGTAGTGTTGAGGAGATTGCAAAAAATCTGAAAACTAATATTAATATTGGTTTACCAGATGACGAGGCTCAAAAGAGGTTTGAGAGATATGGACCGAATAATTTGAAGGAGAAGAAAAAAGAGAGTATATTTGTTAAGTTTATTAAACAATTTAATGATTTTATGATTATTACATTAATAATTGCTGCTATTATATCGGCAGTTGTTTCTAAGCTTAACGGAGAAGCGGATTACATAGATTCTATTATAATTGTTGCAATAGTTATTTTTAATGCAATTATGGGATTGGTTCAGGAACAGAAGGCAGAAAAATCGTTAGAGGCACTAAAGAAGATGACTGCTCCAAATGCAAAAGTTAGAAGGAATGGACGAGTTCAAGAAATTGATGCAACATTGGTGGTTCCAGGTGATATTGTAATTTTAGAAGCGGGAAATTATGTGCCAGCGGATTGCAGATTGATAAATTCATATAATTTGAAGATTGAAGAGTCGGCATTAACAGGAGAAACTATTCCAAGCCTAAAAGATAGTAGTAAGATTTTAAAAGAGAATACTGCAATGGGTGATTTGTGCAATATGGTATTTGCAACTACAATAGTAGTAAATGGTCATGGAGAGGCAATAGTTGTTGAAACTGGAATGAATACAAGAGTTGGCAAAATTGCTGGAATGATAATAGAGGATGAGTCTCCAGAAACGCCAATTCAAAAGAAACTTGCAGAGGTTGGGAAGATTTTAGCAATTGCTTGTATAATAATTTGTGTATTAATATTTGTAATAGGAATTTTTAAGAAGATTCCTATTATAGAAATGTTTATGACGTCTGTAGGTCTCGCGGTTGCTGCAATTCCAGAGGGGCTACCCGCAATTGTTACTATAATGCTTTCTATTGGTGTTACAAAAATGGCTAAGAAAAACAGTATTATACGTAAGCTTCCAGCAGTTGAAACACTTGGAAGCAGCAGTGTAATTTGCTCGGATAAAACAGGAACTTTAACACAAAACAAGATGACTGTAACAGAAATTAGGAATTGCTTTGGAAGAGCTAACAGCAATGAAAGAAAGTTTATTTTAGAACTTGGAACTATGTGTACAGATACAACAGAAGAAAGAATTAATGGTAAGCTAGGCTTTGTTGGAGAGGCAACAGAAGTTGCAATCTCGAATGCAGCAATGGAAGCAGGAGTAAGTAAATCCTTTTTATATGATGAAATGAAAAGAATTAATGATATTCCATTTGACTCAAAAAGAAAGATGATGACAACGATTCACAAATATGGAAATGGTTATAGAATAATTACAAAAGGAGCACCAGATGTATTATTAAAGAGATGTAGCAATTGTTATTCCGGTGGTCAAATTGTGCCAATCTTTAGTAAAAAAGACGATATAAATGAACAGAATAATCAAATGGCAGAAAAGGCTTTAAGAGTAATTGCTGTAGCATATAAAGATGTAGAAAAATTGCCAGAAATGCAAGATGTGGAGAAAGACTTAATATTTTGTGGTTTAATTGGAATGATTGATCCTCCAAGAGAAGGAGTGAAAGAGGCAGTAAGAACTTGTAGAAGAGCTGGAATAAAAACAGTAATGATAACAGGAGACCATTTGCAAACTGCGAAGGCTATTGCGAAAGAATTAGGAATATTGAAGAGGGGAGATTTAGCAATAGATGGTGAAACTTTGGAGAGAATGAGCCAGCACGAACTTGAAAAAAATATAATGGATTATTCAGTATTCGCAAGGGTTTCACCAGAACATAAGGTGAGAATTGTGAAAGCTTTTCAGAGTACAGGTGCAGTAGTCGCAATGACTGGAGATGGTGTGAATGATGCTCCAGCATTGAAAAATGCAGACATAGGAATTGCAATGGGAAAAGGTGGCACAGATGTGGCAAAAAATGCAGCAGATATGATTTTGCTAGATGATAATTTTGTTACAATTGTAGAGGCTGTAAAACAGGGCAGAAACATATATGATAATATAAAAAAGGCGATACATTTTTTAATTTCTACTAATATAGGAGAAATAGTAACAATATTTTTCGGATTGGTATTAGGGATAAAATCACCATTACTGGCAATCCAGCTATTGTGGATAAACTTAGTAACAGACTCACTTCCAGCCATTGCATTAGGCTTAGAAAAAGAAGAAGAAAATATAATGAGCAGGCTCCCTAGAAACCCTAAAAAGAATTTATTTGCAGATGGATTATGGTGGAAAATAATAATAGAGGGAGCAATGTTGGGAATGTTTACTCTATTGGCATTTAGTATTGGAAATCGTTTATATTCTGTAGAAGTTGGCAGAACAATGGCATTCTTAACATTAGGAATTTTGGAACTAGTTCATAGTTTTAATATTAAGAGTGAAGAAAGTATATTTAAGATTGGAGTACTTGAAAATAAGTATTTGGTTGGAGCGTTAGTATTAGGAGTAATTTTGCAGGTAATAGTTGTCGTTGTAAGTCCACTTGCGCAGGTGTTTAGTTTAGTTCCATTAACAGGAATGCAATGGCTATATACAATTTTAATTGCAGTAGCACCAATACCAATAGTAGAGATACAGAAAGCGGTAAATGGATATAAATTTGGAAGAGTAGTGTATGCAAAAAATAATTAAATATATATTAAAGAAGCAAATGAGGAATAGCATTTGCCTCTTTTTTGTGGTATAATGTATTTATTGGATATATGAAGAAGGAGAAAATATGGAGCAAGAAAAGCGTATATTAATAAGAAAACAATTTGAGATGAGTAGTAATAAGGATAAAAAGAATGTTATATTATATTTATTAGATATGGGATATGATAATAAAGACCTCACAGAAATATTTGGAGTAAATGCAAAAAAAATATATAATATAAAAGCTGCTAAATTAAACCAACATTACATGGAGCAAATTATTGGAACAAAAATATATGGATTAGTTGCTGAACTTGTAAGAGAAGATGAAAATCAAATTGCAGATTTGGCAATGAAAGGATATTCAATAGATGATATAGTGATAAGAATTGGATACTCTAAAGGTACTGTCGGAAATATTGCACAGAGGGTAATAGTAGAAAGAAAATTAAAGGTTCCTACAAAAAAAGGGATAAAACAGGGGGAAAAAGGCAAAGAAAAAAGTACCGAAAAAAATATTTCTACAACACAAAATAAAAAGCGTACAAAGAGATTTTCAATGGAACAAGCCAATAGCGAAGAAATTGAAAGACTAAAAAGAAATTATGCGCAAAATAAAATAGAAAGTAACAGAGAAGCTATAAAAAGAATAATAACAAAATTAGGTGATGAAAAAATAACAGATTCAACAAAGAAAAAAATTTTAGAGTATTGCAAAGAAATAGTAAAATATGACGGAACATTAACAGAAGATGAATATAGAATATTAACAGATGTTATTACAAGAGATGAAGCAATACCAGATATGTCTGGCATAAGATTTGTTTTAGATGTATGTACACAACAACATAATTTTTTGCCTGCAATGAAATTATTAAATAATTGTATAGAAATATATGGAAGTTTACCACAGCTTGAAGAAGCAAGAGATGTTATTAGTAAAACGCACAGAAAACAACTAATGATAAATAGTTTAGAAAAAGATGGAAATGTTGAAAAAACTATGAGAGAATTTGGGGCACAAGAAGCAGAAGTTAGAGAAATTAAGAGAGTATACATAGATACCAATAAAGAACAATCAGGTAATAAACAAAGAGAGAAAAGAATGAATAAAAAAGATGATGGAATAGAAATGTAGTAATCGATATGAATAAAAAATTTGCATTTGTATAAAATATATGGTATAATGGAAAGCGTCGCAGTTAAAAAGGAGTGTGAAAGTATTTTATACAATAGATTAAAACACTGCACGAAAGAAATTTTTAGATTGCTAACAATTGCTTCAATAGCACTATTTATAATAATTGCAATAGTATTTGTAAAATATAATCCAGTGTATGCTGTGAAAATAAACGACGAAATAATAGGCTATGTAAAGAGCAAAACGGCAATGGAAGAAAAGATAAACAATGAATTATTAACATCAGATAATCCATGTGCTGTGTTTTCAGAATTAACAGTGGAACCAACATATGAATTGGTTTTATCGGATGTTGAGGCAGAAGATGATGATAAAATTGCAGAAATGTTATCAGAAAATATAAAAACTATGTATAAAGTTTATGCGGTTACGATAAACAATGAAATAGAAACATATGTAAACACCGTAGAAGAAGCAGAAACTATAGTTGCAGAAATGCAGAGTGAATATTCAGAAGACGTTGCAAAAGTTGGAATTCAAGAACAATATACAACAGACTTCGAGAGTGTTGGAACTCAATCATTAGAAGTTGCAAAATTAAGTGTTGATACAGATTTGAGAGGAATAAAAACAGAGCAAGAAAGAATAGCAGAAGCAACATTTAATGGTGTATATTTTAGTGTAAAACCAGTAGTAGGAAACATTACATCAAGATATGGCGTAGTAGAGACTAGTGTAAGAAACCATGCTCATGGAGGACTAGATATAGCGGCTCCATATGGAACAAGTATTAAAGCAGCAGCTGATGGAACAATTTCATATTCTGGTTGGATGAGTGGTTATGGCTACTTAATTATAATTGACCATGCGAATGGAGTGCAAACATATTATGGACACTGTAGCAAATTATATGCATCTGTTGGAGATGAAGTTACAGCAGGAGATGTAATTGCAGCAGTTGGTTCAACAGGAAATTCAACAGGAAACCACTTACACTTAGAAATAAGACTAAATGGAAATAAAATAAATCCACAATTATATTTATATAAATAGAAAAGAATAGCGAAGGCTATTCTTTTTTCACAAATATTTGCCTTTTTTTCACAAACTTTTCACAAATATATTGTATTATAACTCTAGATTAGGATAGAATGAATAATGGAGCTAATCTTAAGAGAATAAGACGAGTCAAGAAGTATTTTTTGACATAGTAAGAAAGGATAGTAATAAAAATGGAAGAGAATAAAGACAATGTAAAAACACCAGATGCAGTTGTAGATAAATCTGGTAAAGAATTTAAAGCAGTAAAGCAATTAGAAAAAAAGCAAAAAGGTCAATCTAACTTTGGAAAAAGTGTAGCAGTACCATTTTTGAGCGGTGTGCTTGGTGCAACACTTGTATTAGGAACATGTTTAGGAGTTCCAGAGATACGAAGCAATATAATAAGAGAAAACAATAACAATAATAATTCTGTTTCAGCCAGCACAAGTGCGTCAACAGGAACATTAAACACAACACAAATTTCTTTAGCAGAGTATTCTGGAACAGGAATTGCTGTTGCAAAAAAAGTATTACCTTCAATAGTAGGTATTGAAGTAAACTACACGGTTAATTCAATGTTATTTAATCAACAAAGTACAGCAACTGCAACAGGTTCTGGAATTATTATTAGCGAAGATGGATACATTATTACAAATAACCATGTAATAAGTTCAAGCTCATCTTCATCATATTATACAATTGGAGAAGCAAACTCTATAAAGGTAACATTAAATGGTGATGAAACTAAATATGATGCTAAAATAGTAGGAACTGATTCACAAACAGATTTAGCTGTAATAAAAATAGATAAAACAGGTCTAACGGCAGCAGAATTAGGAAACTCAAGTTCTGTACAAGTAGGTGAATTTGCAATGGCTGTAGGAAGCCCATTAGGAATGCAAAACACTGTTACAGGAGGTATGATTTCTGCCCTAGATAGAGAAGTAACAGATTCAGATGGAAAAACATTTACATTAATACAAACAGATGCTGCTATAAACTCTGGAAACAGTGGTGGAGCCTTAGTAAACAGCCAAGGTCAAGTAATAGGGATAAACACATTAAAAGTTTCATCAACAGGTGTCGAAGGAATGGGATTTGCAATTCCAATTGATTCTGCAAAACCAATTATAGAACAATTAATTCAATATAATAAAGTAAAAAGACCATATATAGGAATTTCTGGTAGAGATTTGGACGAAACAACAGCAAAGAGAAATAACCTAGTAGTTGGTGTTTATGTTGCAAGTGTAGACGAATATTCAGCAGCAGAAAAAGCTGGAATAAAGGCTGGAGACGTAATAGTAAAGGCTGACGGACAAGAAATAAAAACTATGACAGAATTAAACAATATTAAGAATACACACAATATTGGAGACACAATGACAGTAACAGTAAACAGAAATGGACAAGAGAAAGAGATTACATTAACATTGCAAGAACAATAATGTTATTGAAAAAAATTAAAATTTTAAAGACTATATAAATTAAACATGAATAAATTTATATTACCAATACAAATTAATAAAATACTAATTAGTTACATTCAGTTCACAAAAAGGACAAAAAGTATTGGTAATATATAACCATAGTTAGTAATAAGTTACTCCATTACTAACTAAAAAATTAGAACATCCCCTTTTATTTTCGGATCGATTGCTAAAGAGATAATAGCAATCGATTTTTTACGCTTAAATTGAATGATTACTGAATAAAGAAAAAAATATCCTTAAGTGTTTATTACTCAATGATATAGCATATGCGTGGCTTGGGCGAGATTGGGTAGATAAAGGATATACTATGTTTTCCGCAAGAGCTGAAATGTATCCCGAGGAGCCGATATCTGTACTTGGACAAATTTATCATTTTAAAATACAAGTTGTAACTGCAAATAACTTTAGAAAAGCAATAAGAGCATTGAACTTAGATTTAAGGCAATATAGGGGACTGTGTGTACAATATGTAAAGTACTAATGAAGAAAGAGATAATAGTTTTAACATATAAAATTTTCCATGGAAAATTTTCCAGTACTCGTTGCACAACGTCGAAAAAAGGTATATAATAGATAATCAGTGAAATGGGGAGATTTATTGATGGAAAGTAATATTATAGATAAACAAATATATGAAGATTTAATAAGTCAAGTTGACGCAAAGAAGCTAGATTTAGCATCAAAATTAATGCAGAATAAAGCTATTGAAATAAATAAGATTACATATGATAATAAACAAAATTTTGAGGTTCATTCAATCGTAAAAGATGAGAAGAACGATGACGGAATTATAGTAAAACAGAAACACAAAGTTTATATTAAAGTTGCAGAAGGCGAGATTGAAAATTTATCATGTACTTGTGATGATTACAAGGAAAATTATTGTGCCTGTGAACATATTATTGCAACTGTTAAAGAATTTGCGAGTAACTCTGATTATGTAAGAATTTTTTCTGGAGAGAGAAAAGAAAGTAGAAGTACAGATACGGTTAAAGAACGTGGAGAAAACTACAAGATTTTCAATCAACTAGTAAATGAATTTTACAGAATTAATGAAGAAGAGGAAGAACAGAATACATCTTCAGGCAAGGAGGAAGGATTCGTTCATATTGAGCCAAAGATTATATGTAGTAGAACAAATAATAGCTTGAAACTAGAAATAAAGCTTTCTAAAAAAGATGAGAAGCAGAGCTATAAGGTAAAGTCTTTACCAGAATTTTATGATAGATTTGCAAGTGGTGAAAAGTATAAATATGGAGCAAAACTTGAGTTTGCACACACAAGAGAAAAATTTGTAGAAGAAGACAGAAATCTTTTAGATTTCATACTTAAATATTCAGAAATAATAAAATATGCTAATGAATCGTCTACAGGATATGACTACTACACCAAAAGAATGGGAGAAGATGCAATAGTTATTTCTAACACAGGGCTGGATGATTTATTTGAATGCCTGAAAAATAGAGCAATTTCAATGGAAGACCAGTTTGGAACTGATGCTGTTGTTTTTGTACCAAATGAACCAGACATTAAATTTAAATTAGAAGAAAATGATGATGGAGAATATAAGATAACTGTAAATGTGGATATATATGCGTATATGGTTTATGAGGGAAGAAAATATACATATTTAATGCTTGATAAGAAACTATATAGATGCTCAAAAAAATATAGCAATACTGTTATTAAAATGTTGGAAGTATTTAGAAAAAACTTTACAAAAGAAATTTTGCTTCCAGAGAGTCAGTTGTCTAATTTCTTCTCTATAGTACAACCGAGCATAAAAAATAGTGTTAATATTGGAGAAAATGAGTACAAGAAAGTTGAAAAATACATTCCTGCAGAGCTATATGCAAAATTATATTTGGACTACAATGACTTAAATTATGTGCTAGCAGACATTAGATTTATATATGGAGATGTAGAGATAAATCCGCTAGATTCTAAGAAACAAGTAGAAGTACTTTCTAGAAATACAATAAAAGAAAGCAAATTAATTAACATGTTCGTTAAGAGTGGATTCATGTTAGACCAAAAGAACAATAGATTGATTCTTGCAAATGATGACAAGATATATGAATTTTTGACTAATGATATGGATTCATATATGAAAAATTTTGAAGTGCTTGCAACAGATAATTTTAAGGCAAAAGAAGTTAGAAGTACATCTGCCGTTAATTTGGGTGTAAGGGTAGAAAATAATTTGCTAGACATAGATTTTTCTAGCTTGGACTTCGACCCAGCAGAGCTTCAGGAGATAATGAAGCAGTATAAATTAAAGAAGAGATACCATAGATTAAAAGATGGTAGTTTCGTAAATTTGGAAGATAATGATACCATCAAATTTATAGAGAGTGTAACCGAAGATATAGATGTTGATTACAGCCAAATAAAGAACAATACTTTACAGTTACCAATGTACAGGGCTCTTTATTTAGATAAAATTTTGGAGAAGAATAGCTTTATTCATGTTACGAAAGATGAGAGCTACAAGAATTTAGTTGAAAATATCGATGTAAAAGAAATAGAAGGAAACATAGAAGTGCCAAAGAACTTAAATGCTAGCCTTAGAGAATACCAAAAAGTAGGTGTACAATGGTTACGTATGCTTGATTACTACGGTTTGGGCGGAATTTTGGCAGATGATATGGGTCTTGGAAAAACTGTTCAGCTATTGTGTGTAATTTGTGCATACAAAGATAATGGAGGAAAGAAACCATGTTTAGTCGTATGTCCAAGTTCATTATGCTTAAACTGGCAGAATGAAGCGGAAAAATTTACGATAGGAATGCAATCTATAGTAGTACATGGAACACTAGAAGAAAGAAAAAATCAGATTGCATCAATACCAAATTATGATATAGTAATAACTTCATATGAATTATTGAAGAGAGATATAGAAGAATATAAAAAATATGACTTCAAATTTAAATACATAATTGCAGATGAAGCACAATACATAAAAAATAATAACACACAAAATGCAAAGGCAATTAAGAATATATCAGCAGAAACAAGGTTCGCACTAACTGGAACGCCAATAGAAAACTCTTTGTCTGAGCTATGGTCAATATTCGACTTCATAATGCCCGGTTACTTATTTGGATACAGAAAATTCAAAGAGCTTTATGAAACGCCAATAATAAAAGAGGGCAATGAAGTGGCAATGAACAAATTGAAAAAATTGATAGAGCCATTCGTCTTAAGAAGAATAAAAGGTGAAGTCTTAACAGAGCTACCAGATAAAATGATATCTGTTCTAAATAGCCAGATGGTGGACGAGCAAAGAGATATTTATTTGTCTTATTTAGCAAAGGCAAAGAAAAATGCAATGGAAGAAATACAAGAAAATGGAATAGAAAAGAGCCAGATAAAAATACTTGCACTATTAACAAGATTAAGACAAATATGTTGCCACCCAAGTCTATTTATAGACAACTACAAGGGCGAAAGCGGTAAGCTAAACCAATGTATAGAAATAGTAAAAGATGCAATACAATCAGGACACAAAATACTACTATTTTCAGGATACACGGCAATGTTTGAAATAATAGAAAAAGAATTGCAAAAAGAGAATATAGAATTCTTAAAATTAACAGGACAAACCAAAGTATCTGAAAGAATAAATTTAGTAGATGAATTTAACAGTAATCCAAACAAAAAATTATTCTTAATATCTTTAAAAGCAGGTGGAACAGGACTGAACTTAGTTGGAGCAGATGTGGTAATACACTATGACCCATGGTGGAACTTATCTGCAGAAAATCAGGCTACAGATAGAACTTACAGAATAGGACAAAAGAGAAACGTACAAGTATATAAATTAATAACCAAAAACTCAATAGAAGAGAAAATATATGAACTACAAAAAAGAAAAGAAACTTTGATTGATAGCATGCTTTCAACAAACCAAACATTTATAAGCAAGCTTTCAAAAGAAGACATAATGAATTTGTTTGAATAATTTCGCCCAATAGGGACGCCCCTTTTGGGGCGATTTAATATTATTGAAAGAGAACAATTTCATTTTTCAAAATTACGGTATTTCGCCCTTGGCCGGAGCTCCTTAGGACTCCTCAAAAGGCGGGCTCGACCTTATTTTTCAAAATGAAATTATTCTTACATATTAATATAAATTTAGTATTACTAATGAGTGATGAAAGGATATAGTATGAATGATTTTATAACTGTTGTTGGTGGCGGATTAGCTGGCTCTGAGGCTACGTACCAAATTGCTAAAAGAGGCATAAAAGTTAAGTTATATGAGATGAAACCTGATAATTTTTCGCCAGCACATTCGAATAATAATTTAGCTGAGATTGTTTGTAGCAATTCTTTTAAGTCGAATTTGCACACGAATGCTTGTGGGCTTTTAAAGGAAGAACTAAGAAATTTAGATTCACTTCTTATTAAAGTTGCTGATGAAACTGCCGTGCCAGCTGGGCAGGCTTTAGCTGTTGATAGAGAGGTGTTTTCTAAAAAGGTTACAGAAACTTTAGAAAACATGGAAAATGTAGAAATAATAAGGCAAGAAATTGGAAAAGATGGACTATCAATAGAAAGCATTGCAAAAGATGGAATTGTTATAATTGCAACAGGTCCACTTACTTCTGATGCCTTATCTAAGCAAATTCTAGAATTTACAGGAGAAAACGATTTACACTTTTATGATGCAGCAGCTCCAATAATATTTAAAGATAGTATTGACATGAATATAGCTTTTTATGGCAATAGATATGAACAAGAAAGAGCTAAAGATGAAGATGTAGAGGAATGGAAAGCAAAGCAGAAAAATGATGGAGATGCAAGCTATATAAATCTTCCAATGAATAAAGAAGAATATGAACATTTTTGGAATGAATTAGTTAATGCAGAGGTTGTGGAATTACATCAATTTGAAAAAAGAGAAATTTTTGAAGGCTGTATGCCAGTTGAAGTAATGGCAAAGAGAGGAATAGACACATTAAGATATGGCCCATTAAAGCCAATGGGATTTACAGATCCGCGTACGGGTTATAGACCATATGCACTAGTTCAGTTAAGGCAAGACAATAAAGATGCAACAATTTATAACATTGTTGGATTTCAAACAAATTTAAAATTTGGAGAACAAAAACGAGTATTTAGTATGATACCAGGTTTAGAAAATGCGGAATTTGCAAAATATGGAGTAATGCATAGAAATACTTTCATAAATTCTACAAAATTATTAGATAGAACATACCAATTAAAGAAAAACAAAAACATATATTTTGCGGGACAAATTACAGGAGTAGAAGGTTATGTAGAATCTATTTCATCTGGATTAGTTGCTGGAATAAACGCTGTAAAACAATTAAGACAAGAAGAAAAGGTCGAATTTTCTGAATATACAATGATAGGAGCTTTGGCTCAATATATATCGACGCCAAATGAAAAATTTCAACCAATGAATGCAAATTACGGGATTTTACCAGAGCTAGAGGGAAAAAAGATATCAGATAAAAAATTGAAATATGGAAAATTATCAGATAGAGCGTTAGAAAAATTAAATTCACAAAATATTGCAAAAATATAACAAAATATTACATTTTTGTTAAAATACACACAAATTTTTTCTCTTATGGTATATTTATTGTGATAAATAAGACCTAGTATACATAAAGTATTGAAAAAATAAATTATATATGCTATAATATAGACATATGAGTTATAAAAGGAGATTGATAATATGGCTAAAAGAAGTATTGAAATTGAAAGAGAATATAGGCAGTATACAAAGATGTCACCCGAATTTGTACATTTAACAGGTGAATCTTTAAAACAACAAATTGTTGTCTTAGAGAATAAGGTGGAGAAAGTATCAGATAAAATAGAAAATTTATCTGCCGAAATAGAAGAGTTAAAAAAGAGTGATAAAGAAGAAGATAAAAAAGCTTTAGAAGCTAAATCTGCTCAAAAGGAAAGCTTAAGTAAAGTTTTAGAAGCTGCTAAAAAAGAAAGAGATGAACAAAAACCAAAATTAGAAAAACAATTAAACAGAGTTCAAGGATTCGAAAAAAATAAAGAACAAATTGCAAGAATAAAACAAATAAAGAGTGATCTTCGCAGTCAAAAATTACATCTAGAATGGAAAATTAGACATAATGAAAAGTTAATTTCAGAACTTGAAGATAAATTAAATGAAATAGATGCGGACGTAAATACTAAGTTAGTTATATCTGAACTAGAAAAAATGGAAAAGACTGATGTAAAAGAATTTTATGCAGAAGATTTTCCAAGACTTGACGAATTAAGAGATGAAAAAGCCAAAATAGATAAAGAAAAAGCAGGAATTAACTCTCAAATTACTAGTTTGAAGAATACAAATAAAGACTTAGCACATAGAATTGATACATTAAATACTGAAATTGCAAAATGTGATCTTGCTTGGAAGAACTTATTTGCAAATAAAACTTGGGATGAAATTGAAGCTAAATCTATGGATGGTAGATTTATAAAGAAAGAAGAAAAAGCTAAACAGGAAGAACCTGCAAAAGAAGAAAAAGCTTCTGCTGGTAAAGAACCAAGTAAAGAAGAGCTTAAACAAGAAAAAGCTCCAGCTGCTGAGAAACCTACAGTAGAAGATATAGATAAACCAGTAGAACCAATGTGGACTGATTTACAGTCAGAAGAAGAAGCTAAGAAAGAAGAAGCTGAACAAGCAGCAAAGGAAAACAATGAAAAGGCACTAGTAAAAACAAGCAGATGGTCTAAATTATGGAATGCAATAAAGCACCCAATTCAAACTATAAAAGCTGCAAGAGAAAAAGCTAAGTCTGGAGAAGGTAAAAGAATTATAAAAAATGGTGATGCAATTAAAAAAGATGGAGAGCCAGAAAAAACAGAAGCACAAAGTGTTGATGCATTTATAGCAAAATTACGCCAAATGTCTGAAAAAGAAGCTGCAAAAGATGCTCAAAATAAGGATAATAAAGAACAACCAGATTATTCAAAATATGTAGCAAGACATGCAAGAAAAGTTGAAGCTCAAAAACAAAGAGACGACGAAGGAAGATAAAATTAATTCCATATAAATATTAGAAAACTAAGTGAAATATTCGCTTAGTTTTCTTGCTTTTTACGACATATTAGTATAAAATAAACAAGAAATTGAATGTTTACAACTTACATGAGGAGAATAAAACATGAAGCAGATTTTATTTGTTATTGCAATGAAAAAGGAAGCAACAGACATTGCAGAAAAATTGAAACTAGAAAAGATTAACGAAAATGTATATAGAAAAGAAAATATTTCTTTAATTATCACTGGAATTGGAAAGCAACAAACAGCAATCAATTTAACCAGATATTTAGAAAATTGTGATATAAAGCCAGATTTAATAATAAATATGGGATATGTTGGCTCTACTAACTCTAAAATTGGAGAATGGGTTAATGTTAGTAAATCTTATAATTATGAATGGAACATTCCAGGAGAGCAACAATATACTGTTGAAGAATTTAATGATGACAGAATTAAAACATTAGAAAATATTAAGAAATTACCATGTTATAGTGCTGAAAGTTTTGTAACACATACAGATATAAAAGACGATGTGCTTTTTGACATGGAACTAAATTCTATTTATATAATTTGTTGCATGTGTAAGATAGATTTAATATCACTAAAAAAAGTTAGTGATAATTTGAGTCTAGATGATTACTACAAAAATATAGATATGAAAGAAGTAATGGAATTAACCAGTGGATTAGAATTATTAAGAGGAGAACTATAAATGTATTTGAAAAGATTAGAACTGCAAGGGTTTAAATCGTTTGCAGATAAGACTGTATTGGAATTTAAGCCGGGTATTACAGCTGTTATTGGACCAAATGGTTCTGGTAAGAGTAATATTTCGGATAGCATTAGGTGGGTACTTGGAGAGCAGAGTATGAAGTCTTTAAGAGGCGCAAAGGCAGAAGACGTAATATTTGCAGGTACTCAAAATAGAAAATCTTTGGGATTTGCAGAGGCATCTATTGTAATAGATAACTCTGATGGAAAATTACCAATTGAATATAATGAAGTAACAGTTACAAGAAAATTATATAGAAGTGGTGAGACTGGCTATTTTATAAATAAAACACCATGTAGACTTAAAGATATTATAGAATTGTTTATGGATACCGGTATTGGAAAAGACGGATATTCTATAATTGGACAAGGTAAAATTGACGAAATTTTGAGCAATAAATCTGATGATAGAAGACATATTTTCGAAGAGGCTGCCGGAATTGTAAAGTATAGAACTCGTAAGGTAGAGTCTGAGAAAAAACTAGAGCAGACAAAGCTTAATCTATTGCGTATAAATGATATTTTGTCTGAAATAGAAGGACAATTAGATCCACTTAAATTGCAGGCAGACAAAGCCAGAAAGTTCTTAGATTTAAGAGAAGAACTTAAGAGTATTGAAGTTGGATTATTTGTGTATAACATAAATACATATAAAGAAAAACTTGAACAAATTGTAGAAGATTTACAAATTTTAAAAGACCAAGAAACATCGGAAAGCCAAAAGTTAGAAGAGGGGCAAAATAAAAAAGATATTTTAAAAACTAGAATTGATGAACTTATTGCAGAAATTGAAAATATGCAAAATGTTGGTTTTGAGAGCAAGACTAAGATTGAACAGTTAAATTCTCAGATAAATGTTTCTAAAGAAAGAATTTCAAACAATGCTACAAATATTGAAAGACTTACAAAAGAAATAGAGGAACTACATCAAAGGATTAATGATTTTAATGAGGAAAAAGATAGCAAGGTTTCTAAGAAGGACAACTTATTTAAGAATAAGGAAAAGTTTGAAAAAGAACTGAAAGAGAAGGAAGAAGAGCTTGCAAAAATATCTGCTAAATTATCTGAAAAAGAGCTTGAGATAGAAGGCAAGAAGAAACAGGTAGAAGCAGATACAGACGCAAAATATGAAAGACTTGCCGAAATTAATACATATGAAATTAATTACGAAAACTTAGAAAAAACTAAGAAAAATGTAAAGCAAGAGCTTCAAAGTACTATTTCTGAATTAGATAGTAACAGAATAAAGAAACAAGAAATTTCGAAAAACTTTCAAGAAATAGAAGCAACAAGAAACAAGGCTGGTAAGACTCTAACAGAAATCAAGGCTCAAAAAGAAGAGGCTTTAGCCGTTATAAAAGACTTTGATGAAAAAATAAACAAGCTTACAGCAGAGTACAGAATGAAAGATTCTAGATGTAAGTTCTTAATCGAAACAGAACGTGATAAAGATGGATATATGAAGAGTGTTAAATCTTTACTACTTGCATGTGAACAAAATAGTGAATTAAATGCAGGAGTAGAAGGTGTGCTAGCAAGTCTTATTTCTGTTGACAAAAAGTATGAAACTGCAATCGAAATGTGCTTAGGCCAGGCTATGCAAAATATAGTCACAAAAACAGAAACAGATGCAAAAAAATTAATAGAGCATTTGCGTAAGAACAATTTAGGAAGAGCAAGCTTTTTACCAATTTCATCAGTTCATGGAAAGAAAATAGAAAAAGTAAATTCTAATGGAATAGATGGAGTTATTGGCATAGCAGCAGACCTAGTAAAAGCAGATAAAAAGTACCAAGACATAATTTTGAACTTGCTTGGCAGAACCGTGATTGTAGAAAATATGGATAGTGCCATAAAACTTGCAAAGGCTAACAGCTATTCGTTTAGAATAGTAACACTAGAAGGAGACGTAATAAATCCATCTGGTGCAATTAGTGGTGGTTCAGTAGCTCAAAAGACTGTGAATATATTAGGAAGAAGCAGAGAAATTGAAGAATTAAAAGCTAAGCTAGAAGAGCTTAATTCTGAAATTAAGAAACTAGAAAAAGAAAAGGAAGAACATTCTGTAAAAATAGCAGATACAATAGAAGAATCTGCAAGACTAGAGAAAAATTTACAAGAGATTGAGATTACATATGCAACTAAAAAGCAAGAATTAGACATGGTAGACAGTCAAATTACTAAACTTGAAGAAAAAATGGCTAAGTTAAAAAATCAAGTTGAAGAAATTGATGAAGAAAAGAAAAAATTAGAAGTTTCTAAGGAAGGCACTAAACAAGTAATTGCAAATTTAGACAAAGAAATGCAAGAATTAAATGCAGAGATTACACAGTTTGCAGAGCTAAATAAAGACGACCAAACATACATAGACAACTTAAATACAGATATAACAGACTTAAAAATTTCTGTATCTTCATTTGATGAGAGTGGAACATCTCTTGACGAAATGATTGCAAGAATAGAGCAAGATATTCAAAATGCAAATGCAAGCATAGAGACGAAAAAAGCAGACATAGAGAATGCAAAATTAGAGACTACTAAAAATGAAGAAGCAATTTCAAACTTCGAGCAAGAAATAGAAAAGATTAAATCCGAAGTTACGAACAGCTCTGAAAGGATAGAAGCTCTAAAGAATGAAAAAACAGCTAAAAATGAAGAATTAGAAAAGATAGAGGCTCAAATAGAGTCACAATATAGTGTATTAAATGGTCTAAAAGAGCAAATAGTAAAGGTGGAGAGCAAGAAAACAAAACAAGAACAAGATATAGATGATTTAATAAACAGATTGTGGCAAGAATATGAGCTAACTCCTAATAATGCAGATGGTTACGCAAAGCCAGATAATGTTCAAGTTGCTCAAAAGAGAACAACAGAACTACGTAAAAATATAGCAGACTTAGGAAGCATAAATGTAGATGCAATAGAAGATTACAAGAAAATGCAAGAAAGATATGACTTTATGAATGAGCAAAGACTTGATTTAGAAGACTCTATAACAAAGCTTAGAAACGTAATTTCTGAAATGACAACTACAATGCAAAAGCAATTTGATGAGAAATTTAAACAAATAAACAAAAACTTCAACGAGGTGTTCATCGAACTATTTGGTGGAGGAAAGGCAGAGCTAATATTAGAAGATGAAGCCAATATACTAGAATGCGGAATAGACATCAGGGTACAACCACCAGGAAAGAAACTACAAAACATGATGCTATTATCGGGTGGAGAAAAAGCACTAACAGCAATAGCAATATTGTTTGCAATACTAAAAATAAATCCAGCTCCATTCTGCATATTAGACGAAATTGAAGCAGCTCTTGATGACGTAAACGTTGCAAGATATGCCTTATATTTAAAGAAATTCAGCACAGAAACACAGTTCTTAGTAATAACACATAGAAAAGGAACAATGGAAATTGCAGATACAGTTTACGGTGTAACAATGGAAGAAAAGGGAATAAGTAAACTATTATCGATGCAACTTAAATAAGAAGGTGAATAGATATGATAAGAAGCTATAAAGAAGAACAGGAATTAAAAGAAAAGATATTAGAGCTTAGAAAAAAAAATTATCCTTATGATAAGATTGCAATGGAACTTGGTACAAATGAAAGTCGTGTGAAGCTTATAATAGGATTACTTGTAGAAGAGGGAAAACTTGATAGCTTGGCTACAAATTTATATAAGAAAGAAACTGAGGAAAAGCTAAAACAGATATTGAGTATGGCAAAGGCAAAAAGAAATGTGAGTGAGATATCTAGTTCTTTAGGTATTTCTGTAGATAGAACTTATTTATATCTTGATAGGCTTGTTGAAGAAGGAAGGTTATCTATAGCAGAAGTTTACCAATGTGCAGATGAAGAAATAGAAAAAAGAGTGATAGAATTAAGAAAAGCGGGCTTAGGTCAACGTGAAATTATGAAAGAAATGAAGATAACTAAGCAAGATACATTAAGAAGAATATTAGACAAGCTATTTTCGGAGGGCAAAATAGATTCATATAAAAAAGTAGATAAAACTAAAAAACGAATAGTTGAATTATTGAAATATGGATATAATGCAGAAGAAATATCGAGGCAATTAGTAAAAGATGAACAAAATATAAGAAGTCTTATGGCTGAACTTATAAGAGATGGAGTTATTACACAAGATGAAATCACGCAAGCAAGAGAAGCAAAAAAAGAAGAAATAATTGAGTTGATAAGACAAGGAAAAGGAAGAAGAGAAATCATTCAAGAAATAGGCATTAAATATAAAGATTTAGGAGACTTTTTGCGAGAAATAATTGAAAGCGGAGAACTTAAGAAAAATAAGGAAAGTTCAAAAGTAAACAGAAGAGATTTAATTGAACAAGACGATGGAAGATAGGAAAATAAAACCTCAACATGTTTGGGGTTTTATAATTTTTTTCTAAAATATGAAATTTTTTTATGAAAAATGTAAACAATAATTTTAGGTGATAATATGAATATAGAATATAGAAAGATTTTAGAAAAAAGATTAAAAAAAGGAATTGCAAATAATAAATTTGTAATTTATTTGCAACCAAAGTTTTATACAAAGACTGAAGAACTAGCAGGAGCAGAAGCATTGGTACGTTGGAATAGAGATGGAGATGTAGTAATGCCAAATATTTTTGTTCCATTATTAGAAAAATATGAGTTAATAACAGAGCTAGACACATATGTACTAGAAAGTATTTGCAAATTACAACAAAACTGGGAGAAAAAAGGTTATAAAATATTTCCAATATCAGTAAATGAGTCAAGACTACATTTGTATAATAAAAATCATATAAATGATTTAATAGATTTTGTAAATAAATATAGTATAAAACCAAATACTATAGAATTAGAAATGACGGAGACCTCTGTTGTTAATAATGTTGAGCTTGCAAAAGAAGCGGAAAGGAATGTTCACAAATTGGGATTTACAGTATCTATGGATGACTTTGGAACAGGCTATTCATCTTTTAGCATGTTAAAAAATATTAATATAGATGTTCTAAAAATGGATAAAAGTTTTTTTGATGATATAGTAGAAAGCAGTCGAGGTAAAATTATAATAGAGGCAATAATTGAAATGTCACATAAGCTGGGAATAGAAGTTGTGGCAGAAGGCATAGAAAACAAGGAACAAGTTGATTACTTAAAAAGAATAAATTGTGATATGATACAAGGATATTATTTTGAAAAGCCGATATCAATAGAAAAATTTGAAGAAAAATATAAAAATGTGTTTAAGTAACATACTTAATGAGAATTTTTATACTTTGTATTATACCAAAAGAATAT
>ENA-OPNW01000011-OPNW01000011.1-human-gut-metagenome-genome-assembly--contig:-NODE-11-length-146242-cov-4.999077_pt1 | contig 146242 bp, 183 predicted proteins | sample MGYA00241540_ERZ501777 | MGnify/ENA primary metagenome ERZ501777 (study PRJEB25962, sample SAMEA2042615) | human gut metagenome | biome: human gut; feature: human-associated habitat; material: faeces...
TCGTCAGTGTGTGGCTAGCCTCACCGCCCTGGCTCCCCGCAGGATAGCTACTACTCATTCCAAGTAAGAACTTGCCTTGAATCTGCTCCCAAGTTCCTCCAAAAAGTGTTCCAGGATTTGTACTATTTACATTCATATAAATGGAACCGATTGGATAGACATTATCCAAAACAAAATTAGTCCCGGCTGTCTGGAAGAATAATTGGTTGGTCGCTGGATTACTTGGTAAAGTAGCGCCATAATCTGTTCCCGAAGTTAGCTTGATGCCCTTCGTAGTTAGTGCGCCTGTCATAGTTCCACCGGAGAGAGATAACTTTTTACCTAATTCGCTATTTACGACTTTGTTCTGAACAGGATTTGTAGAAGTTGAAGATAGTGCTGAATCGGTATCCACTTTTACATAAGGAAGACTTTTAGCTTGTGTACTTCCGTCGCCCACTTTTAGCTTGTTAGTGTCGGTTTCATATAACGGCTGTCCATCTGCTAATACTTTGGTTGAAGCTGCTACCTTACTTTTTGTGCCTCTTAGAAATTGTATTGCCATTTATTTGAATCCTCCTCGGATATTTATTATTACCTTTGATAAAAGTATATACAATTGTAAATGTACAGGGAATCCTATTTTATTACCAATACGGTACCCTCTGACAATTCCTTTATGTTTTTATTTCGACTACGTAACACAATTACAGGGAGTGAATACATTCCAGCAATTGATTCCCAAGAGTCGCCCTCTTTTACAACATATGACATATTTGCACTATTGAGCTCACCCCAAATGTATTCATCACTTAATTTATCATACTGCTCTTGAGTCCCATACATAAATTTAACTTCTTTATTCACACTTACTCCACCCACAAGATTTACATTGTACACATCCACCTTCTCGTGCAAGAGGCTCTCCGCACTCTGGACACTTTGAATATGTAGGCTTAGGTAATACGATACCAGTATCACTGGAAGGATGTTCATCACTAATGTAATCCGTTACATCAGTAACCTCACTTTGCATTTCGTTCCACATATCCACTAGCGCATTACCGATAGCCATGGGGCAACAAGATCCACGTGAAGTATCATGTTTTGTAGCAGTCCTTGTCGCATAACTCGGACATACACCTGTAGAATCAAGCTGATCCTTTATAGAAATAATATCTACCCCTGCTCTACACAGTAAACTCACCATTCTGCTGAGCCCAGTCATGAAATTAGCACACCCACCGGTACTACCCTTGTTAAAGTACACTTCTTGTAAGCTACCGTTAATAGGATTGAAATAAGCAAGTACATGAAGACTTCCACACCCTGTAATAAGTTTTCTTTTCTTGCCCACCAACTCCTCGGTGCAATCTACAATAAATCCTCTTGGCAGATCTTCCTCCTTTAACACTGTCTTACTCTTAGATGCATCTTCCTCTGATACAAGTACTCCTTCTCTTTTACATCCTGAGCGATACACGGTGATACCCTTTAACCCACACTTCCAAGCATTAAAATAAATATTTTTAACATCCTCTATAGTAGCTGAATTAGGTAGATTGACTGTGGAACTAATACTTGCATCAATGCCTTTTTGCCATGCGGACTGCATTTCAATACGTTTATTATAGTTTATTTCTGAAGAGTCCACAAACCATTCAGGAAATTTATCATTAACCGTAAGCCCATGTTTTTCTGCATACTCTTTGTAAATAGGTGTAAGTACATCATAATACTGTGTCTCGCCGTGTAAGGACTCTGTCTTTCTTCTGTAACTCTTAGCAAAGATAGGCTCAATACCACCACTTATACCCAGCATCGTAGAAATAGTCCCAGTAGGAGCAATTGTCAATAGCTGGCTATTAGCCATCCCATATCTTTCAACTACATTTCGTGTTACTGTATCAGCATTAGCTTTAAAGAAGGAAGTGCTTTCAATATTAGCTGTACATCCAGGATACATACCTTTGTGAGAAGCAATACGCGCAGATACATACATTGCATGATTTGCCATGCCCATTGATACATCCCTACAATGTTCGATAGCTTCATCACTATCGTACCGTAGGTGCATCTTAATAAGCATATCTGCAACACCCATTACTCCTAGGCCAATCTGACGCCACTTTGCTACACTGTCTCTCTGTTCCTGTAACGGATGCAACATCAAACCTTCTTCTAGAACTTCGTTCAAGTAATTGACACCAATATCAACTACTCTATAAAAATCATCGAAGTCAAACTTTCCATCTTCACTAACAAAAGCAGATAGGTTGATTGAAGAAAGTAAACAAGAGCCACCAGCAGGTAGTGGTTCTTCTGCGCACGGATTTGTACCAGCATACTTAAAATCTTTATTATTACTAAGTAGGTTGTAATTACAGATATTATCCCAAAACAATATTCCAGGCTCTGCCCAATTCCAATTGTTTTCGCACAACTTATCAAAAATGACACGGGCCTTTTCTACCTTTGTAATAGTATCTCCCGTTTCTTTTCTAGTAAAGGACATTACCCAATCATCGTCATTTTCAACTGCACGCATAAAGTCATCTGTAACACGAACAGAGATATTAGCTTTAGTTACCTTACCTTCTTTTGTTTTGATATCGATAAAGTCGATCAAATCTGGATGGTGACAATCCAAACTAATCATCAAGGCTCCTCGGCGACCGTTTTGACCTATCTCCTCAGTTGTCATACTGTAACCTTCCATGAAGCTAACAGCACCGCTTGTCTTTTCAGCTTGATTATGTACCTTTGCACCAGCAGGAGCCAACTTTGAAATATCGATACCGCAACCTCCGCCGTATGAATAAGTACGCGCAAGTTTAGTTCTACTTTCATAGATAGACTCAAGGGAATCTTCAGGAGGTGTCACCACATAGCAGTTTGAGTAAGTTACTCGGGTATTCTTAATACCTCTATTACTCAGTATTCTTCCACCCGGAATAAACTTCTTGTCCAGTATCGCTTGTCGGACATCGCTGTTATTATTACTAACTCTGTCTAACCACTGGTCAAAGGTTTCCTCACCCTTTCGATATTTTCTATTCCAGATATCAATGCCTAAAGTGTTATCTTTACCCAGCCACTGTTCTACTAGCATACTGTCTCCTCTTCTTCGATAAATAATAGAAAAATATCCTAACACCGTTTAATAGTAATATTGTATCAGGATATTTTTCATGTTCTTATACATATAAATTATAAATGAAAATACGTTGTAACACAAGTAATTCAGGGCCTTAGTAGTGTAGTTAGTATGTCACCCTCTCCCACAACTCTGCCATAGAAATCTTTTGTGTAATTAGATTTCTTAATATAAGTACCCTTTACTCTACCATAGAAATCTTTTATCACTTTATCTCCGTTGGGCTTAGTGATGATTGTTCCGATAACTCTTCCGTAGAAATCTTTTATGTTTTCCTTATTGCTCATATACTTTTTTCACCATATCCTTTATTTCATTCTTTGCATCACTGTCAGAAATTATCTTTACCTGTGATGCCATCTTGTGTGGATCATTTATAAATTTATCAATTATGCTACACAATTTATTCTGATTATAGTCCATGCGTTGAAATATATATATGTAACCCTGTCATCGAGTTCATCGAAATCAATTCTAAAAGGTCCTGCTTGCATGTATTTTGTTATTCCGTATGTTGTGGAACAAATCATTATCCATTCTTGGTACACACTATTTGTTACAGAAATACAGAAATTACCTATATCCTCTATTTCAATAGAATCTTGTGCTGACATGGTATACATGTATTCAAATTGCATTAAGGAATCACCTCAAAACTAGTCACAACAAATTCATGTGCCAATCTTATCTCTAATTCACCGTTATCCATTCGCTTCTTATGCTCACGAGAATGTAGTTGTCCAATAAGCTTTATCTTTGTATTGACTGAAAGATCCTGTATTTTCTTTGCTACACTTCCCCAAGCTATACATGGAATATAACTATTAAGTCTTTTTGTATTATCCTGCGAATAAAGATTATTTGCAATAATGAAGTGTATATTTTGCTTACCGCTCTTTGTTTTCCTGAGGGGATTTATTTTACAAATACGCCCATCTATTGTCGCACCATCCACTTCTTCTTGCGATGGTTGATCGAAGTATGTAAATACATATATCATGACCCTATTACCATCGTTTTCTGTCTTATAAGAATAAGAACGGATGTTTCCTTTTATTGATATTTTCTCATTATTTTTGTAAGGGTTAGAAAATGATTCAAACTTCAAATTTATAACATCTTCTCTACCGTTGTCACGAGTACATATTAGTTGTGCTTTATCAAATTCAACCTCACCAATACTATGTGAATGCTGAATATTCTTTATTGTACCTGACAATATAATTTCGTTCATCTTATCGATCTCATTTCTGTAGTAGTTTTACACACACACTACCCAGTTATTACCATCCCAAACATAAGGAACAACAGCGTTCCATTTTTTATCAACGGGTTCATAAACAAAAACGGTGTATAGTTTCCCACCATCTCCTGTGACACCTTCTGATATACGAGCAAATCCTTCAGGTTTAAATCGTAAAGTGTTTGACTTCGATATAAGTCCACTCATGGAAGTTAAAGCTTCGACATACAACTCATAAACATTATCTACTTTAAGATTTCTTATAATGCCTGAAGTGTATGTAGCATCAACTGTATTATAAACAACATCCTTTTTATCCCCTGTGTTTACATCCTTCAATTTATACTTCCAGTTATTACACATAATATCAGATGTAGCCTTAAAATTATATAACAAACCTCCAGGTTCACCTGTCAAACTAATTATAGCTACTCGAGTAGAAACATCATCTATACTCTTACTGTTTCCTATCTTGGTATTATCTATTCTTGTAATGTAAAGTGTATACCGCTGTGTTGAATTATTAAGCAGAGACACTTGTGCTTCAGGATTAGTGTTAGCATTAACTTTTCCTGTGGCATAAGTTATTCCGTCGTATCCTTTTAATGTATAGTTTACATTATAAGTACTTGTAAATTTAAGTATACCTTTATTACTGCTTGTAGGGTTAATACTAAGGTTATTTATCGGAGGAATTGTACAATCAACAGAAATGATAGGAGATACAACCCAATCTGAATTACCATTTACTGCGTATGCTTTCAACCGGTGAACACTCGAAGAAACACCCGAAAAAATACCCTGAGCTGTATTACCGCTTAACGAATATGTACCCTTATATACATCGTCTAAGTAAACCTTGCAAGAGGTAGCCGTACTACCTGTGGTTACTTTCCAGTTAATTGAATTAGCGGTAAAGTCTGTGTACTTAATACTTACACTTGATGGATTAGGCTTCTTATTTGGAATATTAGTATAACTCACAGTTATACCGTACGGCTCAAACCTTCTATAAGCAATAGCCTGATTATTTCCAGCACTCGGACACCAGATGTACAAATCGGCGGATGACCCAGCGGAGACAACGGCAGGGGTATTGAATGTGAATGTATACGGCTGACACTGTGACTGGTTAGGTGTGTAACCTCCAGCTCCTCTATATGTAGTTACCACATTTGAAACAGTTTTGGATTCAGAGGTGTAACTCCCCGCTTTCATATAAGTTGAGAAAGAACTACCATTTCCGTAAAGGTAGTCTCCCCAACTACACTCACCTCTTATAGTTCCTATATTTACGGTCAACGAATGTATCTCTGCTTTTTCTGAACTACTTGGGTTTCTGAATGTTCCTATATAATTCAGTTTATTGTCTCCAGAGTATGACCACTCGTTATCATAGTATACTTTTATCTCAGCCATCGTACTGCAACCTTTATTCCGCTAACTTGAAAAATAACTGACCCTTTACAGGATTTGAAGGAAATGTTTTTCCATACATCTCTGTATTTAACACTGTTTTACCAACATTACTAGGTCTAATACCGGAAATAGTTATCAGTTCCGGGGAGGTCCAAGACTCAGAAGATATCTGAAATCCTCCAATACTTGCAGTGGACTCAGTTGCGGACAGATCAAACAAACCGTTATTGTTTACAATACGCAGAGTTTTCGCACTTTGCCCGCTAATATTAATATCTGAAACCTTTGTGCCACCTACATACAGATAGTTATCTGAAAGATTAAAAAAGGGCTCACCTTCATTAAGATGTGGAACAGAAGTTCCCCTATTTATCTGAACAGGAACATTCAGTATGGACATTTAATCACTCCTTGTTCTTATTTTTAATGTACTCATCATATATTTCCTTTTCTTCATCTGTCCAAGGAATTTCCTCCAGAGTTACCTTTCCAGACTGAACAGCCGCTAAGAATTTAACACCACTAGCAAGTTTTGAAGCTTCTGGGTCATTTTTGATATCCTTATCTAGCATATCCGCAGTCAGATCAATTGAATCCATGTACATTCTAATCACGGATTCTCTCTCCCCATCAGTTGCATTATCAAATTCTTCATCAATCTCTAATCCTACATCTGAAAGTAGAAGGCCATCCAGGTGATCGATTTCATGTTGAAAGACTTTAGCTGCCATACCCATTAGCTTAACTGACTCTACTTTACCCATCGGAGTTTGATAAGCTACTTCAATCGTTGTGTTACGAGGTCTAATGTATTCTTTACCTGGAATACAATGACATTTCTCCCGTGAAAGCTCTAATCCTTCTGCGGAGGTAATAACAGGATTAACAAAAGATCTCATTTTACCATTAAAATCTAAACATATAACCCGTTTATCACTACCTACGTGAGCAGCCGAAATTCCACACATATCATCAAAGGTACTCATGGTATGTTTAAGATCAAGTACTAAGTCCTGTACATCCTTATTACCTTTAATAATCTCTACTTCGTCGCACCGTTCAGACAACTTATCATAATCGGTAACTATTTCCTTGATATGCGGATCCTTAAATTCAATTACTTTACCCACTAGTCATCTCTCCTTAAAGTTTGTGAACAATAATTTTATAAGTTTCACTTTCAAAATCAGCAATAATATTAATGCTATAGTAGTCATTTATATACATTACGTTTGACACATAAGCATTACTTACACTTGAGTCTGACATTTCATCAACAAGATCTGTATTATCCAACTTTGTAAAAGCCTTACTATATTCGTTTGAATCATCTAGCTCTACAACATAAGTATTTGAATCTGAATAATAGCCAGGAATATCAATTCCTATCTTTTTAAGTAATTCTTTCATTATTCCTCCTATGTATAAAACCTAATAATATATACAATTCAAACCTTATAGCGTCAGGTTATCAATTATGCTCTTGTTTTCTTTTTCTATCTCTTCTTGTGTGTGACCAGCAGAAGCTAAAAGAAGATTCTTGGATCTATTACTATACCTACGTTGTTTTGATGCTCTCTTTGGCTTATCTAGTAAGTACTTAATATAACTTAAAGTCCTGTAACTATTTTCTACTGGTTTGATAGTTAACTTTAGCTGTTCAATTCTCTCGGGTTCAATCATACCGGTGGACACTTCCTGAGAAAGGTCTGCTAATACTTCTTGAAGCTCAGCATACTGTGCACTTATATTATCATAATATTTATCAAAGTCTCGCTTGGACATACTTTCAACTCCTAAAAATCAAGCACCGATGATATATCGGTGCTTGATCTTAACTCAATATATTCATCCTAAAGTTTCATTACAATATATTTTTAAGGTAAGCTATGGTAAAATTAGGCCTTAGAACAGCCAGTTATAAAAAGGCTTCCAAAAATTTTCGAAGGTGCTATTGAATTGATTCAACACCCTATTATACTGTTCCACAGCCTTATCTCCGGAAAAGGTTTCAGTGTAAACACCATACTTCTCATTGAATTCCTTAATGGCTTCCATACGATCATTTTCTGCATCACTGATTTCCTTCTTTGCAGGATCAAGGATATTCTTAACTTGTTTCTTAGCTTCATTGATAATATCATTTACCTGCTTTTTTGCGGCATCATAGCTTTGATAAGCCCGATCAATTCGATCATTGGCTTCTTCAATCTTTCTTGCCATCTCTTTACGAGAATTTTCTGCGATGTCCTTCTGCTTCTTAGCTTCATCTTCGGCCTTAAGCAAATCAGATTCGCTATCATAGAACTTCTTCAAATCTTCGCTGTAATACTTCATCTTAATACAATCTCCTTACTTTTGGGACTTACCTATCTAGGACTTACCCATTTGACTTATAGATTTAATATATATAAAGCATAGCTTACCTGTCAACATTAATCTTATACAAACATTTTATCACATTATCGGGAGTACTAATAATCAAAGTTTGTGAGGGACGAATTGTTAATCTCATGTCCATAGAGTAAGTATCTACTCCCATCAAACTCCCGTTAGAAATACGAATGCCTTCATGCTCTTCTTCCAATGATATATGATGATAATGAGCTGATAAAACCAGGTCATTACGACGACGTGTCATTGCATTCAGGTTATCGATAACCTTACTTGGCTTATCCTTATGACCGTGTACAGCTGCTACCTTAAAATTATAGATATTAAAAGCAGCAATATCATCAGCAAAAGTATTATGCTTTATCTCTACATTCTTATTTCCTTTCAGCCTTTCTTTTACATACCAAGGAATAATACGAACAAGTGTTTCCAACTCAAGAGAGTCTTTCTTATTAGGCTCCAGACGAGAATGATTATCCATAACATCGTAGTATGAAATATGGAAATATTGCGACAATTCGCACAACATTTCAGAAACAATCTCCGATACTTCCATTACTTGAGTTATAACATCTTCTCTGCTCTGAAGTCTTATGGCAAGATGTATTCTTCCTGCAATAAGATCAGACAAATTAACAATGTTTAGTTGTTTGTAGTTATTTTCCTTTCCAATCTTAATCACATCTTGGACAAGATTTGCAACACGAGTTCTGCACACTTCAGGATTATATACATTGAAGTAATTATCAAATTCAATACCGTAATGCCAATCTGAAATTAAAAGTGTGCCAATACATCCAGCATCTGTTACATCCATCTTATTAGCTGTAGGAAGGAATTTTTGTTTGCCCACAATCATTGCAGTTTTTTCTGCGATTTCATGTAAAGTCTCCTCACGGGACATCTTACGAATATAAGCGTTATTCTGTACCCTCTCATCGCCTAACTTTACACGCTCTTTTCTGATTTCCATCAGTATAGCTTTCAAGTCTTCAACCTCAGTATCATCACTGTCAACAGTTTCATCAATGACAGGGTCTACAGATAATCTTTTGCACTCTTTTCTATACCAAGACTCACTATGAGGAATTTCTGAATATTGATTGATTACTTCCGCCATTTCATTCCAAGTATAACCAAGTGCATTTTTTAACGAATAGCATCTTACTCTATACTGCTCAAATGACTCATCTTTTTTCTTATGTAATAGCTCGTTGCATACATTCATCAGTAATATTTACCTCTGTTCTTTATCATTTTCCTGAACATCAATTACCTCAACCGAGTTGGGTGATTTTGATTTGTTCAGCAGTGCTTGCACAGTCTCAATTACGCGTTGACGAGAATCTCTACTTAACTCATTATCAATACTTATATTAACATTATTTTGTTGTAGTAACTGAATTTGTGGAGTTTCCTCTACAAGGTTAAGATTTTTACTAGCACGATCAATAGCTGATTCAGCTGCTTGCATATATTTTAGCAGATCATCATTGGTATATAGATTAGGATTTTTCTCAAATCGTTCAATCATCTGATCCGTTACTTTATCGAGCAAGTTATTCATCTTCAATACTCTTAACACATTTCTTTTTTGAGCATTAAGATTAAACAACGCTGTTAAATCTCTTGTTTCTTCAACAGTTTTAGCGTCAATTATCTGCTGTGCTATATCCTCATTCTTATTGTCAAGGGACTGTGTTGACAATTTATTTTGTTCACTCATTGAAACAGCTCCTTGTAAGTGCTACTAATTCGTTGTCCAAGATTTTCATCCAGTTTTTTATCGAGTATGTCCACTCCTTTATAGGATAACTGAAGATTCTTTTCAAATTTTTCATTAGGTGTGAATTTATATCTTATTATATTATCCTCGTACTCAAAATACAAGTAACCTATTCCTATATCTATGGTACAACTGTTACTGCCTGATAATTTACTTTCAATTACATCGTGACTTATACTATACAAAGCAAGGTCCATGAGTTTATCAATATTATATCTTTTAACACCTGACAGTGCTTCTACATCAGCTATTAAATCATACATATATCTAAATCCTTCTTACTAAGGTCTCTTCTTTAATACGTGAAAGATATTTCACGCTTTTGTCTATATATTCCTCATAAGCTTCGAGCCCTTTTTGCAACCTATCGCTTACACACTTAGCAAAAAATTCTTCCGGTGTTTCAGTTCTATTATGTAGGTCAATTTCTATACTATTTAATATACTATATAACATGTTATACATTTTACGATATACTATATTTGCCCATTATGTCTATAATCAATTTATATAAGTCTACAATCTGCGCTTTCTCATTTTGTCTTAAATCAATGGAATTAACTACCGTATTAAAATCAAGTCCATCCATCTGTACCTTTTGATATAGCAACAACGCATTAAGTACACGGTCAATTTCAGCTATAGTTGGAATAGTTATTGTCAGACCACCGTAGTATTGACACAGGTTAAGAAGCGAATCTTTATCGAGTATATAAGCTAATTCACTCAAAGTAGAGTACTTTGGATCCTCCTTTAACTTATAGAGAATGAATAGTATCAAACTATACACATCTTTAGTTTTCAGCTTTCTTAGCTCACTGTTCATATTCATAAGGATTTATCTGCTCAACCTCATTTCTATAGTTAATCATTATAGCATCAGATAGTAAAGGATCTACCCATTGTTGAGAAAGAGTCTCGTTTAGCTCACTTGCTACTTTTGCTTTTGTTTTACGTAACAACACAAGTATGTAATCTCTGAAAGACTCAGGTAGATGGTATAACAACACCTCACTGTTCTTTTTACTAAATGCTTCGTTAAGATGTAATTCGTTTATACGATTTGTTTTTATTAAGTTATTTAAGTAAGATTCTGTAGACCTTGCAAGTGTCAACTGATTTAGAAAACTCAACTTAATACTCGTTATGATATTATATTTCAACACCTTGTCGCCAGAGTATGGAATAGTTTCAATACACTCATTACATATAGGACCTATACCTTCAAGCATTAAATCAAAGGCAGTTTTTGCCGTAAAATCTGTGTGCATACACAGTAGGTTACTGAAGTTATACAATGCAGATTCATCAAGAGACTCACTTATGACGGGTTGATAATAAGTACTCTGCTCAAAATCAACCTTCATGGGGTATATAGTAGCATTTAAGTAGTTCAGTATACTTTTTAACGGCTCCATCTTATATGAGTCATCAAACTGCTTAGGATTAACAAGTCTCATGTAAGCACGAGTGGCTCCGAAAATACCAAAATCATCGTAATATTCATTACGACGAAAATATCTTTTTTCTTTTGCTAGATGTTTTACCAGATGAAATAGATATTCAAAAATAGTTTGAGCATCGTGGCTATCTGTGTATGCAGTATTATCAATGTAGATACACATATCTACATAAGTCACATTATCTGGCTTTCTGTAAATCATTACTTAACGAAAGATACTCCTGTGCTATCTTTCTCGACAACTAGATAACTATCAACAGGAATATCCAGCTCCTCTGCGTGATGCGATATAATATATATACTATTAACGCTATTTATTTTATTAGTAATTAGCTGTATTACTTTGTCGCAACCGACAGAGTCCAAATTATCAAAAACTTCATCAAGCACTAGTATGTTACAATCAAACCCAAGATAATTACATAACATATCTCTTAATGCAAACTGCACAATTATGTCAACCTTTTGCTTCTCGCCTCCAGATAGCATTTCATACTCCTTATTATTTAATTTTACTGATATATTATTACTATCTAAAGCAAAGGATAAAGAAGCAGAATCGAATATATAGCTACCATAATTCTTAACTGCACCATCAATATACTCAACAACATTTTTAAGAAGTATTCCTCTGAAATCTCTTTTTAGTACAGTATCAAATTTCTGTAGTATAGAAAGACTATTTGCCCATTTGTTTATCTGAACTTCGCAATTACCTACACTCTCAATAAGTGATGGTATCTGACTCTCATTCTTGTGTAACAATTCTTCAAGCATACTTTTCATAGAATCATGCCTTAATATCGCATCCGATATATTCTTGTACTGTGATTCACTGCGCTGAAGTTCGTTACTCCACTGTTTTACTTGCTTATCTATGCTATCTACCAGCTGCATTAGCTCAGCGGCCTTTTCACTCAATTCCCCTATAACTTTACACTTATCATTTTTTAATTGAGTAACCTTATTGCTACGGTCTTGCTGAGCACTTGACAATGACTTGATAATGTATTCTTTCTTCGCTGTCAAATCATTTAACAAGTTTTCTTTTTCAGATGTGTCTGGTTTTACCACACCTTGTATTTTTTGTCCGCAAGTTGGGCACACATCCTTAACGGATTTCATTTCATTAATTTCATTACGTACAAACAATATTGAATTATCAACAGCACGAAGGTCTACTGTAAGATTAGAAATAAGATCGTCTTCTTCAAATTTACCTTTTATCTTACTGTCAAAGTATGTCTCTTGCTTATATAGTTCTGCATTTATAGTTGACAATTCATTACGCTTACTTTCGATGTCTGTTGAATCAATTTGTGATTTTAGGGTATCAATTCTTTTTTGTAGGGTCTCAGCTTCTATCTGTTGACCCCTAACGTCCGGAAAGCTATCTAATTTCGCTCTAGTTTCATCAACTGTCTTACGAACATTTGACAAGGTTGTTGATAATGATAACCTACGATCTTCTGCATCACGTTTCATCTTATCAACTTCCGCTCTTCGTTTTGAAACCTTATCTTTCAATTCCTGTATCATATAATCAGATTTACTCATACGCTCAAGCATCTCTTTTCTGCCCGAAGGAGTATTAGAAGTAAATCTAGCAGGAAGACCTTGTCCCAGAATAATAACACTGCTTATCAATCCAGAATCTATTTCGGGAAGATATTCTTTCAGTATCTTTTCGGTGTCACGGATACCTTTTCCCGAGCAGTCCTTCCCGTTTACCTCAAAAAACAAATTTGTTTTATATTTTTCATGATTTTTAGTTCTTGTAACTTTGTAGGAAATATCATCAATTGAAAAATCCAACGAAACAAGTGTGCCTCCTTGTGTGTTTATATTTTCAACAGACTTTGATCCTCTAAGTGTATCTCCTGTTAAACACCAAATAATAGATTCCCAAACACTTGACTTACCGCTACCGTTTGATTTAGCTAAATCCTGTGCACACCTATTTACACCACTAACAAGTATGAAGCCACCCTCTGTAAGGTTAATATCTGCTTCACCAATTGACATGAACCCTTCGATATGTAAAGTCTTAAAATCTATTCGCATATCACTCAATCACTTTCTGTAACTCTGTTATTACATCATCAGAAGTTCCAATAACACTCTGAATATACTGTGAAAATTCACTTATATAATCAATGTGTAATGTGTTTTGTTTCTTTTGGTATTCTTCGTTACTTATCTGCTTATTTGATCTGTCCACTATTATTCTGGACTGAATAACTCTGCAATCTTTGGGCACCAATGAGTCTTGCTCAATGTCTGGGTCAAATCGTTTCTTGATGTAATCATAATCTTTATCCTCACATCTAATTGACAATACTGCAGGTTTACCTAACTTAAAAGCTACTTCATTTATATAATCAATATTACTATTTGACCCGGTAAAATCCAACTTTGTAAATTTCAACGCATAAGGATTATTAACAAGAGTATATTCTAGGGTGTCACAATCCAAAATCATACATTGGTGAGGATACCGTGTAGCATCTTCGCTAAAATTTTGTCCTGTGATATTTCCTAAGTTTAAAACATTTGAAGATACCCACTGCTGGTTATGCAAGTGTCCATTTACTACCATGTCAAATGTTTGTGACAATTCTCCTAAATCAAATCCTTCTTTGGAAATGAAATTGCCCATTTGTATACCTTTTATGTCATTGTGAGAAAGTAATATTCTCTTCTTACATTCTGGATCAGTAAATGATTGTTGAGGAAAATAGTCTTTTATGTTTTCCTTTCTACTAACTTCTAATTCATACGGTAAGATGTAGATAAGAGTATCACCCACTCTAACAATCGAAGGTTTATCATATACACTGTTGTTTTTATTAAGTAAGAATGAGTGAGCAGTAGAAAAAGATAGGTCAGATGTTCCCATCTCATGATTTCCTACAATAAAAGATGTGTATACTGAGTTGTTCCATTTTAACTCAGACAGTGCAGAAATTTCTTCAGCAGTAAGTACACTTGCGTCAAAAAAGTCTCCCAGGAAGAATAGATCAGTACAACCATTACTAGCAGCCGTGTCAATAACCCAGTTAACTGAATCAATTAAGTTTTCAAGCCGTAAAGAATAACGTGTTCCTCTTTTTCTCAGTATACTAGAATATGTACACCAATGAACATCACCACAAATACAAACTTTCATAAATTACACCCTCACATGCAAAGAACTTTGCACACCACATAATCTATAAGATATTTCATTTCACACAACTCACCAGTTTTTAACATCCTGTCAATATCAGTCATCGTTTCAAAACAAGACAACAACTGCTGTTTGCTGTATACTCTTGGACTCTTATTTATAGCATAAATCACGTTTGATTTCAACCCCGTATTTTCAGGAGTAGGGTTATTCGATAGCCACACTTGCATCAATTTCTTAAAACCTTGGTATAGCAATGTTACTACTCCTAGAGGCTCTGCATCAAAATTCTTTATCTCCCTAAGGGCATTATGCAATAGATTCATATCCTTTCCTGTAACTGCGTTTGTTATGTTAAAAACATTGTAAGTGGAAAGGTCACTAAAGCAACCTTCGTTTACCATATCGTCAAACATATACTTCTGCTCATTTACAGAAAACATCTTTATCTTATCCACTTCATTGCTGATTCGGTATATGTCATTGTTACAGATTTTTATTAACCAATCTAACTTATCTCTAGGAACACCTTCAAGTGCGGAATAAACAAAATCCTTTATATGCCACAATTCAATCTTCGGAACTTCCACTATATAATCGGAAAACTTTTCTTTAGACTCCTTGCTGACTTTATCAGCTACAATAAACAATCTATTTTCTGTGGAAAGAGAGTCCGAAATACTATCAAATAATTCACAGCTGTACACTCTGATATTATCATCTTGAGATGAATCATTCGTTCCAAATATGTCAAATACAGAGATGCTATTCTTTGAGGGAAGATCTTCAAGATACTCAATTTTTAAGTTAAGAATACTACTAATAGCGTTGATGTATTGATACGCTATATACCTGTTATCTGAACATGAAAATATCAGGAAAGAAGCAGTAATTTGTCGCTCTTCAATCTGATCTTTTATTGTTTTTATGTCAATCATTTAGCACCACTTTCCGCTTCCTGTTTAAGATTTACTATATAATTTTCAACTAAGTGTCTTTTATTTACATTTGGAATGAAAGTGTTATTATAAAACTCCCGAGTAAGATTAAACATTTCAAAACTAATAATGCCCTTACAATAAAGATCCTTACTCATGTTAATAAGAACATAGCAAAAAGTACTGAAGTCCATCTTATCAGTGTCTGTTTTTGTCAGAGAAATCTTGTCAGGTATTGTGAGTGCATTTGAGTAATTTGCAACAGTTATCTTTTTGAATATCTTTTCACATAGATTAATGATGTCTTGTAAACCTGATTCTTGCAATTTCAGGACCCATCCGGGTGTAGTTGCATATTGAAGAACTATATCGGAAAAATCACAGTCTTTGTGCAAAAACTGCTTTAATTCTTCACTATTATAATTTGAAAAAGAATAAACTCTACATCTATTTACAACTGTAGGAAGTAATTTCTGTTTGCAAGAGGATAGCAAGAAGATGTACGCATTCTTTAGTGGTTCCTCTAGGAATTTCAGCAACATATTTTGTTCTTTTACGCTGATTTCATCGCAATTAATGATATATATGTTAGGATACGGAGAAAGCTGTGCTTCCTGTATCTTTTCAAGACTAATACAATCAGTTATGTCAATTATATCATACCCGATTTTTGCTGCAAACTCTTTTACAAAAGTATGTTTACCAGATCCCCATTCGCCGGACAAAAGAACTGTTCTGGGAATACTATTTTCAGCGATGTGACCCTCAAAAATCTTTACCAGCGATTCCTGACCGACCAAAGTATCACTCCCATCTGGTCATGTTTAAGAATGCAGCCTCCACAGTTGTACGCATAGAAGCGTCATTCTTTATCATATTTTTAAGTTTTAACAACTTATCTACAATTACCATGTAGTACTTTTCCGCATTTTCAAAATTAGTGCTTAGCTTAAGGGCTTCTTCTTGGCTGTGAGGAATATCCAGCAGATCTGTACTACGAAACAAACAATACTTAGTCACGTCCAAACAAAAAGCAAAAAATTGATCAACAAACAACTTTAAATCTTTACCTTCATAATAGATATTAGAAATAGTTTCTATAACCTTATCCTGCTTACAGTCGATAATATCATTTACTAAGGTAAAGAACATAGAATACGAATATGTCCCCAGGGCATTTAACGCATTATCGATTGACATATCTGTGTCGAAAGATCCTACCTTTTCTAATAACGAAATAGCATCACGCATACCGCCATTACAGATTTTAGAAATATATTCGATTGTCTCACCATAATTGGTAAAACCCTCACTTTTACAAATATATTCCAATCTGTCTCTTATCTGAGAAGAACTAATCTTTGAAATATTGTATCGTTGACATCTATTTATAATGGTTTGAGGTATCTTTTCCGGGTCTGTTGTACAAAACATGAAAATTGTGTACTCTGGAGGTTCCTCAATACATTTTAGAAATGCTTGCCACGCATTATTTGAAAGAGCGTGACATTCATCAACCAAGAAAATCTTATACTTACTACTGATGGAACGCTCCTTTGCAGACTTTACAATACTTCTCACATTTTCAACACCATTATTAGATGCTGCATCCATTTCCTCGAGTCCGTCCAAAGACCCGTTTATCTTGCTTGCTAAGATACGAGCCAGAGTTGTTTTACCGCATCCACTAGATCCACAAAAGATATAACAATGTTTATAATCATTATTCTCAACCTGTTTTTTCAATATCTTAACAACAGAGCTTTGCCCACAAACCCCGTCATCAAAATCCTTCGGTCGATATTTTACTGCTAAACTTTCAGGCATTCTAAGTTACCTCCGAACTAATCTTAACATAATTTTAGTATGTTTTTTGTCAAGACACAAGTACCTTACATCAATACATAGGTGCCCAATATTGTAATTGATTTACGAGGTAACCACAATCCCTTATATACATCTTCTGTCAGTAATTGTGAGGCTGTATTAAATCCTTGTAAATCCCATTGAATCATATTACCCTGTATTCGAGTAACTACACCTTCCATTACATAGCTTTTTGGAACAACTCCATGATTCCAGTTTGCTGATAATGTAAATGTTTTAGGCTCATCGACAATATATTTTTCTACCTGTATCCTATATTTAGTACCCACACAAAATTGTTGATCTACAGTAGGTGCTGGTGTATCACTTTGATAGAAATATATCTCTGTAGAAGTTTCGTTATACTCACTACTTCTTGCCTTTACCTTATCTAGTTCTCTCTTTATGTACTTATTCATTACAAGTAATTCCTTAACAATACAGATATGCACAGGTCATATCAGCAAGATGCAACATTAAAGCAAGAGGGTATCGACTGTAAATATGGGAGATGTCTGCTTTTGTACTATCATATCCCATACCTCCGTGATGATACAAGATTGCAACAGATTCTTCAACATTTAGAGGAATAAATTGTCTAATCATAAATTCAGAAGTTTCTTCATGGTTTCCATAAACAAATCTTTCATCAACTGAAACTGTCTTATAACCAGGCTCTGATACCCAATCAAATCTGCCTGCATTATCAGACTTTGACCCACTTTCGCTATAAACCTTTTTATTTGTATATGTGTTTTCGTACAGATTCATTTTACTAAAGTCATGCATAAGAGCACAAATAATCAATGATTCCTCGTCAATGTCAAGGTTATTAGCTATAACCATATTCTTCAAAACAATATACACATCTAAACAATGTCTACACAGTCCACCCTTAAAAGCCCCGTGATATTTTGTGGAAGCAGGCGCAGTAAAAAAGTCTGACGAACAAAGTTTATTAATCAACCCTTCTATATTGCTTCCCTCTCGAGTAACACCTCTTAGCAAACTAATGAATTGTTCTTTATTACGAGTGATCTGATCTTCGGATAACATCTTATACCTCCTTATATGAAAAATGGGGCTAAGCCAATAGATAACTTAGCCCCAGTATATATTAAACTATCTATCTTAGATGAGGCCTTCGGCAACTAGCTCACGCTTATAAGCTACCCGGTTGGTCTTATTTAGATGAGTCTTACCCGTATGGACACCACTTGCATAAGCCTTGCAATATGTACGATATTGCTCGTCAATATTGTACCGGACAGTACGATGATCCACATTAAACCGCTCAGCGATTTCTCGGAAAGTCTTTCCGCGCTTTTTCATACGCTTCATCTGGTCCCTCATCTCAGAAGTTACCTTACGCTTGCGGTCAAAATCCGTACCCTGAATCTTAACTGCCTTATCCAACTTGTCGTCAACCATCTTCAGAACATCAATCTTATCGTTCATTGTTACCTCCAGAAAATAATATAGTGATATTATGTTGAACGCTGGATTAACCAGCGATTAAAAAGGGTAGCTGATATGTCAAACACCTTAGTGTGTGTTACTTTATACATCTATTATAGGTTAATGTGATCAATAATACAAGTTATCTACTCATTTTCTTCCTTTAATTTTTCTACCAAAAATTTCATCAATTTTTCATCAATAACAAAGTAATTCTTATCACCTTCAGGAGTAAATGATATAGCTATTGCGGAATTACTCATACGATCTTCCCACGATTCTCTACGCTGTTTATCAAGCCACTCCTTTTTTACAGTAACAGAAGATTTTTCCTTCAGCGTTGTCTTGCACTCAATGCTAATACCAGCATCCTTTACAATAACATCACCCTTTGACCACTTTCCACTTCCAGATGACGGGGTAACTTTCCCTCCCAACAATTTTGCTACATTGTTTTCCTGTAAATAGCTATAGTATCTTGTAGAATTTTTATTCTTTGTCATCTATAAAGGTCTCCTTCTCTCTTCTGCATCTAGCCTTAGCAGCATCTGACATTCGTTTTCTTGTTTCTTCACTAGGATGTTTTCCTTTATTCCAAGGGATGTTACCTGCTTTGAATTGCTTCTCCACAAACTTTTCACCCAAACAATTCTTTTTCATATCTTCATCATAAGTAATGCCATAATTCCAAGGTTTCTGCTGTTTAGCTTTTAGCGTCTCACTGATTTTCTTCTTGACCGCATCGCTGACAGGTTTACTACGTGCTTCAACAACACGCTTTCTCCAGTATTCATCTCTAGTAAATGGGTCTTTACCCTTTCTTGATTCAGACATTCTCTTTCGTTGTTCCTCTGTTAAGGGTAGTTTGCCCACTATCCACCCCATACTTTGAAAATATTCAATATTTGAAGGAGGAACGTACTGCTGTTTGATACCATTGTTCATCCATTTTCCTCCTGCTTTTTTCTCATGCTCGTGCTTCATTAGTTTTTCTTTAATAACACTATATTGAGCACACTTCTCTTTTACGTCCTCTAAAGTCCAGTTGCACTGTATCTTCTCTGATAGATTGTCTGTATCTTTAATCATGTCTATTCTACCCACAAGAAATAAAAATGCTGCAAATGCAGAATACTGATATCTATCCTCAACGCAGAAACATAAATAGTAGTGACATAAGATATGGTCTTCATAAGTAACATTGACTCTGTTAGTTTTGTCATTAAACTGTGATGTAATAACCTCTGACTTCATAAACCTTGGAATAATATGATGAGACTGCGTCTTAAATTTTTCGCGTTTAGTGGTCCTATTGGACTCAACAAGTTTTTTATATAACTGATAATAACTATTTTCTATAAACAAAATGATACCGCTCCTAACTATAGTATGCTGTATCATACAATTTCATATCTTTGACCACTTTCCTGCTCCGCTGTTTGCAGTTTTCTGCCCGCCCAATAACTTAGAAATATATTGTTCCTGTTTATCAGAATAATATCTTGTACTTTCTTTGTTTTTATTCATGCAATTTTTCCTCTCTAACTAGGCTGTCTAATGCTTCAGCGCATTCACGTTGTAAATTTCTGCATGGAAAAATTTCAAAACCGTTGTTATTTTTTTCTGAAGAAAACTGCACCAGATAGCAGCCTCCTATCTTGATGGGCAGTTTTCTCTCAAGAATTTCTTTATATGTGTATAGCTGCATTGAGTAGTGTATATAGTTAGTGTCTCGCTCTCTATTAAAAGGCTTGTAACACCACTTATCAAAATACCCAGGAATTTGATTAATGGACTTCACATTTTTATAGTCCCAGATTTGAAACTCATTTGCCCTAGCATTCCAGCACACCATATCAATATTACCTGCTATATAATGTTCAATTCCTACAGTATATTCAAGTTGTAAAGGAAACAACTTATTCAGTGTGTCTTTATGAAAAGCTTCTGCTTGAGGTAGTAGAATTGATACTCTTTCTTCAACCTCTTTCCTTATGCCCAGTGAATCAGCAACAGAGTAATCAATCTCAAACGTTTTACCTCTTTTAGCATTCTCCATGTATGAGTGGATTATAGTTCCAGCTGTGGTTGAGATATCGCCCTTTCTTTTCCATTCGGCTAATACATCTTGCTGTGACAATTTATGTTTTTCCGCATATTTTTTACTTATTCCTTCACTATCAAAAGGAGGGCTAAACCTTGATAAAAATTGAGTTACAGAATATTTAACAGGTTTATCATAATAGAAATATTGATGCGTTTTTTCTACAAAATTATAAGCGTTAAACTTTTGCCACACCAACATTGAATTAACATCAATCATAGTACCTCTAACAGTAAATAAGTAGGAAGGGTTGAACCTTCCTACTTATTATAGCACACATAACCGGATAATACAAGTTACAGTTCTTCTAGTTCAACATTATTTTCAATACCCAGTTTACTATAAATGCTTAAACCAAGCATTTCCTCAAAACTCTTAACAAAAGGATCTTGCTTCTGTGATAGCTTTTCATACACCATGTCATACAACTTGCGCCATTGATCTGTATGCTCACGAAAATATGTAGCTACATTTTTCTTTCCTCGGATCTTTATTTCGTTTCCGTCTGCATCAATCATAAGTGCTCCTGTTTCAGGATCGATTAACTTATACATTCCTTGAGCAGAGTTATCAATAAATCCGAGATGCAATGCTACATCAATGGTGTCTTGCACAATATCAACACCACGTGTATAATTAAGATGTGCGTGACCGAGCTTTCTATCCCACCTACAAGTCTTTGTCTTCAGCACTGCCATGTCAATAATATGCCCAGCAGGTGATTCCGCGCTTGTAGTTAACTCATTTCCATCTTCGTCAAAGAACGCACCTCTCTTGAACATCAGACGCATTGAACAAGCATGCTTCCATGCTCTACCTCCTGGGGTGGACAATGCTGGTCCGTATCCGCCTATATTTTCTCTGACTTGGTTAATAGCAATCAAAGTTGCCTTATACTTACGAAGTAATCCAATAGCTGTATTTGCAAATCGAGTAAGTGCTTTTGCAATACCTCCCATTTGCTGCTTCTCCATTGATTCATCGGCAATCTGCATAGGGACAAGTGTAGCAATACTATCAAAAACCAATAGACCTACTTCACCTGTCTTTAACATATCCAATGCCATATCGAATATTTCTTCGGCTGATTGTGCTTCAGGTCGGATAAGAATTGTAGGCACAGTTGCATCTTCACTGATATCATAGCCCATCTTTGCGGCCCACTCTCTGTCCAGTGTGCCTTCATTATCAAGAAATACAATAGAACGAGGGTTTTCCGGATTACGTTTCACCTCAGCTCTCTGATAGGAAGCTGCCGCTAAGAAAGCATTAGTAGTCTTACCACTGCCTTCCGGTCCACTAAATTCCACAATTCTGCCTTCAGGCACACCACCGTAGATGCAGAAGTCCAAAGAAGGACTTCCCAGAGACAACACACCGTCCACGGTTAAATCTTGTGCACCTACTCGTACAACATTATCTCCATACTTCTTGGAGATCTTTTTCATTACTTCAGCTAGGGAATCATTTGCCATTAGTTATAAACACCATCCTTACGTGACACTTCCGGCATAACAGGCTTATATGTTGCACTCAGTGATGCTTCTTGCATCCTTCGTGAAATTACTTTTCGTAAAGTATTTACCATATCATACCCTGCATCCATTTTTAACTTAATCTGCTTATATACCCGACTATATATAGAATTCAATACGGACTGATACCGTGAGGTGTCTTCAGCAATTGCAGTTAACTCTGCTACTGTGGTTTTATTCCTTCGTTCAGTATCTTTCTCTCTACTACTAAGATACGCATTATTAAACACTTCTCGTGACGCCATTTTTGAGAGATCGTCGCGTATTCCTACACTCTCCAGTTTATCTCCTAAGAAATACAACTTGTTATTCAACTCAAGCACATATTTTTCCAAAATAATATCTGTAGGTTCATTATCAATGAGGTCTTCTTTCAGATCACTCATCAATTCATCAAAATCTTCCGTATACGACTTTACAAGCTTTTCTGAAATTGAAAGATAATAAGAAACAGTATCCTCAGTCGTTTCTACGATCTCATCAAGTAACTCTTTATCCGGTGAATTTAAGAGTGTTGTTTCCGACATTTGTACCTCCCTAAATACTAAAAAAGATTAACTTTCTTGTCGAAGCTATTAACGGGCACATCAGACTCACAAGTATACATGTCTCCTCCCGAAGTAACGTACACTCCGTTATTAAACCCAATATCTGATAACCCTTTTATCAAACATCTTTCCCATCCATTCATTGTAGTAACAAGATCGGGTTCAATAATTAAATTACTTATCTTTGAACGAATAGACTTTACAGAGGGTTTTTGAAATACTACAACATAGTCAATTAAACCCTTAAACTTTGATGTTAGATCGATAATAGCAAGTTCGTCAAAGGATGTTTTTATCCACGGTATAAGATGCTGAAACTCATAGTATGATTCTTGATATATAGTAAACACAGAAGGTAGTAATGCAGGTGTTACCTTTAAGAAAAGATAATCTGCATTTAGATCCTGAAACACATCAATTAGTCTAACATCCTCGTAGATGTAATTTTCTATTCTAAGAGTACGAATAGCAGAAAGATCAAGTATTGCATAATCTACATGTGTGCCAGAAGATATAAGTGAAGAAAATGTAACATTATCCAGTTCACTCACCTTCTCTCAAATGCGTTAAAACACTATAATCACTATCCATGAATACACGCTTTTTCTTTGACGGAATATTGATTATACGATATTTATCAGTGTTTAAGTCTTTTATATTGAACGACTTCTTTTTATCATCTTTCATCTGCTTTACTGTACTGACCGGAATATATACCACTACATCGTGGTCAATCATCCATAATACAACACCCGATCGAATCCCTTTTATGCCTGATACTTCCAACAAGTCATTGTATTGTCGTAACTCTGAAAAAGGAAAAGTATTACCAAGATGTGATTTACACTCGATAAAAAACATATTAGGAAAGATATACCCTATAAAGTCTGATCTTCCTCTTATTGATTTATACCCTGAAACATTATCATATATTCGTTCAATATGAGATCCAGGTATCTTACTAAAATCAGATTTTAGCTTATTCTCGAATTGTTTTCCTTTTGAGAGTGCCAAGGGTTATTCCCCCTGACACTCAGGAATAACCCACTTTACAGAACCTTCAGACACTACAAATGCTTGCTCATTACCAAATCCCATGTTAACAATTTGGTTTGTTGCACTCGCCAAAGTCTTAATAAGATCGCTACTATCGATAAGAGCTTCATAATGAGTATCTGCAGAAATTTGATTGGTGTAAGGAATAGCCTCACTATTTACACCTTTACGATCAGCCACCGTTACACTATCACTGTTAAAGATAAGCTTGATAATAGAAAGTGACAAATCAGACTTAGAAGCTGCTTGACTAAAAAGCATTAGTCTATCAACTGCCTGCATAAGAAGATCCTTGTTAATAGAGATAGTATTAGGATATACATTTTCTGCTCTGCCTCTAATACCTTCTACCGGGAAAGCAACAGCCATGCTGTCATCACAGTTAAGTACAGCATCAATAGTAATGGAAGGAGCCTCAAATCTGACAGCGGTGACAACTGTGTCTTCACTCAACTTATTGTGACCCACTGTTACCTTAACCTTGGTGTCCTTAAACAAACGGAACAACTTAACCAGTTTATCATTAAGGAGTAACTTGGACTTCATTTCAATTGAGAACTTATTAACACAAGCACCTGTAGTAAATGTAATAGCACCCTCACTGTCGATGTAATACAAACGCTGAATGGGCTTTGAAATAGTACCTTTACCCAGTTCCTTACTATTATAATTCACGATAGAATGAAGCAGTGCACAATCAATGTCAAACTGCTCAGAAACATTCTCGATTCCAATCTTAGGCAGTTCCAGTAGAGCGTTGCCATCATAGATAAGAGGAAGCTTATAATCACCGTTACATTTTACATAAAGTGACTTTTCATCTGTGTGAAGCTCAATGGTTTCAGAAGTTACTTTACTGATCAGCTTCAAAAACAAATTAGCATTCACTGTTGCATGAATATCTTCATCAACATCATCTCCGAAAAGAATCTTGACAAAATATTCTCTGTTAGTTACAGAAAGAGAAAGCTGCTTACCCTCAGTCTTAATCTCCAAAGTCTCAGTAACTGCTGAAAGAACATTGGAATCCACTGCGTTAAGAATCTTTGCACAAGACTCCTGAAGAACTTCAGTTCTAATAATCATTTACATACTCCTTATTTTAATTTGTTGATATACATATTATATAGGATAGAATTAGATAATACAAGTATCTTTTTCAATATCTGATAATTTATTAAAAGAAAATGAGCCGTTTGAATTTACTTTAAGTATTTTACAATGCGCGGACACATCATTAAAAATATCAAGAAACTCTAGCTCATTACCGTGTTTATGTATATAGGACTTCTTTTTATCATCATAGAATAGCTGCTTCATCTTACATAGACATTGTTTGATATATAAGCAGTCTCCGTAGAATAAACTTAGGTCATGAAACCCAGGCTTAACATCATCTCCGTGTTTTTTGAAGTACACCTTTGCAGTCATGCACTGTGTGTCAGGCTCTAGTCTTACATAAGGATTATTAACAACCTCGCAAGGTACCAGCAAGGCCCTTGTAGCAGATGTTCTGTGGGTATAGGTATACTTTATTACGTCGGGGGTGCAATAAGAATCACCCCACATAATAAAGCAATTATCACCCTCAGACAAGTCAAGCTTCGATAAAGCATTTAGAACAGCATCTCCGCTACCCTTTCCAGACCTAATTACAATACGTGGATATGTGTAGAAATAACCCTCATTTTCAATGCTGCATACTACATACACTTTATCACAGTATTCACCAAGATTAAGCATATTAACATCAAGTAATGTTCGATCTCCAAACTGTGTTAAAGCTTTCGGAGTATCGACACCAAATCTTCGCTGTTTACCTGCTGAAAAAATTAGTCCGTATGTCATTGACAAAGCACCTTCAAAATACAATTTGTTTCTTCGACGCCGGAAGTATGGATGGACTTTGTAGCCAGCTTAGATACATTACAATCATTTCCCTTATCTACTTCATCACCAATATAAAGAATATTCATACCTTCAAATTCACACTCTTTATATACCTTAACCTTATTATCGCCGGAAGTAGTAATATCGACAGTACTCTTACCCGTAATATTAGCTAACAACTCAGGAGTATTGATATTATACCTGATATAATTATTAAACAAATAAGTAAATAACATCCTCTCAAGGTTTCCCATGGGTTTATATTTGATATAAGGCAAATCCGTATCAGGATGTGACACAGCTGTCATACCAAACAACTTATTGATATGACTCTCAACTTTTTCCAGTGTATCTTTACTTATAAAACAATCTCCGATTGTATGTGTTTTGACACCTTGAACATACTCAGTTGAACTTGCATCAGCCCACACAGGAATATCAAAATCAGATAAGTCAGATCCATAAATGGAAGCTAGTTTTGTTTTTATACTACTAAAAGAATTGCCTGAAATAATTACTCCTATATTTGTTTTATTTAGTAACTTGATGTTATCAATTCCAATATTGTTAAGTGAAGTGTTACGAGGCCACAAAGTGTCATCGAAGTCACAAACAATTTGTTCAGGTGTAAAATTATCAAACCCATAGTAGCACTCAAGGACAGATTTAGCGTACTTATTTGGATCGTGCTTTCCATTTTGATTACCCATCTGAGAATAATGGCAAGAAACATCCTTATCCTTAACAGTTCTCAGTATATCACACGCATCGGTATTAACAAGAATAGTGAAGTCATCAAGGCTTAGCCCAAGCTTGCGTAAATGAAAGATAAATTCATCAGCGGAAACACCATAGCTATCTTTATCCTCTTCACAGTTAAGAGCCCAAACCTTTTTTGCATGAGTATTTTTGTTAATCAACTTATAAAGATCTCCAAACTCAAGCGTGGGGTAAATTGAGCTCCAAAAAGTGCCCGTAGAAATAATAATCAAATCTGCGCTCTCAATGCTAGCAACAGCGCGAGGATTTAGTTCTGTGTTCAGCACGGTGCCATAAAGACATGATTCTATCTTATCATCCCTGTTACACCATTCCACAATTTCCCCTTCATCTTCGATAACATAGCCAGAGTTTGTAATCGCCTTCAAATAAGCATTACTGAAAGAATTCAATAGCACGAACGAGTCAATATCAAGGATCTTATTACAAAAGTAGTCGTTGGTATACTCGTATCCCGACTGTGCATACATCTCCGCATACACAATATTTGAGATATTGAAATCTGTGTATCTATAATTCTTAGCTTCTGGTGTGGCAAAGAATCGCTCCACAAGAGGAACAAACTGCGGCATACCCCAGGTATTAAGCTTTTCCGTAATTTCTGCAACTTCATTTCCGGGAGTAAAATCATATCTATTGTCGTAAAACTCGATAATGTTCTTATTACAATTTCCGTGCATTGCTTTATACATACGGATATGATTTTTACGGATATCAGACACACCCAGAGTATTAGTCACCGCTCTACATACACCAGTAGACTTACCATTATCGTATGCGTTAACAATCACTTTACAATTCATACTAGGATAGTAGTATTTCAATCCTCTAATAAGAGAATCGTTACCGCTACCGCCGGATAAAATAACTGTTTTCATTATTCCTCCTTAAAACAAAGACACCTTGGGATACTCGTTTTGTTCTGTTGTTTTCTTACTTCTGGGAGTATAGGGTTTAATTTCTGATTTACCTGTTTCCACCCTGGGAAGAACAACCTCTCTTAGTACTGATTTACTTGTAATATGATATCCAAAAGTTTCTGTGTTTTCTAAAATATAACCATCCAATTCATCAAACAGAACTGGCGGATAATCATATGTACCCTTTGAATTTGCCCAAGTGCAAGATGCCTTTGAATTCGGCTTATTAATAACAACCGTTGGAGCAACATACGAGGCTGTATACTTCTGTAGAACACGAGCGAAATATACATCATCAGGAGTTCCCTTACGAGTATCACACCTGCTATCAATATAGAATTCCTGATTATAATACTTCTTAAAATTTTTATGTAACAGGCCGTGCATCCAGTTATAAGACTTATTATTACGAGTAGGAATTAGATGTACATTGTCAAAATAGTCACTAGCAGATTTATACTTGATCCTATCCTGCGAAACCCAGATACCCAGAGTACTAAAAATAGCATCCACATCACTTAGTCTGTCCTCTTGAACAGCCTTAATTATTGTAAGTAGGTCATTCAGTGTGGGTTTTGAAACCGTTGAATTTGCGTCAATCCAAAAAGCATAATCAAAATCAGAATTGTAAAAATGTTCCAGAAGCTTATTACGAGGCTCAACCCATCCCATCCTCTCCGTTGAATGGGCTATGTATTCGAATCCGTAAAGTTCTGTATAATCGGCGTCTGAAAAACATTGATCGTATACCACACAACAATCTAACCCCAGAAGATCCCTAGTTTCCTTCATTGCTTTTAAGTTAAAAGACCGGTTATTAGGCAACATCAAACAAGGGATCAATGCCATAATTTTTGCCATGATAGCACCTCTTATCGAGACTCAATGAAGTTATAGTTTGCGGATTCACCATTATCAACTAGAATAGACTGACCACACATAGACTTATTAATCACAGACATAAAATACACCCATTGAGCAGCTTCCTCCTCAGTGATCCACTTATTCAGCAAATTCTGCTCTGCCACTGCATCTACAAGCTCTTTATGAGCATACAACTTGGGTTCCAATCCTGTAAGAACTGCACCGAAACAAAGAATATTAATAGGAACCTTCTTAAACTTATGACAGAAATTCAATGCAAGGTTTTTTGTGTAAGAAATACGTCCACCCTGTGAAGCTGCATAAAGAGGTGTATCTAATCCTACAATACCGGAGATACTTCCAACATTCAAGATAGATCTAATATTATCATTACCCCAACAGTATTTATTAACTACATTAACATATCCCATAAGATTAGTACTAATAGACCTATCTTCTTCGATTGTTCCTGCATTGTTGATAACATAATCCATATGAGGAAGATCAGGAAGTTGATCCATTACTCCCACGTCCGCAATATAGTGGTGATATCTAAAATCGTACTTGATAGCGTCAATTACTGATTCTTTGATATCAATGCCATAAACCTCATATCCTTTGTCAAGAAACAACTTTGCAGTTTCTTTACCAATACCGCTGCTGGTTCCTGTAATCAATACTCTTACCATAATTCACCTCTAGTAATATTTTGATAGGTACATTTATAATTTAGGCACCACTCTTGCATTGAACGAATATTTACAATCTGTCGTGCTTCATAATTCTTAGAACACTCTTCAAGTGTATATCCAAAATGACGAAGTTTCTTATCAAACTCTTCTTGCTGATGTTTTGTCTGATTCAGCATATTACCATTATCTTTAATTCTACGATCTGACACCATCCAAGCCTTATTATTGATGATAACATTGCCATATGCAGCAGCCTGAACCCAAGTAGTAGAATCAGCGGAAGTAACAGGGAATTTTTCCAGCACATCCAACGCTGTACACCCAAACACGTGAGTCATGACATCTGGGTTAGGACTATTCTTGATAATATCAAAGCACATCTGCAACCAAGCAAAACGAACTGCCGCCGTATCAACTGTACTTACTGCAAGTCCGATATACTTGATATGCTCACCATCAGGAAAGGTGTAGTTAAGCATGTTGTGTAACCACTTAGTATCTTCTTCAAAGTGGAATACAGGAAGAATTTTATCTCTATACTTAGGGTTAATCTTTTCAATCATATAAAGGTAGTTTTCCCAACTTTGTCCAGGTGCAGCTGCCAATTCCTCCTCTGTGGGTTTTCTTCCGATAACCTGAGGAATCTTGTCCACCTGTGCAAAAACAGTTACATAATCACCTGTTTTATTGATAAAATCAATGTAGTCATCTACATCAATTTCTTTGCCTTGAGTGTAGGCGCTGTATGCGCCACTGTCTACGAACAAATTAAAAGCACCCGGATGTTCCTTGAGGTACTCAATATCCTTAAGTATATGTACCCGTTCATTTAGCTGACTGTAAAGCTGATCACACCCTAATTCTTGTTTTAACTGCACTCCATTTTTACTTCCTCTTCCAGCGAAGTACAGATGGAAGGGACCATTATACATACTTTTTATACTCCTTTAAGTTAGTTATCTTATGTAATTATTATATAGTAGTTCCTACTATATCACAAGTTATTTTTGAATGATTTTAGAAAAATATCGCACTTGCCAGATAATACATATACAACAAGTGCGATAATATTTACTTAACTGACGATACCCAATCTAAAACTTCTTCTGGTGTATTCAAAATTGTTTTGTTTGACACACCCAACAGCATATTATTGATTAACGGTTCATTTTCAGTTACCCAAAATTGATGTGAATTTGCAGGAAGTACTTCGATAGGATATACAGTGCTAATATCTACACCTTTTCGCAGTTTCTGAAACTCTGTTGCATATAAAGCTACTGGCTTTCCTAAAGCATATGCAATACCTGTTTCAACTGCTGTCCCTGGATCATCCCCATCAATGTAAGCTACCATAACGTCACACCACTTAATATGATCGACATCTGTATTAAATGTTTTTAATGTGTCTTGTAGCGTACTTTGATCTTCGAAGATTACCCCCTCGTCTCTCCAAGGAAAATAAACTTCATGTCCATTTGATTCAAGCAAATCTGCAATTTTCTTCTCATGCTCATAATAAGCAAGATTATCCATTATTTGTGCAAAATATACTTTCATTATGCAGCCTTTCCAGTGGAGTTAACTTCCTGTGCTTCCTTTACCATACTAACATACTCGGAACCTACATTATTCTTTCTCCACCCTTGTGCAATCTTATATCCAACAGGGGAAAGAATAATCTGACTAATCAGCTCAACTACTGCACCCACAGCTGCAAACATCCAAATGGAACGCGGATCACACCAATCCTGCCAAACACTGAACAGCAATGCAAATCCTAGATTATCAATAAACTGACCAATCATTGTGGACGCATAACTTGCAACAGCATAAGACTTAAAAGTAGTACGATCCTTAAATCGAGTCAGAACGAACTTAGAAATAAAAGCATTTACAGAAATACCCAGAATAAATGCTGCGGTGCCTGCACCCAAAGGCCAAAGCATAGCTCCGAAGATAGAATCAAATTCTGTCCAATCGCAATAACCAGGAAGGTTTGCCCCCAGTGTTAGCAAACCAATAGCCAGAAGCTGAATACCAATGGCTGCTACATTTACCTTAATAGATGCCTTTGCCCCGAATCTCTTAACAAGCATATCGCCTGCGAGGAATGCGATCCAACTTACAATAATTCCTGCATCCAATGAGATCCAACTTTCAGATACAATCGCCTTATTTGCAAGAAAGTTCATTGCAATAAGTGCCGCACACAACACTGCAAACGGAAGTGCGGGGATACATCTAAAAAGTACCTTTGTCTCTTGCCAGTCGTTCTTTACCCAATTCTTTACTTTGTTCATTTTTATAAACCTCTCATTTTTTTTATTTTCAAGTGAAGGTAGAAGTCAATGGCTTACTTCACTTATTAACTTTGTAATGTTTAATACAATATATTATTCCGGATATCCATCCTTGATATAAGAAATATTTTTATCATCTCGAATTATTTCGGAATGCTCCTCAAATAACTCATCTAATGCTTCTTTTTCCGTTTTTGTCTCTATGCTTTTACTGTAAACATTGTGTAAATAGTTAAAATAATCGTCTTCATACCATACATTAACCGTGTAGGTGTCGCATTTGAAAGGGACAGAAACATCGGGTTCAGCGCAATGTCTCATTACATCACTCAATACCTCTGCAACTCTTTCTGCATTTTCTCTGGGGCACTCCCCGATAAGTTCATCATGCACCTGTAACAAAATACGGAACCCAAGTTCCCTCAATTCTTTATTATTGAAAACATGGATCATTGCTATCTTGCTCATTGTAGCCGCAGAACCTTGCACCCTAGCATTTACGCATTGTCGCTCCGCCTGACTTATAAATGCACCATTATCTCTTATATCAATATTATTCTTGGCAGCTTCATCTTTTATTTTTCTTACTTGCTGCCACCCTCTTGCTTCTTCTAGCTGCGACTCATACTTACTAATAAGAGGATTAACAGTTTTTGATACAATACCTTTACAATAAAGTAAAGGATTTACTTCAGATGTATTTTTACTTGACTTATCAGTAATTGTATATTTGGGAAGTTTAAGATCGGGAAGCCTTCTTCTACGACCCCAAAAATCTTCCACATAACCATTTAACTTTGCATCAGAGGTGCTTTTATCAACCCAGTACTTCACCTTCGGAAACCCATTGTAAAAATCGTCAATTATCTTCTGTGCTTCTTGATAAGATTCACCAATCTGATCTGCAATTGAGGCAGCACCTCGTCCGTACATAATCCCGAGCAATATTGATTTACAATTACTTCTTCGTTTCTTACCTGCAGGATTTGGAGTACCATCCTCAAAGTGCTCCATATTATCCCAGTACGTATTCTTGTAAATTCCTGTTGCAATAGTTGCATACAAATCTTTACCTTCTTTGTATGCATTTACCATATTATCATCGCCGGAAAGGGCTGACAACAACCTAGGTTCCTGCTGAGACTTTCTCGCTAAGAGAAGTCAGCACCTACAAGAACATAGTCTCGTTTTACTTTAAGCGACTTCTTCATCTACATCACCCCTACTTTCTTAAGAGAAACAACAACAAATCCTATAGGCTGCTTCATCTTTTGAAGCGGAAACTTTTCAATGTAACTCTATTATTCCTCTTCTGAGTGTTGTACCGTTATTGATAAGTATAACCCGTCATCAGAACTCACAGATACGATTTTTTCACCACTTGCTAAAATATCATCTGGTCTCAAATCCATACCTCGTTTCCATCCACTGGAGGTCTGAATTTGATCCCACTTAATTATCTTATAGGTATCTTCAATCATAGGAACCTCATACTCACCTGATGTTGCTTTAAACATCATTCTAATTGCTTTTTCCTTACTCGGTATATTCTGAAGATTCGGATCAGACGAACTAAATCTCCCAGTGTCAGTACCTAATTGGTTAAAATGTGCATGAAGTCTGTTGTCAACAGGATTTATACACGCAGGTAACTTATCTATATAAGTGCCAATTAACTTTTCCAAACCTCTTTTTTCGATAATCAACTCACATAACGGATTATCTATTTTTGTAAGAATGTCCTCACCAGTTCCTCTTGGACTTTTCTTGTCAACTACTGGCGTATTAAAAACATCATACAACAGTATAGCAAGTTGTGTGGGACTTGTTAGCTGTGGAGGATCTGCTAATTGTTCACTCTTTGACTTCTGTAAAGTATACTCACCGTTCTTATTAGGCTTTTTACTTGTCGGCTTAAATTTTGCTTCCGGTGTCTCCCTCCACTTTTCAATAGTAGGACGAATACTACGCAACTGATCTGCAATTTTCTTGTCGACTACGTCTACTTTTTGATGATACTTATTACTAAGTCTTTTTGCATAATCTGAGTCAATTTCAACTCCTGTGAGTTCCATTTCCGCTGCAACTTTCATCACAGGCATTTCCACATTATGAAATAACCACTTAATTCTTTCGTTGCCAGGAAGGTCAAACTGCTTCATTTGCCACTTATACAACTTATAAGTCATCATTGCGTCAGTTGCAGCATACAATGCAAACAGAGCAGGATCAACAACTGCATACTCAATATTCTCAAACAAGTGATCAATTGAATATTTTTCAACACTTGAATCAATTTTATCTCTATACTGTTGTTTCAATCCTGCGGACTTTTCATTCTCATCCAATATTCTCGCACCAATCATTGTGTCCCAATACACTGACAACTCGAGTCCACAAGTACACTTTATAACCTGATAGTCGAACTTACCATTGTGCATGATTATCTTTGTGTTATTTAATCGTGAAAATTCATCCTTTATTTGACTCTCCGTAAGCTGATTATCAAGTTTTTCATGTGTAATAGGGTCCACATGATTAACAGGAATATATACACTCTTCTCTCCGGGTGTATAAATACAAGGACCCATTATCTTACAACTAATAGGATCTAGGCTATTATTTGTTTCAGTATCTATTGCAATTTCACCGTTAAATATAGCCTTATCAACATATTTATGCAATTCCTCAACCGAAGTAATCAGCCTTGTTGTATCAGCATATCTTCCTAAAACTTTTTCAACATTGGTTCTAATCAATGCTAACTGATCAAGTATTGATAAAGCGGATGACTTTGCCACCCGCTTTATCACTTTAGGATCTTTAGGGTTATTTACTTTGGCTAATACTTTCTTTACTTCTGGCTTTTTAACAGTAAATTCTTCTCCCCAAAGAGATCCGCCCATTTATTGCACCTCGGATTAATAATAACGAGTTGCTCTCTGAGGAGGAGCGCTCCGCGTGGAAGGCTCATACTGGCGAGGAGCCGGAGCACTAGGAGCGGCCGGAACATACTGTTCACGGACAGGTGCACTTACAGGTGCGGACTCCCAAGGTGCAGCTTGAGGGGCAGGTGTCTGTGACACAGGTGTATTAACTGCAGGCTGATACTGTTCCTTCGGAACATACTGAGGAGTAGAGGGACTAGGAGCATAAGTGGCCTCATTTGCTGCATAAGCACCTCCCGTACTCTGAGCAGTATCCGTCCGAGTACTAGGAAAAGAACCAGTATTCAGATAAGTGTTCATTTCGTCATAGTTCTTCGACATAATTACAGAGCCCATGAAGTTAACACTTTCAAATGCGCTAAAATCCTTTACAAACACATTATCTGGATACATCTTGGGATTACCATAGAAAATCTCATATGTTGTATCCATGCTACCGGCTGCACCACAACGCTTAATCTTAAAGACACATTCGTCAAGAGGACCATACTCATCAATGAGACTCTTCAGTCTATTTGCATAAGACATGCTGCGTTCCCAAACCACCGGCTTTACTGTAACTGCTCCTGTCTGCGAGTCCGTAATATACTGCAGCATCTCAATAAGAAAAGTGTTACGAGAATTAACACCTGCCTTACACAGCGGACACATATCAATCTGATCACGAGGCTCACGAAGACAGTTCACCTTTCTACGGCTCTTCCTACCGTTATTAACAAACTCCACATCGTGTACCGTAAAAATCTTGAACTGAGATGTGTTTTGATAGCGGAATCTTACGATAGCTTCATCGCCATCATTACGAAGTGTAAAAAAATCAAAGCTGTTACCAGAGCTCTGCTGACGAGCAGACTCCATCTCATTTGCGACATCAAATGTTACTTGTGCCATTTACATACTCCTTTCAAATTCTACAAATAGATTATATATTATTTCAAAACTTTTTACAAGTTAAATCATAGGAAGATTACAAATTTCCTCGTAAGTAAGATCGTTCACATCTTTTCCTCGAGGTAATTGGTGAATATTTACAAATTTATCAGACCCAATATTCTCCACAAATCTTTTTATGCCTTTGTCTCCAGATACATCACCATCAAAGTATAGGTCAAAAGTAGTTATACCAGATTTACGAAGTGTTTCTAACTGTCTATGTGAGCCTGTCCCGAACAACCCTACACAAGGGATGCCTAACGAATTTAGATACAAAGCATTTATTTGTGATTCTGCTACACCTACTCTTTTTATATTATTACGTAACATATAGTACAAAAGATATACCGGCTTATCTACATCTGGAGGAATCATAAACCTGTGACTTAAAACACTTCTTCCTGTAACAAATCTAAGTACTCCCTTTTCATCTCTAACAGGAAATATCAGCATATTCTGCTTCGGGTCATACCCTACTTCAAACCTGTCTACAACTTCCTTACTTAATTTACGCTTCCACATATATTCATGATAATAAGCATAATTTTTCAACTCGTCTTCTGACATGGAAGGCTGATTATCATTTTTATGTTTATTACTATCAATTACAATCTCTGGTAGATACTTTATCTCTGAGATAAATGCTGTGGAGCATCTAGATAGCAGCCATTCCTCACCGAAAGACTCGTCTTCATCAAAACAGTAACCTACAAACTTTGGGAGCTTCATAGCGAAGCCGCAAGAGAAGCAGTGTGCTGTACCGTATTCTGTGTAATCATCATCAGGGTCAGCAAAAATTTGACAACTAGGATGACGTTCAAAACCACCCTTGTGTTCGTTACAAGGACAAGTAACATTTATGTTTTGTCCGTTGCGTCGTCCAATTTCCTTTAACTTCCCGTTATAAGAACTAAGTTCACTCTGAAGTTGAAACAATATGGTCTCCATCGGTGTAGTTATTATCTTATTACCTATAACAAGATCCATTAATACACGTCACCTTCATTAGAGCATTCATATTCGCGCCTTAATGCTTCTGCCTGGTCTTCATCTGTACCATCAGGAATAAAAGTAAATATACCTGCGTTGAGATCAATCGCGTATTGTAATTTCGCACCATTGCCTGAATCACGAGACTTTACCAGATTCAATGTCAATACATTATCTCTTTGATTAAGAAAGATAAGTATTGTACTATCTTGTGAAATTCTGTCAGACTGTGCAACATGTGCAGTTGTAGTACCATTTTCGGTTGACTCTCTATTTTGCTGTGAAACTGCAATAATAGGGATCTTTTTAATTACCTGAAGGTTTTTCAAATCCCTCGAAATATTTGCTGCCTTCTCTACAGGACTCTTAGCTCTACGATCATCCTCCAGCAAAGAATGCTGGTCAACACACAAAATGTCAAGTTTTTCTTTTTCAATGAAGGCTCTCAGTGCAGTCACACCTGCTACACCATTAATCATCGCTGGGGTCAAGACTTTTATGCTACCCTTAAACATTGTAGGTAACTTTTCAATATATGACTTATACTCTGTCTGTATATTGCTATCACCGCGCATTATACTACTATTTGACAAATGTGAGATTAGTGTATCAATACGATAACCTACTTTTCTCTCACTCATTTCACCGGAATATATTCCTACATTAAGGCCCTGTTCTGCCGCAGCTACTGCCACTTTTTGCAGTACCCACGATTTACCTACACCAGGTCTTGCGACAATTGTAGCTAACTCCTCATTTTTATCCCATCCCCCGATTAAAGCATCAAGTTCCTTGAATCCGGTTTTAACATAATATTTTGAAAAATCATGACACCTTTCAACATAATCATCATATCGAGAAGTGTCTTTGAGTATATCAACTGTATCAATATGAGATGACTTAACAATATCAGAAGCAGCATTTGTGTACAATGTCATAGCTTCATCAATCTTATCGTCATTAATCAATTCACGGACTTTATTAAAAATCTTTGCAAGTGCTCTACGGTTTCTATCAGTGTACAACTCATCTACTAGATAAGTCATACCTTCCTTAACTTCAATTACATCAAAATCTGGAAACTTCCCTACAAATGAGGTCATATCTGGGCAGTTCCCATATTTATTTACGTGATCTTTTATATATTCAAACTCTTTCTTATAATCACTAAAGAATTCATCTGTAAGGTTGTTCATGAGTAGTACAGAGGTGTCACCTGTCTGCAATATTTTATTCAAAATTTGTAGCTGTACCATATTTATACCCCTCTCTTGTCACTGCCCATCAGTTCAATATCCACACTCTTATTTACAATTCTTGAATGTAGTCTGGGACCCACACTATCCAATAACTCATTCGAGCGCAGATTAGAAGTATATATGTTAGATTTACCATTACATAATCTATTGTCAATTATATTCAACATATTCTCGATTTCAAACTCAGTTCCTGCCTTTGTTCCAATGTCGTCCCAGATAACTAAATCACAATCAGCAACAACATCTTTGATGTGAGTTATATATTCATTTCTTGAACTAATATTGTCTTTCAATAATATAAGAAATTTGGGTACACTTATAAATAAAATCTTGCAAGACATATCACACTTATACCACACACGATCAACATATGCCTGTGCGATCCGAAGTGCCCAAGATGTTTTTCCATTACCACACCTACAAGAATGCAAATATAAGTTTACCCCAGATTTAACAAAGTTTTCCACGTCCAGCTCAATGTTTTGTAATCTTCTGAACTGCTCGCTATCTGTGCCATCTTTATCAATATAAAGAGGAATAGGTACCCGCTGTGTATTGCTAAAAAGTCCTTTATCATATATCTCATTTTCCTTGAACAATTTAACACAGAAATCTTCTGTGCATTTTCCACTCTTATACTTTGCACACTTATTTCTAAGGAAACAACTGTCTTTAAGAATCAATATTAAAACACCTCGTCACCTAAATCTGCCTTTGAGCGAACAACGGGAGTCTCTCTTGCATACTTCATTCTGAACATGGGCTCATAATCTTTCTTGTACGCATTTATCGCCCATTCCATCTCCCTATACCCTCTTGTCGCCGCAATTTCAATTATCTTTAGCGCAACATCCAAATTACGATCAGAATAGTTATCCACATCTTGTTGTGCAACTTTAACACTTCTTGCAGACATCCATCCTTGCTTTGCATATACTGCATCAATCCAGTCACTGTATGCGGAATACAACTCTGTGTTTGTTGTTTGTATTTTACTTTTTAACTCATCTTTAATTACTTCATCCTTAGTGCGTTTCTTATTTGAAATACGCTTGGTCATTATCTTTAACTCTTTGATAAATTCCTTACCTTCACTCATTATCGAAGTTAATGTAGTTATATCGAGACTCATCACATTTTGATTAGACTCGTCTACTTTTAATAGACCAATTTCCTTGAATGTTTCATCAATCTTTATCTGTTCAGCTCTTGTTAGAGTAGTTCTTTTCTCAATATATCCTCTGTCAATTGTAAAAGTAGCTTCTCCAGTTATTTTTGATTTTCTTACTGCTTTTTCATTAATATTGAGTAACTCATTTAGATAAATTGCAGGATGCAAACCAAATATCTGAGCAACTTTTATATTGTAACTAGCATAGTTATCCATGCTTAACAAATCAAGTAGCATTTACTTCTCTTTTCAACTTTGATCTAAGTGTGTATATATAATTCTCTATTGATGTTCGCAATTTTGTATCACTCATTTTATCAATAGACTCCAATGCCTTAATAACTTTATCCTTTGGGATATCATAGTAATCGGAAAAGTAATTAACATAATCAAGTGACCTATTGCGAATTGACTTCTTTGCTAATGATATTAGGGACTTATCATCCTTTACTGCATCCAACTGAATATCATTCACTATAGAATCAATTAAAATTGACATGACATACTGTTTTTTATTAAAATACTCAAGCACCATTTCTTTATGTGTATCATAATCAAAATAATTACGCTCACAATCGGGTAAAAAACTGTCGCCATATTCGTCTGATAACGATTCTAAGCTACCGATATTGTGATTTATCTTACGTTTATTTCTATTAGATGCTTGAAACCAATTTGCTCTGTCACAACTTACACAAGTATTAAGTATTTTTTCGACAGCCTTGGGGTCCTTGTAAACACTGCTTTTCGGGTCGTCCCATGGTTTTGAATTTACAACTACCATTATAGCATTTATATACCAATCATATGCTTCGGTTTCCGGATATAAACCTTTATCTCTGTATAGATTACGATCAATGATATGCCAGAATCTTAGCACCATTGCTGAAAGATAGCTTTCATATAAAGGTCCGCCCTCAGCACACTTAATAGCTAATTCAAGCTGTGGTATTGATTTCCAATCGGGTATAAGCTCTGCCGATTGCTTATACACTTCTTTATACTCATTTAGCAAACTATCAGTATTAACTCCTCTCCGCCTCAATTATTAAATATATGATAAGGCATCAGCATTCAAAATACAAGTATGTAGTACAGAATTACATGGAAAAACGCGATCAATTTCTGAACGCGTTTCCGTTTTTCTCATATTATATTTGAAAAAGTATGTAAATACAAGTTACGATAGGTCAGTAATCATTTCTTTCAATATATCCAATGTTTTTTCATCTCTGACATTATCAACTATATAATCACCGATGGCTTCTTTATTCTCCAGTATCTTCTTTACTCTCATATCAATGGAATTATTACACCACAACCTATATATAAAAACCGAAGATTTTGACCCGATTCTGTGTATCCTATCTTCACACTGTTGTGTTACACCTTGAGTCCAAGGAGTATCGATAAATATTGCATAGGAGGCCGCAGTTAAGGTTATCCCGGTTCCCATTTTGGAAGTTGTACAAAGAATCACGCTGTTTTCATCTGACTCTTGAAATTTATCAATGTTTTGTGAAATTATAGCATCAGCCACATCTCCTGTACAAAGAAGAGGTTTGTAATTTGATAGTCTTTTGTACAACTCATTCAGGGGATCTTTGAAAACACTGAATACAACAACCTTATTATGATTGCTTATAATCTCATTGCATAACTCTACGCATCTGTCAATTTTAGTTGCTGTTATATTTTCTGTAGTAAGAATTGCAGGACATGCAGTAGCTTGTCGTAACCTAGTAACCATTGCAAGCAAATTAGTAACTGATAATTTTACTTTATCTACTTGGTCTACAATTCCCGCACAAATATTACTGTATAGTAACTGGTGATCTGGCGCCATGTCTAAAACTTCATCAATAACTGTCTTTTCCGGCAAATTAAGTAAGTCTTTTGTTCGCCGTAATGAGCAACTTTCAATCTGTTCGGCAAGCATATCTAAATTCTTGTAGCCTATTATCTCATTGTTAAAAGGACCACCGTATACACAGTATTGTGCCTTAAAATTAACATAGGTAGAACTATCATTCCCAGTCCACTTTAACGGCATATAAGCATCAAGAGGAGAATTGAGAATAGGAGTACCCGTTAATCCGATCTTAAACTTTGCATTTGTGAGTTTAAGCAGATTACGTCCCTGTTGTGAGGTTGGCGTTTTCGCTGTATGTATTTCGTCTACAACCATCATATCAAACTTATTTTTCCCAGACCTAAGTTTTTTTATAACATCATTCGATCTAAGTGTTTCTATGTTTAATATAACAAAAAATTCATCGATAGGAGAAGATAATTCTTTTATCCTTTCCGCAACAGAAGCATATGTTATATTTCCTTTTTTATTGATTCTTTTACCAAGTACTCTACAGGATAGATCAGAATGCTTACTTATCTCCTTTTCCCAGTTTGACTTTAAAGTGTTAATACCACAAATAATTAGACAATGCTCAACTCCTTCTTTTTCTTTTAACTCTTGAGCAAGACAAATCATTTGCAATGTTTTACCCAACCCGGGCTGATCAAGTAGTAACCATCCTTGATGGTTCAATCCATAAAGGATACCTTCTTTTTGATACGGATAAGGAATAGTTTTATATACCCCTAGATCCTTTTCAGTATAAACATCAGTTTTATTACTATTTTCCTCTATCAGTTTTAAGTCAATATTGTCGTACTTATATGCTTGATTTATAAACTTTGATAGTCTTGTTAGAGGTATTTCCCAGATGTTTGTTTTCTCACTATAATTACATGGAGTACATGTTTTAAGTATATCTACAATCTCTTTCTTAAAATCAAAGGTTACAAAGAGAGAAGTTAAACCAGGTACTTTTTCAGGTTGTTTTTCTTCAATATAAATCATTACGTAAGAACTGTTTCATGAGGATATTCTGTATCGGTAATATTATCAATCTGTACATCAAATTCAATGTTAGCTAATACTTTAAATGACGTGTTACAATTATCGCATTTATATGTTTCAGTATAATCTGATTCTTTACCTGAAACACTTTGAATCTCTCCGCTAATATTTCTCTTAATATATTTTGGCGATCCAAAAAAACTATTAGGAACATAAATTTCAGCAGGTAAATACTGATATCCACATCTTGGACAAGTAATTACTTTTTCAATCATAACTAAACTCCTATTAATTTATTAACTTTATATATATTAATTATATATTATAATATTAATTTATTATATATATAATATAACTTCCATAAATAACTTATGTTAATATATACAAATCTAGAACAAAGAAATCAAAGGTTTCTCAAAAAATTAATAGAAATTTAATATTTGTGAGTATCAGTGTTTACCATCTATCCCAGTAATATTAAGAGATCTAGAATTAAACTTCATATAACTATTAGTATAAATCTTCCAAGTATCAGCTTTAGGAATACCGTTACTATCAGTGTTTCCGAAGTACACAGGTAAGTTATATGTGTGTTTATTAAAGGTATCTGGATTTAATGTGGACACTTCAATAACTAATCCTTGGTATGTATTGTCAGTTGAATCTTGCCCTATAATCTCATGTGGTTCTTCGTTTGTTGTGTCAATACAAAAATACAAGTATACAGTGCTATCTTTAAGTACAGTATTACCGTCCACTACCGCACCATCACTGTTGAAAGGAACTATACTTGAGCCATTTAATATATCAAAGTAGTAACCTCCTATATCAATTATAAGATTGTTACCGCTTATAGTACCTGAAGGCATATTAATATCAGAAGCACTTATAATAAATCCCGGAACATCAATAAGTTGCCTAATTATATTACTGACATTTTGCTCGTAAAATATTCTGCTTGTAATATCATTTGAACTCGTAGATCTCGGTCTACCAAGTGGAAATGCCTTTACTTGCTTAGATTGTAAATACATTGCTTATTACTCCTTATAGTTTAGGATAAACATTGACCACACAATTAAGGCGTCCTGCCCATTTACTAGTGCCGTATATAAAAGTGGTAAGCTCCGGTCATCCTTATTAGCTGCCTCATTTATATAAGCTAGCGCGTACCCCGAGGAATTGCGCAGTACAAGTCTCATGTCATATTTACTTGATACATTATACCCACGAATAACAGATCCAGTTGACATTACTGCAGAAAACTGAGCTTTACCAATAACATCAGGATTATTAACAAATCTACTGTCTGTAATAGAATTAACAGAAGGACCCCAAACTCCTGATGTAATAGTAGCGGGAACCGATACCAAGTCTCTCCACTCATCCTCATTTATTTTCATCTGTAATCCGATGTGTGAAGCTGCTCTCTGCGAAATAGATGCAATGTTTCTTTGATCACCCGACAGAACAATTGAAATTAGGGTACCGAGTTCCTCGGTACCCTCATTATTAACTACTAAACTGTGTTTATGGGACCCATTCTTAAATTGTAACTCAACTACACCTTTATATCCTATAGCCCCTCTTATTTTTGCATCAGTCATTATACCATTCCTCACTTATTCATCTTCAAAAATAGATTCACTATATAAATCTTTAATTGCAGACTTTTCAGTAGTCACAACTTGTTTTTCATCAATGACTGAAGTTGAACTGATGGGGTCTCGTATTTTGTCTGCAACTGCATATTGATCATCCGTTGTATAAGGAACCTTATTACTTGCCACAACAGTTAGATCAACATTACCCACAATGTTTTTAAGTACTCTTCCTCCCTCAGATCCTTCACCAGTAACTGTTTGTTGAGAAGGGTACAATATTTCGGCCCCAGATTCGTCAGTGAAGGTTGTCCTAACAGCACCCAACAAAGCCTGGCTACCAGTAATTACTTTGACATTATCTGCGTATTCAAGGCCAGTCTCTTTAGCGGCTGAACTGTAAAAAACATATTTATAGTTATATCCAGCGGGTATGATGTATTTTAATATCTCATCTAATATTTTTGTGTCTCTCAATTTTTCCTCGGTTCCAATGAGGATAGTATAAGGTTCTGAGGACACATTTCCTCTTGATTTATCCACTTCATTTATAACTTCAATGTGTACAGGTGTATCCACTTTTATTACTTTTAGAAAGAGCTGTACAGCTCTTTCCACACCTGTAATTGAACCTTTATTACGAACAGCACTGACGAATCCCTTTAATATTATTCTCACTCTGTCCGCAGATATTTTCTCTTTTGACCAGAACCCTAACTTTGTTTGTAAGTACGGAATCAATCTTTCATTACATTGATTGGTGTCCACAATGTCAAGCATAGAATCTATATCATATTTTATCCCGTCATTGAGACAGTCAAAAATACTACAAAAAAGTTGAAAGTCACGGGACTTACGAGAATATACATCTGGCACATGATCCTGTGTTCTAAAGAAAGTAGCCATTACATCACCTATTATTCATAACTTCGATACTTGAAGCCGCAGTGTTCATTGAAGCCTCTGAAGGTATATTAAGGTTAACATGACTGATTGTGTAACCATTATATACGTGATTTTCTTCAAAAAACTTAACAGCCTCCAGAGGGTCTTCAATTATAACATCACTAGGAACTTGATAATTATATTTGAAATGTCCGTTGTAATCATATTCTGGAACTTTCTTTTCAATTACTGAAATGGGTATTCCATACTTATCAAATTCTTTATTTTCCACACATTTAAGTAGATTATCGAATTCTAGATATCCTATTTCATCTTCCCCGTCAATCTGCACTGTTATACTACTAATACTAGGTTCATTTGTGTTGTCAATTAGGAAATAATATTTACCATTTGCTAAACCTTTTCCTGCTATATTCTGATTATCAGTATTTATGTTAGTATTCAAATAACTTAGATACTTCGGTGTTTCCTCACTTGAATCAAGTAACCAGAATTTTCTACTCATACTAGTATTACGAATACCAAGTATGTACTTAAATCCAGTTTCCAATTTTATGCCAGGAACTTTAATACTTGATATACCCGAGCTGTCTGTACTAATATTAGGAGAACTACTAATATTGGATAAGATGAAATTCATTCTTATTCCATACTCTGCGGTCTTTGAAAAAGGAGGTTGATTAAATAAGCTATTTATCAAGAATGCAAAAAGACTTACGCTTTTTCTTTCACCATAAGCATCAAGATAAGTAACATCAATGTTATTACCACCCGTTTTATTCAAGGACACATTAGACAAAACATTTATTCGTGTATTATCTCTCAACGGATCCACAGGATATTGTATCGAGGCATCGTTATTTTCAGTGTTACGTAATACTAACTGCTGTAACGATTGTTTAACACCGTTACCAGGCATCGTATTATCTATGATTTGTGCAGAATCGTAGGTAGCATTAATATTAAGTATTGCAGACCCACTCCAATTTGCGTTGTTATCTTGTATCTCAATCGAAGGAAGTGCAGTAAATCCAGCTCCTCCTGTTGAATATTGAACAGTGATACCATTAACACTATTTTCAGTACTTGTGCTAAAATAGGGAAAGGCGATTCCTGTAACTAGTTTATTACCCACTGTCTGTGCATAAGGCATTCCAGTAAAATCGTCATTTACAGTTATGGAGATGGAGTCACCACCTGTTAGATTATATATCTGTTGTTCTCTAACTAATCCATTAACACTTAATTTTTTTGTTTTATCAGTAAATGCCTCAAGACCTAGCATCGCTACATCCTCGTAATCTACCGCCGCAACTCTTAACACAGGAAGTGAGTCCATGTACATATTTTCATTCAGACGTATTAAGGTACCGGATCCTAACAACTCGTATGCGGACATGTCGTTATTTGTGTAGATAAAATACTCATCGGTCTTTAGTGTATAATCATATGTGAACTTAACTTCATTATACACGTTTCCACTCTTAGTGTAGTAAGTAGTAGTACCATACCCCCAAGTTGCGGGCTCCTTGGTTACAACGTTGTAACGAGAGGTATTCTCATTGAATATGTAGTACACATTAGGGACAAACTTGGGACGAGGTTCAAACTTCAGAACATAATCTAAGCTTACATCACCATCCACAATTGTTTCTTCAGTGGTATTTGTTATAAAGTAATAATAATTGTAATCCTTTACAAGATTTACCTGATTCATTCTTCTAATATCAATTGTCTTAGTTCCACTAAGTGTATTATCACCATACATGGAATAAACTTTCTGATAATCACTGTAAGGATTGGCATTATATGGAATGTTACCGGTAGATGTAAGTTTATTTGGATCAATCTTTATCGTACTTTCCGGACCGGTACCATTTATTGTAAAGGTGGGCCTAATTATCGGAGATTTATTACTATCTGTTTCTTTTTCGGGGGGTATACCCTTAAAACATCTATACTGGTAAGGAGCATCATCTTCGTCTGTCTCTTTCCAGAAAAAGGTTATTGAGTCTCCTTCTTTTAGTTTATAATCAGTATTTGCGTATACTATGTAAGCAGGTGTTTCGGTGTATAGTGTCAGATAATCCCTCTGCCATGCGAGGTACGAAGTTAGTTTTACCGTTCCATTATACCCTTCAAAGGTAAGCACTTTATTGTTAAACCAAGCTAAACTACCTGGATGACTTCCTGCGACATACCCATAATCCTCATTATTAGTTTTATCACCGAAGTCAACGTACTTCTCATAACCACCGGTTTCAAGGGCAATATAAAGTGACATATTACTGACACCTTCATAAGTGCCTTTTGTTATGCTATAGTTGTATGCATTACTTAACTCATATATAGATTCGTCAGATGTCTTATCTTTTAATACTAACTCAAATCTTACATAGTTGGAATAGCTGATTTCAGTTATAAAAGATGGAGCTAAGAATTGTACGGACTCGTTATCTTTTAGTTTATATTCTTTTATAGTATCCTTTGTGTCAGGATCCCAATTCTTTGGCGTTCCGTTATCGTTAAATCCCCAAGGTGAGATTACAAGGTCTGTAGTTACACGGTCTACATCTGTATCCGTGTGATCAAATACCTGATCAATCGAATATGTAAAAGAAGTATCTTGTTTATAAAGTGGTGTTACCCCTGCTAGAATACTTCTTGTTATAACATCAATTCTAAAATCGTTTATCAATGTTGAATACTCGATAAACTGTTGAGTAGTTGAATTAAACTTGTACACACTATTATTTTCTGTAGCTATATATGTATAGGAGGAAGGATCTTTAATTGATTTTATAGCTTCAGGAAACATACTGGCTTTATCTCTGGTAATAATCCAAGGGTCTGTACTAAAATCACTAATCGGAATACTCTTGAATCTCCCTCCTCCATTACCATCTGATTCCCAGTATGTAGCGTAAGTTGTATAATTAAAATCATCAATGGTTATAATCTTGATTCTCTCGTCAGCGTTAACTATCACATCGTATATAAGGTTAAAATCGGGTTTTTCTCCGAAATTCAACTTTCTTGAGTTAAGATTTTCAAATATAGCACTGATTATATTTTTCTTTACGTCATTTATTTGTATATTAGATAGCTGATATTGTGGTACAAATCGTATCTTTATAGGATATATGTTACGGAACATGCAAGGACGATCAGGAAGGATCTCACTAAAATTATGCTGCATACATTTAACAGATTGAAGATAATTTTCAATTTGCTTACAAGTGGTACTTTGTGAACTTTCCAGATCAAAGGTAGAATTAAAATTTGAAATACTATTAACTACACCTGCGTTGTGCAAAACATACAACTTTAAATCGTATGGAGAAAGGTCGTTTGTTGCTTCATTATTAAATCTGGAATATTCAACAATCTTATCCCCAGATCCGTAACCATCTGTAACAATTGTGTATGAGCATTGTGAATCGTGTAATCTATCTGCTACTACATCGTTAGATACCATACCGCTACGATATATAGCATTAGTATAATCACGAAGAGTCACAAGGGTATCAAAAGTCCCAGCAACTTTTTTATAGCTATTGTAAGCATCTGTTACTGACTCAGGATCCGATCCATCAGTGGTTGCAGAAGCATTATACATCTGTACAATCTCATCATTTAGATTAATCTTTTCTCCTCTAAATTCTATTGTGTTATCTTCATAGAATTTAGTTATTTCTTTGGCAGATACATTTCCTTTGATTCCGTCACTTATTAAATATTTTATCTTAAGGCCTGCTTTTATTAGTGATTCAATATCGTTTGGAAATTCAATATAGGTATTATTACTTCTACTGTCCACTCCGAACTCAAAGTATCGGTTACCCTGAGGTTCAATGGATAAGTTATCCACTTTTTGCCAGAATCCCATTGACGATTCCTCTGCGTTAGTAATAAATAAACCGTTCTCAGCAACGTTATAATCGTTCAGGTATATACGATTATTGTAGTCAATATTGTCAAGCTTAAATATGCTGCTACCGCTTACAAGTAGATCCGTTATCACTCCTTGTATAGCTCTACCAGTGGAAACATCCTTTCCGTAACTAAACATAACATCTTCAACAAGAGTGTAGATAATGGAATTATCGCTGTTTGTTATCATTGTGAAAGCAGGAATAGCTACACTTTCACCTGGCTCTAAAGTTTCGCCTTTCCACTTAAAACTGATAGTAGTAGTAGCAGAATTATACCATGGCATTTTGTATGCTAATTGTTTATACAGACTACGAGCAGAAAAATCCTGCGTAACAGTTTCTGGGAATGCTTCAAGGATGTTTTTGTCAATGTTGTAATTGTTCTTATCACCAATTACAGCATTCAATTTAAGCAGAATCACACCCGGATCTGATTCGTTACTTATACTGGGATCCCATTTATATGTTAATTTCTTTGTAAGATCCAGTAACTCTTGAAATATTGCTCTAAAATCTTTGTTTGAATATGAAATTGCAGAAAGCGGATTGTTATACTGTGAACTTGCCATTTACTTACCAACACTCCCATCCTCTGTCAGCTTTATAGTGTACACATCTGGTTGATTATCCAGTGTATTAACACATTTTATAGTGACATATACGTCGTCGTCTTTTTGACTAATTTTTATATCGTCTCGTGTCACATATACTTGCGGCATAAATTCATATATTGCAAGATGTATACTATCGATTATTAAATCTTGTAGTACTACGCTATTTTGTTCATATATATATCTTTTAATATCTGTTCCAAAGTAGGGATCACCCAATAATGAATTTTTCCAAGAAGCAAGCATCAACCTTAGATTTGACATCGTTGCTTCTCTATCAGATATTAGATTTGTTCCTGCACTGTTCAACATATCAGGAAACTTAATAGAATACATTTAATTACCTCTCTATATTCCATATCTCTTCCCAACTATTATTTGTTCTTAACACAGGTAGTGTCTCTTCCCAGCCACCTTTAGTAAAAACATACGGAATAGTTTGATAGCACTTTTTGTTTATATATATATTTATACAAGGGATACTAGTTATCAATCCTGTAGCCGTATATACTGCACCCATGGTATTACCTCTGACTGGAATAACAGCAACGGACTTAGCCCTACGAGGTTTTTCGACAGGAATTGTGAATGCTTGGTCAGACGTTTTAACTAAAACATCATAGTCAGATGTACTAACATCTAAGCTATTCCACTTTATATATATTGATACTTCTTCTCCCGAAGTACTGTTAGATATTCCCTGTATTGTTATTTTACGAGTTGAATTTGCAGTTATACTTATTATTCGAGGTTCTCTTTCTATCGGCCCAAACTCGGTGTCCAGATATATAAACCCCTTAAATATATAACCATATCTCGCATATCCACTACTTTTTGTAATTTCTTCTGTCCAAAAATAAGTAGAACTACGATATCCACTATTTGAAGTTACTATGTCGCCGTTTTCATCAATTTCTTCGACTACTGCTACGTGACCAGCAGCACCCGGTCTTTCCCAACATATAATAGCACCCAACTTTGGAGTCTGACCATACGGATACCCTTTATCCCCCAAGTTAATATTATAGTCGTACCACTCACCTGCGTCACTTGTGCACAACTTTTTTCCGTGTCCTTCTCCACTTCCTCCATCAGGGCGATTATTAGTTAATTCGTACCTTCTGCCCCACGCATAACACGTGCAGTTTGGCATACCAATGTCAGGATCGGTCAGGTAGAAAACATTATCCGTATAGTAATATTTAGTCCCTCTTATCGGTCCCCAATATTCATCAACTTCTTTTAATCGAGGATGATATTCTCTGTAAATATCGTACAGAGTTTGATACCAATATGTTGCATTGTTTCGTCTTTCATCTATTGCGCCAACTCCTGCTCGTTCATAGTTAGCACAGAATACTTCAGCAAGATACGAAGCTGATTGTTCTGAGACAGCAAACTGAGAAAAAGAAAGAGGATAGCTTGTAGTGGAAATATATTGTAACCCATTATCGTATTCATACTTTATACGTTTGCACTGCGTGCTAATACTTCTCCAGGAAAGCCCTTGATCTGTTGCCCAATCTATAAGATTGGTAGCAGGAGTCCACTGTACAAGACCAAAACCCATCGACATGTTTCCTTCATCAAAATTTTGCCATACACCAGGATTTATCCAGGACTCTCTCTCCATATTTCCGAGCATTCCACATACAGCATTAAGTGTCCACCCAAGATCGAGAAAATACTCTGTTATATATTTTGCATTATCTAATGCTTCAGTTCGTGACAGGGATTTATTCGAAGAAATTATTGCCATACGTTAAGCCTCATGTTGTATCCAAAGATATACTTGTCCTTCTTTTGCTCCACTGATCGTTTTAGGGTCTTTTGTGCCATAAGAAAGACTATTAAGAATCAAAGGTCCTTCAAGTGTTGTTTCTATGTTTGTAACTCTATTTTCTACCTTTTTGATTTTGATATCTTGTTGATCATTTATATTGTTAATATCATTTATTTCTTTATTTATGTCACCAATGTCTGATTGTATGTCAGATATTTGAGACACAAATTCAGTATGCTGTGTTTTATTGCTATCAATCTCATATTGCACATTTGTATTGAGTCCTTTTATGTTTGCTATATTATCGGCAGTTACTTCTCCAATCTGTGTTTCTCTTTGTAGAGTTGTGTTTACATTTACGGATAAGCTATCAAATTTTGCATCACTTACAATCTGAGAATCAAGCGTATTAAAAAGTGATCCTACAATGACTGGCTTAGAAGTATCCCCTTCTTCAAACTCAACAAATACAATATCACCACTCCTGAACTTAGGGGATACACCTGGTGAGACAGCTATTGTGGCTATTGACAGTTCTTCTACAGGAGTAGCACCTATCGCAGCAGCAATTTTATTCAAAACAGGAATTCTTACACGGTAATGAAAATCATCTACCATTCCCTCTACAATAGCTCGAGTCATTAAAAATCACCGCCTACTCTTAGAAGTGTTAGTGTTGTTGTATAACCCGCAGAAGTTATAGAATCTGTTTGCTTAGTGATAATATATGTACCACTTGAAATATGCTTTTGGCCGCCTGCGAACCACACGTTTAACTTAACATAAGTCATTAGCATCGAAGGTCTTGTTAATCCTTTAAGCGTTAGTGTTGCAGTTATAGGAAACTCAGTCATGTAGCTCCACCATTGACTTTTGTAGGCTGATTTGCCGTTTGTCAAAGAAGATGTTAGCAATGATGGAGAACTTAGTGTCTCAATAGTTCCGTCATCTCTTATATTGTAAGTATATTCTTCCTGTTTAACATCGCCAGCATATTCGTAGAGTATTGCCCATGACTGATCGTTATTTAAACTAAATTCAGTAACAAAGTTATCTCCTGGATAGTTGATGTCTAGCTCGTAAGTATCCGTTGCGTTGTACACAGCGGCATCCGCTGATACTTCACTTACTTTAAAGTATGTTCCTCCAAGATCATTAGTGTAATCGTCATTTATAGTAAGAAAGTATTTAGAGGTTGATAATTTATTTTCTTCCGGTGTTTTATTGTCCACCATGCAACCTACAAGATAATTTAGATAATTTAATATCGTAGTATTATTCTGTGCTACCATCTGTACTTTTTTATCATTACTTGCAATAAGATTTTTTGCTAAAACACTGTTCTTATTTCTCATCCCAGTAAATACGTCTTTAAGACCATACTTTGAATTACTTAACAACTGTAAGATAACATCACTGGGCTTTGCATTTCGTGAAGGAAAATTAAATTGTGTAGAATTAAGCCCGATTGCATCACTAGTGCATTGTAGAGTGTAATCAAGTGAAGAGCTACTCATATTCAATCGTGTTGTAACATTTGTTATAATACACTGCTCTTCCTTATATATGTAATTAGGCGCCATCCAGTCTCCATACTGAAGGATGATGCGCCTATCTTTTGTAGCTCTACTAAATATTTTATCTAGAAGGTTAGGATCCTGTCCTGTTGCAACTTGATAATGAAAATTCAATGTGTATGTATTAACGGTTCCATTAACTTTAGTTACGGACATTGACTCCATGTAGTTGGGATATGTAGCATTTGTCCTATAATTACCACTGAATGTTCCAAAAGTTACACCGCCTATATTTGCAATGATGAAAGGGCTTTGCACAAGCGTAGGAATGGAAACAAGATTTGCTGCTTTAGCCATTAGTTTATTCTCCTAAGTCAAATTCTATATTAGTAAAGGTAGGTATTCGTAATATCTTACCTTCGGGAAGCTCTGCATAAGGGTCATTAATATTATTAAAAGATAAAACACACCAGTAATATAGAGGTGAACCATAGAAATATAATGATATACTATCTGCTGTATCACCCTTTTTCACTTTATAAGAAACAAAATTTGTGTCTTTTTTTAGCTGTGATGTAAGACCGTAGATATATTTTTCATCCATTCTGTTGTAATAATACGGGAATACAGAGTACCGGGAAATATAAGTGTAATCTTTATAAGCTTTTTGTGTTAATATATCTTTCATTTAGCTACACCTCTTTATACAACATATCGAGTATTACCTGCTCTTGTCCATACATTTCGCTCAAGAGATGCATCGAAACCTCTAAAACTTCCACTGGTCATAACCTGAGGAGCACTATATGGATCAACTTCCACAATGGTAAAAGATACACCCACATGAGCATATTTATTTCCAGAAATAATCGGTAAGTCGTAATCCACACCGACACTTCCTTCAACAACACCTCTTATAAAAATATCGTTACCAAAACGACACGCAATAATAGGAGGATCAACCATCTTTTCAGTAGCTCCATACACAGGTAATGCAATAGCTTGTATTTGCTTTATCAATGTGTCAACATAATCATCACCAGGTGAAACGGGTATGTTACTAACGTCTTTATTCACCTGTGTCATTAAATCTCTGTGTAAATCAAGTTTTATGGTTATCTGACGAGGACCCGATTTACTATAGGAGTATATAGGAGCAGATCTGGACATTGGAGTGGAACTAGCAAATTCAACCGATAAAGTATCAGTTAATGATTCTGGGTATGTAGGTATAACAATAAATTGTTGAACATGATACATATATATATAGTTTTCGATCATATTATACGACATGTTTTATCAACCCCTTATTAACAGCATTCTCTATATCTCTATCTACAAATCCCAATATATCTTTTTTATCTATATAGTCGATACCTGAAATGTGCATATACTTACTGTAAAGAGTATATCTGAGGTCAACATCCCATATACCTTTTACAAAGTCAGGTAATGGTGGGTGGTAGTTAATTTTTGTTTCAATACCTGATATGTTCTCATTTATTTCATCTCTATAATCAATCGTATATTGCAGTAGGTATGCAATTAACTTGTCTGAATATGGGATCTGTTTACCGCTATTACTTTGCAGTAAACTCAGTTTACTAAGAAATGTTCTTGATAGTTGTCTATCAGATAGTTTATTAATACCTTCAGCACTGGATACATATCTATTTGCTACGGAAGAGAAATCTCCCTCGATAACCGAAACACTCGATGTATTTGTTTTCGGAATCTGAATAGCCAGATAAAGATATTTTTCATGCTCTTGAAGTGTTCTGTCCACTTCTTTCTTTTTTATAAAAGCTGCTTGTTCTGCATCTTCAATATTGAAATCCGAACCGTCATTATCCGGCATATACAAATCTGCACTGGTATCGTTACTTATCATGTATGTCACCGGATTACTAAATCTTATACCGTTGTATCTTTTGGTTGACTCAGGTAATAAATCTGTAAAACTGTTGTCGTCTTCGTCTTTAAGTAACACACCATCTTTACAAAAAACAGCTTTAACAAGGACAGGAAATTCGCAATCAATAGCTATAGTGTAAGTTCTGTTAAACTTAATGGGAATAAGTAATACCTTAGATTTTGGAAATGTTCCTTCTACCGCTCCCTTTTCCTCATCCAAGTATAAATACTCTGTACTATCATAGTCAAAACAATTATATAGTGGCATTAGGTCTACACCATATATGTCTCTAACACATCTCAGGTACTCACCTAGAAACCTATGTGTTTGTGGGTCATAATAGGATACATTTGAAACAAATCTTTGTGTAATATTCTTTATACTCTCTCCAAAAGAATAGTCGTCAAGTATTTTATATTCTCCTATCGGACGATAGTAATATCTAACAACATCGTCTGTTACAGTTAATCCTCCTACACCTGGAATATCTGTACCTTCCCAGGTCTGTGTTTCGCTGTTATACCTTGCATAACGCCCACCTTCTTTTCCTTCATCCTCGATGTATATATCGTAATTACGAGTACTTGGATTATAGTGACTCAGAACATAGTCTTCATCTGTAGCTATAACATATTCGTTGGCATAAAGATGGTCATCCGTAAATTGATTTGCATTTATGCCATTAAATCTTCCTGTTTTTGTGCATCTAAGGATCTTATCTTTATATATATAAGTACAACCCTCTATAATTGTATCATCAGAACTGATAGTGGGAAAAATAGGAAGAGGTGTATATGAAAGTAAGTATTTTATGAATTTTGATTCAAGGGTGTTTTTGAAAAATTGTGACAATTTATAACACTCCCTTATTATAGATTAAATAGCTGATAATTTGACACTCTAACATTAAGGTCCCCAGAATCAGCATTACGAACTTTTATTGTAGGCGGAGTAGTACCATTACTACCCTGCAAAGCTCCCTCTACGAACTGCTTTAGCTTGATATTCCCCTCAGTGCCACCCAATGCTTCAAGTATGGCCGCAACAAGTGCACTTTTTCCTATATTAACTGTGGTATTGGGGGCTAATGTCATCTGTTGTGGTTTAGTTTGAGCCATTGAATTTGCAATATCTGCCGCATTTGATATCTTAGTTGTAATACTCGGGTTAGTAATAGTTGTTCTTAATGCTCTAGAGGAGTCAAAGGACAGTAAACTTAGATTAGCAGCATTGGTATCATGTACTCTTAAAAAGGATCCTTCTCTTGATTGTTCTATACCAAAATCAATTGTTCTAACAAACCCTTGTGAAGTGATACTTTGATTACCAAAAAGTATGTCAAAGTATTCTGACATAGCACTATCATGCACAAGTATGGAACCTGTATTATTATCGTAGACCCTTTGTAACACAACATCTTGTGACTTTACGAAATCCGTTGCAGAATCACCTATCGTAGCGTTCCAGAAGTCATCCAGTTGATGGTCTGTCTTTGCTACATTCTTATTAGTAATCTTTGTGGTATTTTGAGCGTCATCCGTTGCCGATGCGAGAGCACTATTCGTCATATCTGTAGAATTAGTGTTAGTAACAAAAGTACTTGAAGAGGTTTCGCCCGTCATCGTACTTAGTAAGTTACCTATACCTGTTCCACGTTGTGTGTACTCGGTGCCTCCCCACTTATCAAGGGATAACCCATTTCCGTTAGTGATACTACTGAACACTGTTCCTACCAGCGACATGGCTCCGGAAAGACCCAGTCCGAGGTTCAATAATGAATTAACGTCTGTGTTTAAGCCCAAGAAGTTTCCCAGTACACCGAGGGTGGGGATATTTATCTTCAACCCTGTATCGTCCATGAAATCCAACATCTTTTTCATGACCCAAGTTCCTGGGCTATTTACCATGTTCATTCCCATGCCAAACAATACATTATCGTATATATTTTGAATATTTTCTGAGGCAGCTGATCGCTTTTTTATCATTTGCAGCTGATTATTTGTTTCGTTTAACATTCCCCCATAGGACATATTTGTCCCAGAGATGGAGGAAATGTCCGCTGTGGTAAGGTTTGAAATAGCTTTCATATCAGACAGTGACATATTGAAGATATCACCATATGCTGATTTAACAACCTGACTGTCGCTATTTTCAGCTATATCTTTCAAATATAGAACCATGCTCTCCAGCAACTTATTGGTAGTAGAAGCATCAAGACCGTTAAGTAGTATTTGAGCATAATCCAGTCCTGCATTACTTGCACTCATCGCCATTAAAGTTTGTAATGAAGTGTTACTTGCAAGACTTGTCACATCACCAGTAGCGAGGTAATTAACACCTTGAGCAATTTCTGTAACTGCACTGTCACTCATACCCAAAGAATAAAGAGAACCTAACCACTTTTGCAAAGTGTACTCAAATTCTGCAGATTGGTCTCGAGTCATCTGTGAATTAGCATCAATTATTGCTTTAGAGACAGAATCATACACATCACTAAGATAACTGCTATCACTAAAAGTACTGTTAAACAGCTTAGTAAGTGATGCTTCCATGCCTAAACGAGCAGCAGTTGTATCAGCTTGTTGTAATCTTATTAACCTAGTCAGATTACTATCAAAAGCGTCGAAGGTATGAGCAATTTTATCTGATACAGACTCTAAGAAAGCTCTTTGCTCAATATTATAAACAATACCACTATCGGATGCTTTTTTAATATTGTCTATAACTTCTTCCATTTTAACAGAGGAACTAATAGCAAGATTTGTAGTAACCATGTCCATCATGCTCTCAAAATCTTTATCTGAACCCTGTAAAGATGCATTAACTCTGGATTGATAGCTAATCATTACCTTCTCTGCTTTATCCATCGATTGAATGGCTTTTCCTGTAAATGCGTTATAAGCAGATTTTATATTTTCCTGTACCATCTCCACATTTCTGTTTACTGTGTTGACAGTATTTGCTAATTTTTGTAATGCGTCTAGGTTACTTTTTTCACCTGACAATCTATCTTGTGCTGTCTGCAGATCTACACCATATTTCTCTTTTGCAGAATCTTCGCCATTTACAGCCGCTTCATCATCATACTTTTGTTTTATTTCAGCTATTTCCTTCTCAGTTTTCTCTACAGCATTTTTCTGCTCGTTAAGCTGCTCCCTAATATTACGCGCTCTCTCTTCTCTCTCTTCTTTTGACAGTTGCTTTGAAAAAAGTGCGGTGTGTAACAAACCGTTTTTCTGAATATCATCAATCTCTTTTTGTTGGTTTGCTATGTCCTGCTTTTTCAGGTCATTTATCCGTTTCTCCTCGCGTCTTACTTTCTGTGCTTGCAGAACCTCATAACGAGCTTTATTTCTTGATCTGTTCTCTAACTCTTTTTCAAGTTTCTTTGCTTGAGCTGAATTTTTTCCATATACCACTTTTGACATACGAAGCTGCTCTTTCACTTGCTCTTGCTCATTTTTCAAACTCGCAACTTTTTGCTTCAACATTTCAGCTTTACGAGTTGCTGTAGCTTGTTTATAAGAATTTGACCACAAAGTGCGAGTAGCATTTGCAGCATCCTTTTCAGCTTTAGTAATTGTTTTGTGAAGTTTTTGCTCCAGTTTTAAACGTTCTTCAGTGCCCTTTTTTGTCCTTCGTAACTGATCTCTTATTTCCTGTACACCATATTTTTCTGCATACTTATTACGAGTTTTATAAAAGTTTTCCGTTAGCCCCAGGAGTGAACGAAAAAGAGCAGGATTATTTTCAGGGGTACTAAATATTGAATCGTCATTATACTTATCTCTTGTTGCCATCTAATCACTCCTTAAGGCTTAGCGTTTCATTTTTGCTTTATTTCTAGCTTCCTGCATTATCTCATTATCATGCTCTATATCGTCTTTAATGAATTGCAGAATTAACATTCGCTCCTTAACAGAAATTTTACCAGTGTCTGCGTAGGAAGTATTTATTCTTTTTGAGATCTCGTATCTCTCTCTTACAATTTGATTAAATCTTTCAGGCGCATATAACTTACCATCAGATGTCAATTTCGGGTCTAAAAAAGTCTGGTCCGAGGCGAAAGGAATTATTATAATCTAACCCACAAACGGAGCACACACGATTTACCTCAGTGCGTACACCAAAACTTTCTACTAACTTTTGTGCGTGTTGTATGATGTAGTTAGTGTCCATCATAGGCAGATTTCGCAAGAAATCTTCAGAGGTTATTACGTCCATTCGCTTTCCGTCAACAGTATCTACAACCATTTGCAAAGTATATAAAAGTGCAGAATCCCCGACAGCGCCATTCGACTTTCTCTTGAGTTCTTTACTACGAATAGCGATCTCATCGTTCATACGAGGAGTCTGCATTACTAACTTTATTTGTTTACCTGTTCTGGGAAGTGTGAACTGAGTTAACTCTGCAAAATCATTCTTGTCGTAGTATTTTACTTCAAGTTTATCAAGGTCGATAGCATCCTTTGTTTCTGATCCACAATATGGACACACACTTGTAACATCATATGTTTTTCCATACGTTGCTACTCTAAGTTTGTGAAGTAAGAAAATGTAATCTGCCATGCACATATCATACGAAGATATGCCTGGGTTATCTACTAGACAATCATCAATAATTTCACAAAGTGTCTTATAAGGTCTCTCTGAAGGCGAAAGTCTTTTCATTTCGTGCTCGGTAGTCATTGACTTTAGCCTTACTACGGGATTAACTTTAACATCGTATACTTTACCCATTGAAGGCAAAGTATATTCTTCTGCGAATACATATCCGTCAGTCATCTATCAAAAGCTCCTTTCAATATTTCACTATATTATACAATTCAAAATAGTTATGTAATGAGGGAGCTATATAGTTGCAAATTAATAATTACTACACTATTATCAGTAGCCTCGATAAGTAGTCTGCAACTAAATGTATACTAGTTTACTTTATTCTGGTTAACTTATACCTGCTAATATTAAACAATAGCAGCAGCCTTTAGCTATTGCTACAATATGTCATCCGGATTTTCCTCTATAGGAAGTTGGTCATCAAGTTCTTTGTTTGATTTAGCAAATCTAATCCCGGAATCATTTCCTTTCTGAAATCTCGTGGATTGTTGTCTCCACCTGTTTGCAGCACTGAGTGTATCCGAATCACTATCAAGAGTATCGTCATCAAACATTGAAGTTTGAGCAGGATCTTGATACTCCTCCCCATGTATAGCGGGATAGATAATATCTGCGTACATTTTTGGGTAGTGTGTTTCCATGTAATGTACATAGTTTGAAATAACACGAGCTATACGCTGAATCCAACTATTATTATTCAACACAAGTAAAACATGTTTACAAGCACTTCCTAAACTATCATTAGGGTTTGTAATATTAGAAGGTCTTGTTTCCGGCGCCCCACTGTTAAAATCATTCTTTGATGCAAAAAACCCGAAACGATACGAAAAATCCGGGCAGCTACAGCTGATATAAACATCCTCTTTATTAAAGGCATTTATAGTAGCTCTAGCAATCTCACGAAATGATACATTACCCGATCGTTTCACTTCCTCCTGCAATAGCTCAAGTATACCTGAAACAGATATGGTCACAGTATAATCACTAGTCTCACCTTTAACCGGTACTCCCACAGTTAATATATCTTCTGTGAACAACTTGTTCATATCAATCTTGTTCATTGCTGAAGTAGTGTTCTGCACCTTACTTTTTGACCTTCTATCAAATCGTTGCTTTCCTTTTTCGGAAGACTTTGATTTTGCAATAAGTTGATTACGAGTTGCTTCATTCAGTTTTATCTCAATCATCTCCCGTAATTTTCTTCTATACAAATATATACAATTCTGCTAGAAACTCATTGTATTGAGTAGATAACATGGTAAATAGGATAAAAAAATCACGGCTCTTTCGAGCCGTGATACCTAACACTTAAACTTACTGTCTTATCCGTTTTGATCCAAAGTTGCATAATCGTACTGAATAGTACATTTTACTTTCTTTGCATCACCACTGTAGTTGTCATATCCATCTTCACTAAGGTCGGATATCCAACATCCGTAAAGTCTCCATTGACGAACCTTTCTGTAATCGGGTGTGTATTCGATTAAGAAAGCATCCTTCTTGTAGTTCTGCGCAGGAACATCTAAGCTACCAACCTTTTCCGTATATACGTTGTAGCTAAGGTTTTGCCAAGCCATCAAGATTTCCTTAGTATTAGCACCAATAAAGTCATGGAACTCGATGTCACCACCATCAAAGGTAGGAACACCTGCAAATTTAATAGTGCTGTTACCTCTTTTTATCTCAATAGGATTTTGAGAAAAATGAGGAACAAAAGCTGAGGAAACTGATACTCTGAGAACTTCCTGTGCATTTCTAAATACTGCATTAGTATCGCCGGTAGCAGCACCCGGTCTCACAATACCATCAATATCAGTGACAACAAACTCATAGTTATTAGCTCTCTGGGGGCTATATAATTGAGGGTTCTCACCAAGATGGTATGTACCGATCTGAGATTCATACGCCATAGTTTATAATTCTCCTTCTTACTCAGAAATAACTGCGTCCTGATCATCTTGCATAATGATAGAAACATAGAAATCTTCTACCGGCTCGATAGGACTAATTATAATCTTAACACAAAGTGTAGCTTTCTCATTATACTTGGGATGTGTGGTATCTAGCTGCAACTTATAGCCACTAATACCATACCCATGTAGCATCTTATCAAGTAACGGAGTCAGCTCTGCCTTAAAGTTAATCCAAAGAATGTCGCTGTTTTGCTCGAAGGTCAATCTTCTAGCAGTTCTATACACTTCTTTCTTTATATCACTTACAAGGTTTCTTACATTTAAGAATGATGTTGCGGTTAGGTTACCTTCCGTAGCATTATTCTTTAAAGTACGGTTACCCCAGATAGTATATCCATAGGGCTTAATGTTTGTTATGGGGTTAATGGAAATAGCATCACGAGGAGACATCTTATCTGCGGTGCCATTAGGAATGTTTGTGGTCATACCACCTGAAGCAAGATTTTGTACCAAACCTCTTGCTACACCCGCTACTGCAAGCCAGTTGGGATTCACAGTTAATGAATCACCAAGAGACAGGAAGTAAGCAAAACTACCAGGCATTCTTACTGTTGCATCATAATTTTTTGCTTTTCGCATCTGCTCATCCAAATCTGTTGTAGTCCTGTTGTAAGTAGCCCAGGGAGTAAACATTGTTGCAAACTCACCAGAGGTTTGGAAAGTCAGATCATTCTTAATAGCATAGTATAAACTACCGGGCTGATCAATATTTTGATTACGATACGGGTTATCTGTATGATCGATAAAAGCTACGCAGTCTCCACGCTCTTGGCAAAGATTGAGCATCTTTGCCACCAATGAGTTTTGACTATATTCGTAAGTAGGATAGCCACCTGAAGTTAAATACTTAATACTGTAGTTTCCTTTATCAGCCAGTCCTGAATCATTTATGGCATAAACTGATGACAGAGAGTCATACATATTAGCAATACTAATGCCATTTGATACAAGTCTATATATAGACTTAGGATCCCAAGCAGGAGCAACTTCACTACTTGTCCCAGGATTTATTCCTTCCACTTGTTTGAACACCAGGCTGGAGCATACACCTTCCATATAACCCACTACCCAAGAATGAGGAATAAACTCTGTGCCTTCTGCAATAACACTGCCTGCTTTAATAGGCTTAGCATTAATGCTTGGGCCTGAGGTTACTGCCTTAATAGGAAGTACTTCCGTGCTTAATGTGTAGAATTTAACAGAAGCGTTGCCCCAAGTTTCAGGTTCCTCAGTTACAACTTCAAATACAGTTGAGTCATTTGCTGAAGGAGTAATAATAGTCTTTCCTTTCAATGACTCATCATTAAATGCAGGAGTAATTTCTTTTGTAAATGTTACTACGGTATAATTACTGCTGCTCTTTGTATAATATTTATCTGCGGATCCCCAATCTGCGGGAGCAACAGTGCTATCTAGAAGCACATAATTATCATCTTGTTTCAAATAATAAGTACCTGCTTTATATACAGGGGTTACATTACTAAAGTATATTGGTGACTTGAAGTAATAATGAGTCAGATCACTCTCACTGACAAGATCACTATTCTTCACGTAGTAAGCGGGTACGGACACTCCGTCCGTGGTTTCGGAGCCCTCATCCATAACAACTTGAATTCCATCCTTAGTGTAGGTTTCAACTTCAGACACAGGAGAAAATGCAATAGTAGGAGCATCACCCTCAGATACATCCTTCACTGCAGTTCTGGTATAATACACAATACTACCGCCACTTGCATTCAAGTACGCCTTACCGTTCTGCTTTGTAAACATCTCAGGTAACACCGGGGTACTAATTGAGCTATAAGAGGCTATACCTTTCTGGTAGTTTTTGTAGTCAGTGTCCCAGTCAGAAGGGGCCTCAGAAACCTTATTAAATGTCTGAGTATAATCATCTTCATTTATTCTTTCAAAAAGAACAGGAAGGCCTGCAGAAAGAATTTCCTTTGCCATCACGTATGCGGGATCAGCCTGACCTTCTGTGAACATTATGTTGTGATACGGAATAGCATCTGCACTGAACCCCATAAGATCACCATCGGCAGTAATGCCAGCTAAATCGGTATATTTCTGATCTTCTGTAAAATAAGCGGGTTCGGCTCCACATAAACTTTCAAAGGTTGAGATTGAGGTAAATAAGGTAGGCTCATGAACCTTAATGCCTACGTATTCTCCTGCACTGTTGTACAGACCGGAATTGGTTTGTCTATCCAGATTAACAAAACCAGGAATATACACAACATCTGTACTTTCACTTAAAACACCGGGACTTGTATTATCTACTTCGGTTATAACAATCTTCGGCATGTATTCGTCTCCTTTAATTTTTCATTAGACTCATTCTATCAACTTGGGACACTCAGGAGAACAATAATTCTTATCTGATTTTTTATCCCATTCATCTTTCGGAAAAACTTGTGCACAGATCTGATACACATCTCTGTACCTAACATCCCAGAGTCTTGCGTCATTAATACTGAACCCTATTGTCATACGAGTAAACTGTCCAGCAATGAGCCTTTCAGGTATGTCTGAATTATCTTCGATTGAGGAAGAAATTGTCATACTGGACACATGTTTATAATTTTCGTTATTATAGGGGATGTTAACTTCAACTTTAGGGAAATTTATAATATTAAATACAAGGTTCCTAACATACTCGTCAGCTTCTTCGAAATATCTTGTGTATATATCGAGTTGATACGGTATGCTAATAGGTATACTATTTAACTGACTTGCTTGATTATTATTTGCATTAAGAGTGAGACCATCAAAGCTCATAGGTTGTTTACCCAACCCATTATCAAGTATAGTAAACCCTCTATTACGAGAAATCGCTATAAGCGGTAGTTTTATAGGTTCGTCGTTAGTTTGATCAGCTATTACTTCGAAAAGCCTTCTAGACTCATCAGGTCCTGTAACAGTAATACTTGTGTTTAGTGTCCAACCTCTTATTTTTTCAACAAGCGCATCATCATACAATTTTGTCGACATCACTGATCTCCCTTGCTATGAAAATAGGATTATACCTTTTGTAGTATTCAAATACATTATTGCTAACGCGATTAAACACACTACTTAATATAGGTATACCTCTTACTCCCAATGCGCCAAATGTAATCATATTAGCTAATGCTGCTAAGGGTATATCCTCATACTTCTCAAAACCACTAATTGATATTGTAAGGTAATCCTTAAAAACATCAATGTAAAGACTGTTGCTACATTTCAATACTATATTTTTTACATTTATGTTTTTATTCAAATACTGTTTTTCTAGGTACTTATCCATATAATAAGTGGAATACCTGCGTAAACCACTAAGAATTTCCATTCTCATATTACGCCTTAACCAACAAGCAAAGTTATATGAATAGTATTTCCTGTCAAGTTGAACTATCATAAATGATAATCCTCTTCATTTAGTAGATTAAAAGAACTGTGCATAAAATCATTGTTCGTATTTTGATAAGTATCTTCGTACTCCGGAACAATTTCACAAGAGATAGAAGCAGGATACACAATAGAGTTTGTCAACTTAACGCAACGAAATAGTCTTCCCTTTCCGTCGTCTAGTCCACTTGGGACAATGAACAATGCTCCTTGCTGTATGTCAGGAGTATCATATGCGATGTGTATTAGTGAAGAGTCTTTTTGAAGTTCAGATACCCAACCCATCTTCTTCATTGTTTGCTGTGTGGGATGTTCATCAAAAATACAACCTATTACAATTGATGGTTGATAATTCGATTCGATTTCAGCAAAAGATGTCCAATGCTTATCTTTTCTCGGAGCTCTATACACAACTTGTATTCCGATTAATCGTACCATTTCATCAAACCACTTACGATGCAGCTTTATATCGGGAGTAATTAATCGACCATATCTATTGTCCATCTTTTACCTCTTGCTTTCTTACAGTCTTTGTCAGTAATTAATAATATATAAAGAACTGCTCTTTTAACACTCTCCGCACAACTCCTTATTGATATAAGTTGTAACCCGACACACCGTCAAGGACTAAGCCATCATCAAATCTAATATTCCAAAAACTATTCTTAAAGTTTGTAGGAATACCTTCAACACACAAACTCTGAATTGTAACTATGTCATTATTGTGAGAGAATATTTCGTTCATCTCAACTTCGGAGACACCCCAGTTTTCAGCAGTATCAAAACCGGGCTTAACTTTAAATACTGCGGTAGTTCCTGCGTACTTATCACCCCAAGATTCTGACATCTTTGCTTTATTCTTAGCCATACGGTCACGAATAGATGACACCCTATCATCTGCAGCCTTTAGTCTTTGATACATTGCATTTTCCCTATCTAACAATGCTTTATCCTTCTTAAACTTGGATAATTCTGTTTCGTTATCATCAGGTGCTTCTCTGCCTTTATCAAGAAAGTTTTTATAATCAAATGCATTAGGATCTGCAGTAACCATATCTTTTTTTGTATGCTGTAAAAAACGATCTTTACCATATTTAGGTGAAGCTTTCAAATAAGCACCTGTTACAAGACTAAATATTTTTGCACCCGTATTACCTCTTATAGCGTTACCAGTTTTAGGATTACTAATTGTAATTGTGTCACTGAAATATTCGCGACCAAACTCTTTACGAGCAGAGTCATCAATGGTAACTTCGTACCCCATCTTTTCCAATTTCTTAATTGCTCTACTCTTACCAGTAGCTACTTCATAGATTACCTTATTAATTGCGGCGTTCTCAGGATTTACAGCTTCTCTTAAGTCAGAATTACGATATGCATTAGCATCAATTATTGAATCAAGAATATGCTCAGCAGTAATTTGAGGATTCTGTGTATTAAACAAATCATTCCTTATATCTAACCCCACACTATTATACCAAGGAGCATCTGGGAATACACTTTCAATGTCCTCAATAAATGCTGTAAAGTAGGTGTTAAAATCTGTGGTATCTTTTGCCTTCAGTTCTTGAATGCTTTTATTCAGTAATTCAGATAATTGACCTTTATCTGAATCATCTGGAACAGGAATAAAGTTCCACTGCTCTTTGAAAGCTTTGTTAATATTTGAAAAGTTCATATAATCCTCCGTTATAATATATTCTAGATTGGGTTACTTGCAAAAAGCAAGTAACCCAATAAAAACTCACTTGCTAACCTTAAGTGACTCTGCGATACACTTTTTACCTCTATTGCGGCAAACCAAGGACATTGATTTCACTGACTCTTGCAGTTCTTTACTATATCCTTTGAATATAACTTTTGACTCTGTAATTTTTCTAGGCTTAAATACGAAGTTTGTGTTGCGCTTTCTTCCTGAGTTGAATCCGATAACACCCTCTACAATAAACCTATTATTTCTGGGTACAATATTGGAGCAACGGAAGAACTTAACATTACCAAAAGATTCTTTCAGAGACTCTTCAATCGCATCTTCAGCAGACTCTCTATCTATACTATTAAAATCAATCTGCTCCTTTGCTTCATCGGATACCGGCTCAACTATAAAGTTATCATTTGTTCCTTCGATACTTTCATCTTCATCGTTATCACTGTCCATGCTAATAGTAATATCGTCAGATGTGATTTTGATCGTATCTACGTTTTCCTTAATAGTTCTTCTATGCTTGAATGATTCGCTAAGTTCATCTAAATCAATGGGATAAACTCTATCTTTAACAACTTCAACAACAGGGAAGTCTCGGTCAGTAGTCAAATAACCATAGGTATCAATAGCATCAGGATCCTTAGGTTCTAAGACTGCAATTAGCTTAACTCCGCTAACAGTAGTTCCAACAAGTTCATCATCTTCGTCGCTGATTACAAAATACTTGTTATAAGGAGCAGGAATTTTACTTTCCTTAATAGTTCTTCTATGCTTGAATGATTCCTTACTATACTTACGACGCTTGGATTTATTAAGAGACTCTCCAAGTTCCTCTAGATCAACAGGATAAGCTCTGTCCCTAACAATTTCAACCACAGGGAAATCAGGATCATCAGTCAAGTAACCGAAAATGTCCAAAACATCAGGGTCTTTAGGTTCTAAGGCTGCAATTAAATTAACTCCACCAACAGTATCACCAACAAGTTCATCATCCTCGTTAGTTATCACGAAATATTTATCATAAGGTGCGGGAATTTTACTTTCGGTAATTCTTCTGTGTTTGAAAGACTCTTTACGAGACTTAGTTGAATTTCTTCCTACCTTAATTACCTTTTCACCAGTCATGTAAGTACCGATGGTGGACATTAAAGCACCAACGCTCTTCTTAGAATAAAGATCACGTTTCAGCTTAAGAGCAGCGGGCTTATTAGCAATATCACTTTCATTTACAAGATCCATAATAGCATCGCGAAGTTCATTAACATCAGTGATGCCGCTCAACTTGTCCATGTTATCACGCAGTAAAGAAGCAATAGTGTTATCCTTAGTTAAAAGGTCAACAGACTCACCGATTCTTCTGTCTTTCATGCGACACTTGATAATACGATCCTTAACAGACTCTTGTACCTCTGCTTCTTCATCGGAATCTAAATCAGAGATGGGCGCATCTGACACCTCTTCTGCAACATCAGGTTCGCCTTGAATACTGTCTTCATCTGACGCAGAAACTTCTTCGTCCACAGAAGCTTCTTCCTCACCAGAGGCCTTAACTTGCCCTACAATCTTGTAGCCTTCCACTGAGAAGCAATAAGGACATTCTTCTCCTGCGTTGGCAATCTGAGATTCCTCGTCAACCACAACCTCTGAGACAGGTTTGAATACCTTTGAGTGACAAACACAACAGTCAAGGATCATATCACCTTCATTGCACTCTTCGTCATCGCGAATAGCATCATCTTCTGTTGAGTCAATATCAAATACAGAAAGCTCGTCAACAGAGTCATCGTTCTGCATAAAATCATTTAGCTTTTTGATACCTTCGGCATCAACTGAGAATACATCCTCATTCAGCTGATCCAAAGCCTTGAAAGCTTCCATAAGATTCATACTAAATTCTCCTTTAATTTGTATATTTCGAAATATGCAAAAACATAGTTGCAACAATATCAGTCAAGCGGATATAGTAACTGTGAATCATGCTTTAACTGGGAACGAAGTTCTTCCAGTTCGCTGTTACCTTCTGCAAGAATTGATTCACCATCGTTTGCCCATAAAGCATTTGATTGTTGGAATTTACTTCTTACTCTACCCACCGTAACTTTTGCTATAGCCTTTGATAGTCTCATTAATACATCAATCCAATAATCGGAAGTAACTTCTTCTACGCTATCATACCTGGGAACATATTCTACTGTTATATTTGACCCAAGGTCGAGTGAAGTATTTATATAAAGATTCTTTGTAGCATCTTCATAATAAAATATCAAATCAGTTGATAAAGTATTACCAATCTGCTGCAATGTACTCCAGGAGGCATATCTTGACACATAGTCACTAAAATTATACATATTACCTGTGTTTGAAGTTAATTGCCATAATCCAACCTGCACTGGGTCAACTCCAGAATATGTACTCTCAGTAGTATTTCTTACATTATCAGCTACTGCTCTGTACACTCTAACAACTGCATTGGGTTTATACTCTGACATGTTAATACATCTACTATAAGGTAGTGTTACTATCTTTGTAGAGCATATATATCTTTGTAACTCCCTTAATGCAGAATTAACAATTCTTTGTAAAGTTTGATCATCTAACTCTAAATCAAGCACTCCTCCTGTTAAAGATAATTTTATCTCATCTGTGTAAAATGACATACTGGGCACAAGAATCACCTCCTGTGTTATCCAAATATAAGTATTCCCGGTATTCTACATAAGTATATACAATACTTACAATTAACAAAAGTATAACGGAACCTTTATTTAGTATTGTTCCGCCGTCACTATTTACATAGGATTATTCAATATATTACTCACTGTACTCGATATATTTTATCACAGTTCGGTATCATATAGCTAAAACCTATGTGTTTGTAAAATAAACTAATTAACTAGTAAAAGTAGTAGGTATTTTCTTTCGGTAAAATAAAGGCGCCTCCGAAGAGACGCCCTTAATTATAAGTTATTTATTCCTATTACACACTAGCTTTAGTAATAACAGGATTCTCGTTGTCGTTCATTACGAACACGCCCAGATAATCGTTCTTAGGACCATCGATCATCTTACCAGCAACAAGCAGCCAACTGTACTGACCATCTTCAGCGTCCTGTGCAACGTCACCCACTCTATTGTAAGTAGACAGCAGCTTCATGTCGTACATTGTACTGAAACCTTGGCTCATAGTGCCATCAGCAAACCCAAGCAGCTGGGTAGGAACAATCGCCATATAGGGAGCATAAACAGCGGCACTGGTCTGTAGATCCGCGCCATTTACACCGAAGAAGAACTCACCTTTTGCCATTGCAGGAGAAACAAATACCTTAACACTATCAACGGTACCAGCAAAATAAGGACCATTAACAACAGCGGCAGGAGCAGCAACCCAACCCTTCAGGTAAGGCATAACGGTAAGTACGTCAGGAGCAACTACCATGTAGTTAGGAGCAAACTTCTGAGTACGAGTATAGATGATAGCCTTTGCACGAGCAATTACCTCAGTAAACATCTCGTAGTACTGAGAACGGCTGATAGCACCGGCAACAGCAGCACTGTAACGAGGCATATCCAGCTGAGGATCATGCTCAGCGCCCTTGTACAGCATCATTACGCCTTCACTATCAATTTCGTATGCAAGCTCACCCTGAGCCTGTGCGGAAAGCTGCTGACCCAGATCATAACCATAATCGTTCTTGGCCTGGAAAGCTGCAAGCTGGCTGTAATACACGGCAATGCGACGAGCATGTGCGTGAAGGTTTACAACTTCCATCTTAGCAGTCAGGGTGGGCAGAGAAACAGGCTTTACAGTCTGAGGAATGATCTCGTTATCATACATGTACAGAGTGCTAATAACGGCACCATCAGCAAACTGAGCTTGTGAAGCATTAAAGGTAAGAGTAGCGACTCCAGAGGTTTTATCAATAGCAACCTGAACCTCATTGTTATTGGGGGCTTCACTAACAACAGTCAAGGTCTGTACAGGTCCTTCTTTAGGAGTAATCTTAACGCCTTTTACTTCCAGTACAGGACTCCACTCTAACACAATGCTCTTGTTAGACACATTCTCAGCAGTAATGTTGTACTTCTCACTGATAGCGGAAGAAGTATATCTGCTTCTATCTTCGTCCATAACGCCCAGACGGAAAGCGTCATTGAAGGTGTCACCAGCCTTAACGCCACCCTTATTAGTACCAGCGCTATAACGCAGATAAGTGATATAACCACTCAGGCTGGACATGGGCTGAACTAACATCAGCTCAGGCAGAATCAGGTTAGGCAGAGAAACAGTGCTAATATTTAAGCAGAATTTCTTGAAATCTCCAATATCAGCTCTCTGGGTAGCAGCAGCACCCTGGAAAGCTTCGTTAAGGAAACGGGAGGTGTTGTGAAGCACAGATGCAATCATCAGCTTCTTCTGAGCGCTCATCTTAGCGCCATTGTGTGACTTCTGGTGAACGGACTCAGCAATAGCAAGTCTGTTCTTATAAGACTCGATCAAATTCATCTTTATTTCCTTTCTTCAACATCAAAGTTGAATATCATATTATAATAGTTCCATTAATGCTTTATCCACTACATCATCAGGATTAGTTAAAGCCTGCTTTTGTAGGTTTTCTTTCATTGATACTTTCTTAACATTGTTTACTTGAAAAGGTAATTTACTCATGTTAAGATTGTACTTCCTCAGATTTTCAAATGCGTTGTCTACGTCAAGTAAGGTGAAAGATTCATTTAACCTGCTTTTTACTGACTCAGGGGAAATTCCTAGTGCGTCAGACTTGCATTCGATATATTTATCTACTGCATTTTTTGCAAGTTTTTGATACTTCTTTGATTGTTCCTTACTTTCCTTTAACTTTTGTGTGTATTGCGAATGTTTAAGTTGAGAGTCTCTTTTTAACTCTGCAACCTCATTTTGTAAAGATTCGATTAAATCTTGATCTTTACGTTTTGATGACTGAGAAGATTCTTGTAACTCCTTAACTTTGGACTGCAATGCTTTGATTTTACTATCTGATACCTTTGCAGCTTCTTTTAAGTTATTCATTTCACTTCTCACACTTATTAGCTTTGTCTTATAAGACTCTGCTAATTTTTCGGAACGAGATCTCTCCAATGACATGTCATCAATTTGAGATTTCATTGTTCCAATTTGTGACTTCATTGCATCAGTTCTTTTTGCTGAGTCTCTTTCCGTTTTCAATGCAATTTGTAATTTGTTTATCTGATTTAACAATCTCATTTCCTTGGCCTCGCCAACTGAAATCTTCTCGTTTAAATAAATTACTTGCATTTTAAGGTCGCTGATCTCTTTAAGAGCTGATTGTAGGTCGTCTACTAAGTCTGCCCCGCTACTTGCGGCATCATCCATTTCAACTGCTACTGCAACATCGTCCTCTTGAGCCCCCTCATTTTCAGTGGGCTCTGTATAGTCAATACCCAGATCCTCCAGGGTACGTAGCATAACTGCCTTATCAACGTCATTTGACGCATCGATTGATTCTTTAAGTGCTTTCTTTAAACTGCCTTTCTTTTTATCCAAAGACTCAGTAATAAGATTTAATCTTGCTTCTTTAACTGCAGGAAGTAATACTGCATCAAATGCCTTAAACTCAAATCCTTCGGGCTGTACACTTTCGTTACCATCCCAGTCTGTATCTACGTCGCCTTCTGCTCTTGAGCTTATACCAATTTTATATCCGTAGTCACAAAGACACTTAAGAATACGACCATTTGGTGTATCAAGTATATCCCATCTACCGATTAACTTACCGTCGCTTCTCTTCTTAGGAGGTTCGGGCATACAAATGGCAATACTATTAAACTCTTCATTCTCAGTTTGTCCTTCTTTGGGATGACCTAACTGACCGAAGATACCGCCGGCCTTGAACTGTTCCTGCACAATAGGATCATTAAATGCCACTTCCCACACGCTATTTGGATATAATCTTCCATTTCTAGTTGCGTGTATACAGTCAGCACAAATGCCTTCGAGTGTGCCAAGAACACCTTTTCTTTTTTCTGATGATTTATAAGATAAGTTATTCTTTAACTGTGGCATCTAATATCTCCTTTAAGGTTTCACTAATATTTTATACAAGGAAAAATTACTTTTGATTTTTACTTGTAATATGAAAAACCGAATATTATAATTAACTTGTGTTTGGTAGATGGATAAAAAGGGCGTACTAAAATTAATTAAAAGTTTTTTACAAAAAGTTATTTAGGTAAGTATAAATTATCTTACAAGTTATCTTATTTTTGAATTACTTTTGCAGTAATTCACAGGCCTTCAAATCTGCTTTGATCAGATTAAGCATTTGTATACTTAAAGTAAGGTCGAATGTATCAAAATAATTATATAATACTTTTGTTATTTCATCTGCCCTTGAATGTTTTAGAAATAGTTGTTTATTTTCTACCTTGTTACTATATAATAGTATTTGTGTTAAAAGACTTGATAAAGTTACAATCATATCTTTCGGTTCTTTTATATCAATTTGTACTATTTCTTTATATAACTTTGATTTACCTTCGTTATATCGTTTTCTTAGAAATTCATAAAACAGACCTAACTCAAGAGGTCTGTTTTTATTTATGAATTTTAGTACATCAATATCAACAGAAGTATTATTTAATGTTTTAATTACATAGGGTTTTGTATCAATATTTCTGTCTTTTAACTCTGCAAGTAATAGTAAACAATCATTCTTTGTAATCATAAGTACTCCTTCATGGTTATTACCACCTAAGTATTTTAGTCAATATTTACTAAATCAATTCCTAATTGGTCGGGAGAAGGAAGAATAGTATCGTATGATTTTTCAGATGTGTCTCCTTCATCCGTATTTATATCAGTATACATATCATCATCTGATTTTTCAGTATCTTCAGAATCGTCATTAATAGAAGATTCATCTTCATCTTTCAGACTGAATATTTCACTCTCGTCATCTGAATCCGTATTATTTTGCTGTGGCTCTTCTACAGGCTCCTTTTCAGCAATAGCTAATTCAATTTGCTCATCTAATTCTTTGATTATATCCGGATCAGTAACAATATTTTTCATCAATGACTTTAATATCTTCAATCGTGCAGGTGCATCTTCTATATCACTTAACATATCCATTATATCTCTGGATAACTGCACTTTGGTGCTCTGATTCTCCATTCTATCAATGTCTTCTTGAGTTACTGGGGGCTGAATATGCACTTCAAAATTATTAATATAACTGTCTAATCCCTTATCCAGCAAAATCAGATTGAAAATATCTTTTAATAGCTGTGTCAATATATTCTGTATATGCTTTACAGTTTTTGCGTACCTGCTAGAAATAATTGTTAAAGACTGTCCTCCATTAAATCCAGCAGCATCATCATTTTGTGAGAAAAAGTTTTTAGGTACCTGTAAACTACCGTACAGTTTATTTAGATACCATTCTAAGTCCGCAAGACTTTTTACATCTACATCTCCGCCAATCTGTGCAGTAGAAATTGCGCCTACACCGTCATGTGTAGGAACATACACATTATTTTCAATGGGACCAGGATTAGTGTATTCTGACATTCCCGAACCCTTATTTATAGCTGCTTTCTGCTCTATCATTTGCTTAATACCCATAAGAGTTTTAGCAACATTCTCTTTCGGCATATCGCCTACTTCAACATTTATCAATCTAACTATTGAAGATTTTGTAACTCTGTTTAACAAGACACTAGCTTCTAATAATTGTAATTCTCTCCATGTTTTGTAAACATTTGATAGTAGCGATTGCCCTCTTTTTACAGTATATGAGTACGCATTATTATCGTTATCATAGTCAGAATCGTTTAAGAAAATATTAACGGATTCTTCATATCTACTAACATTATCTTCTATGGCAGCATGTACAAACTCTGTGGGTGGATATATTGTTATATCATTACGCTTAAACTTATAAGCATAATTCATAAAATCAATGTTATTTTGAGACCTAACAATAACTCCATCAACAGGACTTTTTATAAATCCCACTGTTTTACCAAACTTTGTAAGTTCAAACATTTCAGCAGGATTCGTAACCATTTCAACATAGTGAGCATACTTATCATTCTTCTTAAATGCCTTTATCTTAACATCTTCTGTTAAGTTACGATTCTTTTTCCCGAATATAGCATCATCATACTCAGATTCACGATAAAGACGAATGTATAAATCTCCATACTTGCATAGACTGTAAGCCCATTTATATATGTTCTTGTCTATATTCAAGCTATCAATATAATAATTGATAAGGTATGCAATATTTGAATCATTTGAAGTTGCCCAAACAATATTGCCTTCAGCATTTCTTTGCGTAGCGTCTTCAGCATATGTTTTTATCACGGCGCTAATTTGTCCATCTTCACACATCGTATCGTAGATGTTATACATCTCATTACGAGTTGTAGCCTGTTGACTTAGTGAGTTTATTCCTGAAAGGTCAATTGTTGAATTTATACCGGATTGTATAATGTTATCATACATGACATCACTGATTCCGACATCAGTCTCTTTGCCCTCCGGAGTAACTTTTTTAATTTTATTTCCATATATTGAGTCGTCAGTTAAGTATACGGAATCTTCAATGTTATTATTACTCATTATATTACCTTTCAAATAATTTTATCTTACATAAATATATACAAGTATCACCAAACCATGATTCCTTCATTTACATATCCCGCGGTATATGGTATCGAAGGACCCATTCCAAAATCAATTTTTTTAGTTTCTTCGGAAGTAGATTCGTTATTACTAAATATGTTAAACGCACTTTTTATTTCATCCTCGAGGTTCACAGTTATTTGTGTGCGAGTCTGTGATTCTGAGCTATCACTCACTGAAGTTATATTATCAATGTCATCACCATATTCGAACGCATATTCTTCTGCGTGTTGAGAAGCCGTGTATACAGATCCGCAAAGTGCGTCGCTCGAGTCCTTTGAGCCATTTTCTGGATGATCCACCTTTCCTGTACCATTGTTTTTTTCCAGTGATGTGATCTCCTCAGTCAATAGATCACATTTCTTATATATCTTTATTCTATTTTCATATATTACATTTTTTAGATGCTGATAAGGTACACAAATTCTATCATTATTAACTCTATCTACGGACAGTATTTCAGTCTTAAATTTTTCCGCAGTTAATTGTTGCAGTAAGTCGTAGCTCTGAAAGGTATCACAACTAACAACTTTTATTCTAAAACCTTGTTCTCTTAACCAGCGTATGAATTGACGGTTCTTTTCAAAGGATACTTGATATCCCTTAGGAGCTTTAACTGAAACATTAAATGCCAATTGATAATACATATCTTTTGATATGGGCTGACCTGGGACAGATGGCTTTTTACCAATTACCCATGTACCTGCTATACCTGTTTTATCTCCGCTAATTGACATATCTAGATGTATATATAGTGGTTTATACTTGTACTGTTTTGGGACTCTTGATAGATCAAAATAATCCCAATATTGTGAAGTATCCTGAGGATTATTACCTACTTCAATCACATCTTTTACAAAGGGGTTTTGATACTCATCTGTCTTACACTCGTTAAACCTTACACCAGAAATATAAGTGCTAAGTTGAGTGGAAGATATTCCTGCATAGTCACAAAGTGCTCTGTCAATATCATCAATGAAGTCAGGTCTAAGGTCCACGGGCACTTCTATTATTCTGTATCCCTTTGCCCTATAAGAGTCTAAATCATCTGTGTTATCCGGTATTACTTCAGAGTTCAAGAACCTATTACCTACGGCTACATTAAATGTCTTTAATGAGTATGTTCCTCTAGGTTTTATATTCCAAACTGCTTCATCTACGATTAAAGTGTTGTCACCCTCCGATACAGCTTTCTTTTTCATGTGCTCTTCCAAGAAGGACTTCTCACTTCTTTTAGATGATGCAAGAATAATGATACCGGGATTCTTTCCATTTCGAGTGAAACGAGTTTTCATTCCTCCTAATGCAGTGTCTACCATGTCGATTGCTCGTTTCTTTTGCTTTTCAATGTCCTGCGTGGGAATAAAACTGCTTGCTGACTATATCTTCAACCATTAAGGCTGCCCACCACTTTGGCATAAAGCCTACTCTACTCCATTCACATATAGTGTGTTTCGATAGTCGATGAACTTTGCTCTATTCGAGCCTTAGCTGCTGATTGTCCATTGTAATAGTGTTTAGGATTTAACCATGCACCAACACAGTAATTTTTTCTACTTTCGTAACATTACCGCCTTAGCATATTTCATCTATTCGTTTTAGTTTACTGTGTGTTAGGATGTCCCAGCAATTCAATGGGTATTTTATCACGCAACTTTCGTTACGCGGAGACCAGTTTACCAATCTCATCAAAAAATGACGCAAAACAATTATGGCTACAAATAGATCCGCTATTTGTTTTAATAAAAAAATTGTGGTAAGGAGAAGCCTCAATCACGTCATAGTATTGAGTAGGAACTTCCGAAATGTGATGTTCAATCTTTTTTATCCTCAATTGTAGGTGTACCTCCCTTTTTTGATAGTAAATATGTTTCAGATATTTGTTTTTTTACTTTATTACACCTTCCAGGTATAAAACCTGGTGGATGATCTTCTTTTATATACACTTCTTGATGATCATTGTGATACCATTTTCTTCCCTTTACATTATTCCTTTCTGTTTTTACGCCCTTTCTTACACTCCCCTTAACAAATCCTTCCGGGACGGTCTGTCCGCACCTTACTCGTATATCCTTTTTACCATTGTTGTATACAATGCATCCTATATTTCTAGCATTAGCTTCTCTTAGCTTTCTAAGTCCATCCTCTGATATATTGTGTGAGGAGCCCTTTTGTGCTTCCGATATTTTCCTCTTCTGCTCCTCGGATCTCTTAATGCCCTTTAATGCTAAACTAATACGAAGCTTAGCTTCTTCAGTTCGTACTTTTCCCCTATTGGCATCTCCAATCTTTTTCCTTGTTTCTTCAGAAACAATCATCCCATATCTACCATTTCTTACACCCTTATGTAACTGTGACCACAATTGAAAATCATTAAGCGAGTTTCCGCCCTGCCCACCTCGATGTATGTTGTACCCTACATCGGGATTAGTTGCGTCGTATTCACGTATATAACGTATTTCCAGCTCGTTCAATTCTTTCCTACTGCTTCCCCAGGCGAGTATTTCTCTATCGATAAGAGAAGTGTCAACATTTGATATTGATTCAACCCATTTTTTTCCCGACCCATAATAAGTTAAATCAACCTTTTCACTCTCCCTTTTTCCGATATATATCTTTCCGGTATACGGATGGGTACATTTATAAATGTACCCAAAAGGCTTAAAATCAACTATTTCATCTTTTTCCGATAAATCTTTTGCTTCAACGTACTTACCGCTCTTGAGTAAAAATTTGTGGTTTGGTGTGCATCGTATTACTGTGCCATCCTCTAATTCAATAGTGTACTCCTCGTTAGTTATAACAGTAGGTTTTACAGTGCAGTTATCACTTTGAACTATTGTACCGTCATCTGCTCTACTCAGAACAGATATTTGTTTGTCCACCAATTCTTCTAAGCAAAAATATCCATCGGTTGTTAATATTTTTGTATCTCCTGTTAAACAGGCTTGGCCTATCACGTGTCTGGGCTGAGAACCAATTATAATGTTTATGTAAGGAGGGGGATTCCACACAAGTTCTTTCTTACCACTGAGTGTGCCTCTTTCCATAAACCATGGAGACATTTGTATTGTATTTTGAAATTTACTTACACCGATATCATACGCCAATGCTTCTGTAATATTCATGAAGGAAAAGGCAATACGCTCCGTAGGCTTTAATCCGAAGTATTCCAACGGATTTTTAAGACACATTACTCGGTACATTAAGTATGCCATAACTGTTACAGCAATTTCACTCTTACCTAAACCACGAGCCCCAGATAAAATAAAGTTATTTACTGATGTACTTATATTATCTGGAAATAACTCTTGTAGCTTATCTTCCCAGTAAGGATATAACTTACATTCACCATCTGATAAATGCCAAGCCTTTCCTAAATATTTCGGATCCTTTATAAATGTAAGTATATCAACTGGAATTTCTTTGTAGTCCTGATATAGGATGTCTGTATACTTATCAGAACTTCCTTTATCTGCAATCTCATTCATTATTTGTAAAACTGCTGCCCGTTCTTCTTCAGATAAAGCTTCAAAATCAATATCATTAATATTTTTCATTCATACCTCCCAGCAGAGCCTTATGCATAGGGTAGCTTAGGCTTTTATTTCAACTTAATATATCTATATAAGTAAAGGGAGCAAACTAGCATTACCTAATCTGCTCCCTGAGTAATCACATATTCAACTATATTCATGAACCTAATTTACATGTATAAGTTAGATATAATCTACTCATTTATACTTATGAAGGAGTTAGGCCTACTTGTAATAGTACATAAGCAATAAGTGCTCCAAGTACTGTCATTACTATTTTGTCAATTACTGCATCCCATCTCTTTACGGGCTTTTTCTCCAGTTCTTCAAGTCTTTTGTTTTGACGTTGCTGTTCATCTAACAGTGACTTCATGTTATTTGCAAGTACTGCAACTGACGAGCTCAGTTGCTGTATGTCTTGAACTAAAGCTGATTGTTTATTAAGCCTTTGATTGATGACCTCATTATCATCTTCTATTGCCTTCATCCTAACTGAAAAGTCAGCCCATCTTTTTTCGTTTTCTAATCTGTATTCTTGTAGCTCCATGCCTGCTGAAACTCATCCTTTATTACAAAATTCATCTGCAGATTAGAATAATCTGGTTATGTGTGTGTAAATATTAATACAATTACAATATGTAATTACAATGCATATTATTCAGCATTGCACTCGGTAGAACCTTCACTGCTTGCTACCCAGTCCTCCACAGTTCCCTGTGTGCCACTATTCTCAAATACCTTATTAAACTCACCCAAAGCACTTTCAAGTAGCATTCTTAATTCAACTTCGGTTACTTTAATGCCCTTTTCCGCAAGCATGGAACTTGCTGCTTCAAGTGCTTTCTGTAACTTTTGCGGACCTTCAAGTGCTTTGTAGCACTGCTCAATTCCGCTAACTACAATCTTTGCAACATCTTTCTTGGTTTTATCATTGATATATTTTTGAGCAAGATTCTTTGCTACAACAGCAATATATCCTACGATTGCAGTAACAATTGTTGTAACAATTTCAAGCCCATATTGATTGATAAAAACCTTTAATCCATCCATAAAAGTATCCATAATATTCTCCTTTTATCTTTACGCTAATACACCGTCATCAATACCAGTTCTACTTCCAAAGTTATCAAGTAGGTATTGAATATTAACAGCCTGAAGTGTTTCACCCGTAGGTGTAGCTGTAGGTACTTGTACTTCTGGTGCATCCATAGAAATAGAAGTATCGGCATATAGGGAAACATAGTTTCCTTGAAGGTCTACATCGCCCCCCTGAGCGCATAATATTTCAAATTTTGCAATTCCCCTGCCGCCAGTTTTATCTAGCTTTTTATTCAGATCATCTTTGGTGGCAAAAATAGAGGGATCAATTTGTCCTCCTGCAACCGTATCCACATAACCCTTTGTAGCAGCATCTGTACTCTCAGTGGGTGTTGCTAGTGAAGTAATCTTTTTTGAACCCATATTGATAGCACCTGTCATGGTTCCACCAGACAAGGGGAGTTTGGTGCTATCTTTTACTTGTAATCGTGAAGTACTACTTAAATCCACAAATAGGTTCCCAGTATCAGTTTGCAGCAAGAATTGTCCAGCATTTTTTGCTACATTTCCCATTGCGGATGAAAGGCCTTTACTAAATTTTATTTTATCTGCCATTAATTCACCTCATTTGATATTATGGTAAAGGTTATGTAGTCATAATTAATAGTTTTTTACATATTGTAATACAATGTTAATAGGCAGGGGTAAGACGGTGTTAAACCAACCTATCCCTGCCTAATATTATGAGCTAATATAGAAAATTAATCTAATTAGAATGTGCCCCAAAATAGAGCAGAATTAGTTAGCTCTTCCTTTGTTGCATAAGTTTCGGTAATAACATTACCACTTGCATCTTGTGTAGCCTTAGTGGCAGAAGCAACAGCACCCGTAACACTACTGCCGGGGATTGTTGCATTTGTTAACACACCGCTGATCTTACTTGCCGTAATTCCGCTAGGAATGTCAGCATCGGTAAGCTCGCGTAAAGTAGTTACTAATGCAGGAGTAGAAGCACTTAAATCAAGTGTACCAGTTACACCGCCCGTAACTTTGATACTAGGCTTACTTGTGATGCCGGACCATGCTACAGCATCAGCCGTTCCAGCAGTGCTAGGTTTACCAATGAGAACTTTCTGTGCTGTACCACTACCGCTGGGTGTAACACTAAATGAACCATCTTCACCGCTAACGAACGTGTATGTAGTATCAGTGTCAGGAGTGGTAATAGTTACGGCGCTTGAACCGTCATACTTATTACCATTGATAGTCAGTGCATGGTTTACCTTATCTGCAGATCCAGCATTACCTGTAATATCATTGATTTGTACATTTGAAGTTAAGGCCTGTCCATTAACTGTGATAGTATTATCTACCTTACCGCTCAGTGCAGTGCTAAGTCCGCTGATCTTGGACATACTAATAGCAGCGCTATCAGAAATATCATCATTAACAATGGAACCAGCAGCAATAGCCGTAGTAATACTATTTGCCCCACTACCTAAGGTAACTGAACCTGTAACATCACCTGATAAAGCAATGGAAGTGGGTCTACCGGTAACACCAGTCCAAGCTACGCTACTTGCAGTAATAGCACTGTTCTTCCAAACTTTCTTCTCAGCGTCATATACCAGACCTTGTCCAGCAGTAGGTGTTGTAATAGTAACATCGCTAAGGTCATTGGCTCCGATAGTAATAGCTCCACTCAGCGCCTTACCTGCAATAGTTACTGCTTGAAGGTTATCAATGTTAGTTTCGGCAGCTTCTACTCTGCCAGTAAGTTGAGTTACAGAACTTGCGGTTGCAAAATCAGCAGCTTTCTTACCACTGTCCACAACAGCACCATTGGCACCAAAGGCTACAAAGTTACCATTTACGGCATCTGTTACTTTGTCAACCTTAGCGTCTAGTGATGCACCTAAACCATTAATCTTGCTCTGGTCGATAGCAGCATTAGCAGCAATATCTGCATTAACAATGGAGCCCTTAACTGCATAGATGGATTCATCGCCCAGTTCGTGCCAGTTAGCAGCTTTATTTTCTGCCTTATCTAGAACAAACTCTTTATTACCGTAAATAACAACATCACCGGCAGACCACTTGGTATGACCGCTTACGGTTGCACCAGTTGTTCCCTTAGGATCTGTGGTAGAAACACCTGCAAAATGCATCGCTCCAGCCAGGCCAGCTACGGCGGAGTCAACATAGGTCTTAACTTGAGAGCCAGTTACTAGATTATCATTTGCAGAAGTGCTAATAGCTTCAGTTGCAACATCCTTGGTAGCAGCAGTACCAGCAGCAACACCTGAAACAACAAGTCCTTTTTCATCGTACTTTACTAAGCTGTTAGCAGTAGCAGCTGTAATAGCACCATTCGCTACAACGGCATTTACCATCGCGGGAGTGATGGTATGCCCATCTGCAGTTAGTGATCCAATAACATTACCAGAACCAGTAGCAGCTCCAATAGTAATACTAGTTTCAGCAGGGAAAGCAATACTCTTTTCCTCAATGGCAGTAATAGCTCCCTTACTGTCAACAGTAATAACAGGTACCTTAGTTTCAGAACCATAAGCCTTAGCAGTAATTATACCAATGGTCTTATCTTCTGCATTTAATACAGCCTCATTTACGTGTGCAATAGGTTCCCAAGAAGCACCATCCTTACTGAAGAATAGGTCACGAGTTCCTGTACCCTCTAGTACGAACAGTGAGTTAGGAGGAAGATATCCTGTAGGCAGAGAGGAGCCGTAACTTACGGGACGTGAATACTCAGTTTCGCCTACAAAGAATCGTTGTGTGTCCGTAATGAAATATACGGTGTTAAGGTCTTTTGATAGTTTATCAAAGGAACTCTGCAGACCAGCCTTAAAATTAATTTTTGCGTTAGCAGAAGGCATGTAAACATTTCCTTTCATTAAAATAAATACTTTATATTTATGTGTCTTTACACATAATAAAATACATTGTTTAACACCAAATTTATATCGTGTGATGTTATAACACTTAACATAGTTCCTAATAATTCTCAAGGTTACTTTACATCTTGAATTACAAAAGCTGTAAAAGTAACCTTGAGAATTTATTTAATAGATAGCTACATTAGTATGTGTATTAGATCTCCTGCCAAGACATTGCTGCAAACACAGCAGCTTCTGTAGCAAGAGTGCTAGCATCAGGGTCGGCAGCAAGTGTAGCACCACCGGCCTTCTTACCGCTGTCTTTAATGTTACCGTTTGCGTCAACAAACCCAACAAAGTTATCAACCACTGAAGCCGTTAGGAACTTACCGGATAGAGAATCCTTGAATTGCTCAAGAGTAGTAACTTTCTCACCTAAAGCATCAATAGCTGCTTGCAGTGTTCCTTGTGCAGCAGAAATAGCACTTGAAATAGCAGTTGCAATAACGCTAGCAACAGGAATCTTTGTTGCAGAGTTACCCATCTCACCTTCTGCAAGTATTGACACTCCGCCATCCTTCATGTTACCATCACCATTGGCAACAATAACATTACCAGATACAGCACTTACCGTGTTGGCCTTACCGCTAATATCAACCTTTAAACCTGTAGCACTTGATACTAGGGCATTACCTTCTGCAGGATCGATTATTGCGCTTGCAGTGATAACATTGCCATCGCTAACACTTACTTGAATATTATCAGACTTACCGCCAGTGTACACGTCTACTAGAGATGCAGCAGGAATAACTACTTCCTTATCAGCACCTGCTCCATCATTAACGACAAGTACAATAGCAGGTCCTTTACCACCTTCGGGCAGATCATAACTGGCTTCATATCTTCCACTACGGACGAAGTTGTCCTTAGGTAAGCTAATAGTTTGTGAAGTAGGCTCACCAGACTCAGAAATGCTCTTTACTACCAGCTGTAGCTGATTAGGATCATATACCACACTGTTGATAACACCAACTAATCTTGCAGAACTGTCTCCGACTTTCAGCACACCCGTTGAACTTTCAAAGGTAACTTCAGGCTTAGCAGCTGCAATTGCTTGTCCAATGATGGTCTTAATAACACCAATAGTACCTAATTTACCATCGTTGTCTGCTTGAGCCCAGTTTCCACCAGTAGTTAGATACCCAGGTGAAAGTACTGACCAAGCAGCACCGTTTTTAATACGCATTTCAAAGGTTGCAGCATTCAGGTATAACTTACCCTCGAACGCATTAGCAAGGCTTATAGTGCCTGCTGCGGGCTCTGCAGGATCGAATGCTGTGACAACCTCGATATTTGATGTAACATCATTTGCGCCTTTATAAATCCTCTTAGCATCAATAACAAAGTACAAAGTATTAGCGTCTTTAGCTGCTAATGAATTGTAGCTACTGAGCTTATTTACTACTGTAAAATTAACCTTTGCCATAAATTAAAACACCTTCCTTAATCAAGTGTTGTCCACTCTGAAGTAGAACTGTTTATTAAATCATTAACTTCCGTTTTTGTATAGGTATCATTTAATCTGCTTTGAATAGTGGAAATTTCTGACTGTAGTCCTTCAACAGTTGTGAGGTTAGATTGATAAAATGCGAGTTCAAAATTACCTTCTGCAATCTTAACAATCTTAACTTCCATTCCGGAAAGATTGGATGCAGGATGAGTAGGATCGTTCCAATCCGTTTGTATAAAAGTGCCTGTGCCGGACTCTGAACTTTCCTGATATCTATAATACTTCTCACCGAAGTTCTTTAAACTAAGCTCGCCACCGCTGGAAAGAACAATAGTTTTTCCATCTACGCTAACTTCACCGCCGATGGCTTCCAGTGAACCATCCTGTGCAATACCAAAATAGCTGTTCTCACCACTAGCGTCAACTACTGCAATTACCTGACCGGGATAAGCAACAGGGCTTGTTGAAGCATAGGTTTGAGCAGCTTCTAGTGTACTAAATACAGAATTGCTGTCAATGGGCAGCGGGTTGGTACGAAGGAATGATACACCAGCATTCCACTTTGCGCCAGATGCAAGCTGGCTAAAGAAATTGTCTCTATTGATAATAGCCATTATGTATTCTCCCTTCCTTATTATTTAGCAAGAGTGATTGAATATGTGGTAGTACCCGGAGCAGCTGCCGCATTGTCTGAGTAGAACACTGTGTAATCAATCGGGCTATAGTCATTTAATCCGCCCACCTGAACAGTAACAGATCCACTAACTGTAACAGGTAGACCAGTGCCGGTGTCTTTTAACTCCATGCTCGTGTAACCTAATCTGCTAGGAACAGCAACAAAAATCTGCTGCATGTCCGTAGCTCTCAATGAATTGGGTGCACTGCTATTTTTATTACCTAATGCCTTAATCTGAGCCGCAGTAATTCCAGTAGCAGGGCTAATAAGATTACTTGCTCCCTTGTATCCCCAGAAGCAATTCCGGAAAGGAGTAACACTGCTTGATTTTGCAGTTTTGCTTCCAGCCTTAATTTGTCCAGCAGCATATTCTTTACCCAAGTAGGTTGTAGGAATATTACCGTCTCCATAATTAACAGTAGCACTTACGGAATAGTTTGTGCTATCTGTTACGGTGAACTTAGTAAAGCTTCCTGTTTGAGTGGATGCACTGCCTCCATTTGTATCGGTAACAGCATATGAAGTTGCAGTAATTCCAGTAGGCTGGGCACCATTCTTATTAGCACTGTATGAACCTGGATTTAAGGTAACAGAATAAGAAGGTGTAAACTCAGTACCAACTTCCTTAGCACCAGCATTGGTAAGTGTTACGGATGCAGAGGGTTGTGTAACTGTGGGGTTACTGTCTTGACTTAACATGCTAACAAGTAGCGTCTGAAGGTCTGCAACATCTGCAGGATCAATGACATCGCCCTTCTTAAAGTTTCCTACAGGAGTAGTAACAATGATTTCTTCTTTCAGGGCAACATCTGCGGTGGTAACAGCTTGAGGAATAAGTTCACCAAGATCAACCTCAACCGGTTGTTCCACATCTTTGACAAATAATTTTAGCTTGTGAGTAACAGAATCGTATTCCGCAGAAGTAAGGAATAGATCACCAACCGTTAAGCTAATAGGATTAGTGTTGGAAGCACGAGTTAAAGTAATAACTGTACCGCTATTATCCTCGCTTCTCGCAGCACTTGCATTAACAACGGGGTCACCAAGATCTTCAATCTTCTTGGACAGCTCTGCAGCTGCTTTCTCAATAGCTCCCTTAACTGCACTTGCAGTAGGAATAGTTGTATCACTATCGGGCATTACACCCTGTACTAATCCAGCTGCTTTGGTAATAACACTTTCATTAAATGCTTCGATGGAGGTAATAGCTCCTGCTTTTACAGTGCCACCACCAACTTGGACCATCTCAGTAGAACTCTTAACATAAAGTGATACGCCGTCGGCAGATGTTACAACATAAATACGATTTTCTTTTGCAGAACCAAACTCAGGAACTGAAGTTGTGAAAATCGCTTGCTCACCCATTAGAACACTGCCCTTGTAAAGTCTCGCAGTATCCTCGATGAAGTACAAGCTGTTGGAATCATATCCCGCACCTGAAGCTAATGCGTCAAATGCAGCTTGATTACCAAACTTAAATAGTACACTTGCCATCTATCTATGGCTCCTTTCTTGTAGATATTCGAATATATACAGAAATAGATTTTATCTATTCAAGTATCAACATTAAAATACAATTTAGTTAGAATTCGTTCCACTCAAAGGAGAGGTTGTTATTCTGATCCTTTATTATATTACCTCCGAGTTTAACAACTCCAAAAACTGAATCAGATGCTTGAGGTACAGAAATTTTTCCTTCAGTTACAGCTATATTATCTCCAACTTTTACTACACCATAGTTATCAATACTACACTTTGAAATAGAGATCTTTCCTTCAGTAACATCTATATTTTCACCTACAGAAATGACACCTTTTACTGTATTGTCTGCTACTGGTACGCTAATCTCACCACTTGTGTTGATAATATTATCCCCGGTTTTCAAAACGCCAAGTATAGAATTTGTACCGACAGGAACTGATATGAGTCCATTACTATTAGTAATATTATCCCCTGTTCTCAATACTCCTAGTGAACCACTTGTACCGGACCCTCCGATAGGAACAGAAATTAAACCTTCTGAATTTACATTGATATTATCTCCTATTCTGACAAGGCCCTTTGCTGTTTTTGAAGCATCAACAATTTGTTGTAAAGAACTAAAGAATAACCACTTACCGGGTGTTTCGGAAGATGGATCTTTAGGATCTGGGTCTCGGAACATCCATATTTCAGGATATTCAGGATCTGAAGAAGTTGGATCTGTTATTTTAACGGTTATCTGATCTCCATTTTTTGCACTTCTTCCTGAAGGTGGATTTGTGTCCTTTGTAAATTCTTTTGCTGCATCATTGAGGGCTTTAGTAAATGCTTCCGTATTATGATAAACCGCTGAAGTAACATCAATGTATCCTAACCATACATTTTTGTCTAACCTTTCAATCTCAGCATCAACATACCCTTTAGGAGTAAGTGTATTTGCTGTGTTGTTTGAAGAAAGTGAGTTTGTACCGGAAAGCACTATACCGGTCTTCTCAATACTGAATATATTTTTTCTGTCAGTATCTGAGTTTCCGTAGCCTACTTCAACTATGTTATCATCAGAGTTACTATTAAATTTACCAACAATAAATTGATTATCATAACCTGATGTAACACCTTCACCGAATCCGAAAGTATTATTTCCTGCTACAGATGTGCTAGTGCCTCCACCGAAGGAATTATTGCCAGATACTTCTGTGGCCTTACCTTGTGCGTGTGAGTTTACTCCCGCAGCTACAGTTTCTGAGCCTTCAGCATGTGAGTTATCTCCGGAAGCTTCTGTTTTATTGCCTTCAGCGTGACTGAATTTCCCTGAGGCCTTATTCTTAACATAGTTATTAAAAATTTCTCCTCCTACAACATCTTCACTTGAAGGAGGATTGGAAGAAACCTTCCATCCAGCATTGGACTGCACAAAGTAATCTAAGGTTTCTGACACTTGTCCTTCCACAAGTGATCCAACCTCTTGGCTATAGGACCTAATAAATGCTACCAAGGAGTTCATATTGGTAGCATTTAATCGAGTCTGATTATTTATCCAGGTTTTAAACTTTGCGGTTATTTGGTCATATAGATTTATGCTTTCAGGTGTATTTGCTATTTTTTCACTTAACTCTTGATAAGGTAATTTATTATTATCCATCTTTACTCCTTATCTCATATATCAAATTTGAACCCACTGGTACTCGCTTTTTATCATCACGGGTTTTGATTGAGTGGGCTCGGAAAGATGTTCCCAATTTGACTCTTTTGCAACTTTTTCAACAGGCTCTGCATTAATATATGGGTTTGACACATTCTTGGTTGTACCGTTAATAAAAAATTCTTTCAACGGAAGAATTGTTGTAACAGTTTCGCCTTCATTAAAATCACTCTGTACAAGTTTTATTTCAATAAAATACTTGCCTGTCACCAAGTATTCTGTGTCCTTTGGAGATAATCTTAACAAGGGATGACCATAACGATCTGTAGGAGAAGTTATAGTTATAACCTTTCTTATAATTGCATCTTCAAATGCTTGATTATACTCCATTATTCCCACATAAATTTTATCAAATTGTCTCAGCTGATATTGCTTAAACTCTAACTTGGTTCCCTCGTTTATTACTAGAGGTAGTGTATAAGAGTCTCCTCTATTCATTTTTAAGTAATTATCTTCTATTACAATAAACATCATTAAGTCCTCTTAACTAATCGGAATCCATACATAATCGTCACCAACTGTTCCTAGTGGTTCCCAAGTAAATGTACTTCCGTATTTAAGCTGAGTAGTAAAAGTATTTTCGTATATTTCACTACTCTCACTATCAACATATCTTTCTGGATTACATATAATAGTTACAGGTATTTCATTCTGCTGTATTATCTGTGATCCCTTCTTTATTATAGTGCGAATAAAGTATTGTCCTTCAACAAGTAGCGGTGTAACAAGAGAGGAAATGTCAATAACTGGTGGGACACCTACTTTTATATATGAATATAATTTCTCCCTGCGGAAGTTCTGTATTTCACACTCAAATTCAGTGTCGCCGTTAAAGGCACTTACCATAATTATCTTTGTACCATTCTGTGGAAAGTTAAGTTTTTCATCTTCCTCCCATACCCAAAGATCTTGTTTTGCATCTGTTCCGCCGGAGCTTTCTGCGGTGTTAAGCAAAGTATGTGTAAAAGCACTTATTTTTAATGTCTTAACCTCTTCCCACTCCGGAAGTTTGGAATTAGATCCTCCCATAATCGGTATCCACTCATCTTCTGAGAAAGCATCATTTATTGTACCCTTACATGTCCAACTTTTACCTTCTACAATATTATATGCTTTAAGACCTTTTCTACCCGAAGTTGTTTCTGTAGGTTTTTGCCCCTCTGCTGAAAATATTATGTCATCTTCAAACACAGTTATATTCTTACCGAAATTAATGCTGAAACTAAAAGCATCCACCGGGTCCCATACCATTTGTACAGGATTCTTTCTAATATCATATTTTATATAAGGGGGATTCAACAGCAATGATTTTTGTTTATGGATAGTGGGAGGAGTTAAGTTATACGCCGTGTATGAATTATCGGTATATTTATCAAACATACTCATTCTAATTATACCCCTCTCTTTTTATACAAATATATACAATACTAAAGGGTGACCTAGTTGTTTAAGCTAAGTCACCCTTTAGTCATCTATTTCAATTATTTGTTAATCCATGTCGCTCATGTATTCTTCCATTTCCTCATCGGACACCTTTGCATCACTGACGTTTCTCAGTATAGCATAGAATGGATAATACTTGTTAGTGGTTTTATTCTTATCTTCTTTCATGTCAATCTTGAGTCCAAAGTGATCTGCAATCTTCTTTGCCCACTTCAAATCATCTTTGATGTGTGCATAAACTGTAAGATCATCATTACCAGGACCCACATAAGGACCTATAAATCTCTTACCACGAGGAATATCTACTTCCTTATAGATTTCCCCCTTAGGTCCTTCGTTTTCAACTTCCGAACTAAGTTCATCGTACACTTTTGCCCAAACATCATCACGGGAATACAACTTATCTTCTTTCTTGATCACTGAGCGTGGCTTACGAAGTTCCGCAGTAGCTCTACCTGCTTCCTCAAGATTTTCTGAGGTTTTATCACAAGTACAAATTTCGTTGCCACAATCCGGGCATTTCTTACTCTCAAATACATTTTCATTATCCATGATGTAAGAATAAGAAGTGGCAAAGCCATCTAAAACTTCTGTAGCACGATTCAGAATTTCAAAATCGCCCTCTACCATAAAGTCGGAAGTATTAATCTTTCCAAGCTCTGAAATAAAATTTGAAAGCATTTCGGAAATATTTACAGCTTCTTTATAAAGCTTTGTATCAGTATATAGTGATTCTTTCATATTCGGCTTAATAAGTTTTATCATCTTTTCTTGTTCACTTCTAGGTGCCCTTACAAATAGCTCATCAACAGTCATGTTATCAGGATTTTCATCTTCTTTGGCGTATGTGTCCAGCATTTCGTAAACCTTATCGAAAGCTTCACTATTATCATCATAGTTACCGGGGTATTCGTGATACTCCATGAATTTATCAACTAAGTCTTTATCAAAGGACTCATCAAATCTCTTTTGATTTTCGATTTCAAATTCGTCCATGATTTTATTTTTTCTTTCAAAGTCTTTCTTAATCTGATTAATATTGTTGATACGTTTATTTATTGCATCAGCATACGTAATAGGGGTTTGACCTCCAATTTTGATTTCATAATCAGGAAACTCCATGTTTGCGTTACCGACTTCAAATTTCTCGCTGACTTTTCTTTTCATATATTAAAACCTCACTTTACATCAACATATACAATTATGTCACCATTTTGAGGCATCAGGAAATAATGATATACAACTTCTCCTTTACCATTACTCATATCTGTACTGAAAAATTCGATACCATTAGGTTCACGAACCTGATAATCCGAAGGATCGAACTTACCTTCTTGTATTTGCTCAATAAGTTCTTCTACTGTCTTTTTATAGGTTTCGTCAATTACAGTGATTACTTTCGCTTTTTCTGTCTCACTTAATTTATCATTAAATAAATTACTGATACTTTCGTAGAATACTGTGGCACCCTTGTCCTTTTTATTATAGTAGATGTCATAAGGAATATTCTTATGCTTAAGGTCATCTGTCAAATCATGAAATTCGCCACTTTCCTTTTCAATATCCTTAAAAGACTGTGAGTTCTTATAACCCTTCTGCATAACGCGATATTCAGATTCCATACTCTCATCCAACTTCTGTTGAGCTTCTTCTTCACCTTCACCAATTGCATGAGTATTTTCATCAACTGACTTCAATAGCTGCTGTAACTCACCTACATGTGCAGCTTCTTCTCGGGCTATATCTGCAAATAACTTTGCCGCATCTTCAGCTCCAATCTGCTGTGCAGTAACAGAAGCACTATTATAACCACTAATAGCTTCCCATTCATCCACAATAAGCTGATTAATTATTTCCGCCATTGCAGAATCACTTCCCGGTTCAATCATAGTACCTTCCTGCTCCTCTACCCCGAGAGTAACAAGTTTCATATTAGGATTATTAAGATAATCTCTAACCTTTTTCTCTGCGTCATCATCACTTGCTGCTTCAACAATGGAATAGTGATAACTTTCGTTTAACAGATAGTTAACACGATATTTTTTTGATTCATTCATTTTCTTCATTTTTCTACCAGTAATGTCATGCTGAAGCATTTCCATAGATTTGTTCCACAATGAGGCTCTTTTACTTTCAAATTCCTGAGCTCTTCTGTCGAGTTCTTCTATAGAAACATCGGTCTTAAAAACAAATTCCTTTGACATTACTTTACTCCCTTCACTACACGTTTGATATCCTTTATCTCACTTTTACTAAGATCCTTCTTCACACTTTTGGCATAGAGTGTTATCAAATACACTACAGTGTCACTTATAAAGTCCACATATATTATACGATATCCGCCGCTTTTTCCTTTGTTGGACACTTTGAATCGAAGTTTTCTAGCGCCACCTGTCTCAGGAATCATATCGCCTGCTTCAGGGTTTGATATAATAGCATTTTCCACTGCCATTAGAAATTCGTCTCCCAGACCATAAGCATCTAGGGCTTCACGAAAAGAAGGCAATTCAACAAAACTTCTAGCGTATCTGTCTTTATCAATTTCACTATTATTATAATTTATTGATTCATTATTTACAAGTAAACTTTCAACAGATAACTCTTTACTGCGAATATCTTTTAGCGTATCTTTTAGTGCATCTAGTAACCCAAGGTTTCTAATTTCCTTGAATACGAAATTACCTTGTGAAAATTCTCCGTCAGTCATTATTCCTGACCTTCTGAGGGTATAGAGACTATTGATATAATTATCAATGTCTTCAGCACTTGTATTAGGCTCTAACAAGGCTTCTGCTTTAGTTTTATATTCATCTAGTAAAGTATTATACCCAGCGTCATTCTCGAAGCTAGGCACCTCAATTTTTGCAGGAAACTTTATCCACTCATCCCTAAATATTGAATATATACCATTTGATGCTGTACAAGATTTGACATCCTCTACATATAACTCTACATCTATTCCTCTAACTTTGATATCATAAGACTTATTGAAATTTATCTTTTCTGCGTTACAGGCAAGCTGAAATAGCGCAGGATCACAACTAAGGCTTTCCATATTCACAACAAGGTGTAAATCAAGGTCAGATTGTGGGGTGTAGTTATAACTTGCGTTACTTCCTACAATCTCTGCATCAAGTATATTATCGTAGTTAAGGACTTCTGAATCTTCTGCATATTGTTTTGTTATATGAAGTAACTTGTCTCTTACTATGGGACGAAGATTATTATCCTCGTCCCATATCTTTATATTAAGACAATCGTGTAGTTCAGCAGCAACTTCTCTTAGCGTTTCCATCTGCCAACCTCCACACTATTAAAACTCAGCGTAACGGTATATTTTACCATCCTTCGGATTTAACATAGATACAATTTCAACATCATCGGTACCCCATACATAATATTCATAAATTGTAATCATCTTCTCAATATCTGAGTCTGAAACCATGTGTTCGTTTTTTGCATCATCAAGATCAATATAACAGTCATCTGGAAGTCTATGCATCTGTACATCGTCTAAGAATCGAGCAGTGGATTGTCCACTATACTGAGGGTAGAACTTATCAATTGTATCTCTGATAATTTGATGTTCACTATCAGTGAACTCAGATAAAGACTCAGACAATTCGTCCTCAGTCATGTAATTATACATAATTACAAAATCTTGCAGTTCATCTCTGGACAGAAAGTCCATGAAATTATCAATAAGTTTATCCTTATTTATGTGTCCTTCTCTTATATAATCCTTTATTTCCTTCTTTATATCATGAGAACTACTTTTCATAATTGTTTTTCCTCTCTAATATCTAATAAATGCACAAAGGATGCCTGGTTGCTCGGGTTCAAAGTATGCATCCTTATCATATTTTGATATAACCTTATCTAGCACCTCAGAAAGATCCATTAAGTTATCATACCCTAATTCAGCTCTAACTTGTACTTCAATGTCACCAGTTTTAGGGTTCTCAGAAACAGCAAAGATTGGGTTGATATAATCCTCAATCTCCTTGTCACTCTCAAATCCCCACTTTGGAGTCTTAAACAACTTATATGCAGCATTCTTTAATTCTTTAGATATAACCTCGGTAGTACCGCTTGAACCTACAGCTTCATCAAGTTCGTCTCCAGGAAGGAAGCGCTCAAATGAATCTTTATCCTTGCTATTCTTATACTCTTTCACCAATTTTTCTAATTCTTTTGCTTTTGTGACAAGACTTACCATAATGGGTGCTGCATAACCTTGTCCAATATTACTGGCATCAGTAACAATACTTTCAGTCATACTGGTTGATTCGTTTATAGCAGTAATCAACTTACCCTTACGCTTAACATTACTAAATACTTTTCCAACTTCATCCATGTAATCACCGGTCTTTCTGTTTAGTTGATAACCACTCTTAGTGGGACCTTCTGCGCCGTCACCCCTACCTTCATAAACTGTTATATAGATGGGTGCTCCACGCTTTGTAATTTTCTTAATATTCTTCAGGACAGCTTCACGCGCTTCAGGCTCTTTGATAACATTTAATACGTTGGAGTTAACAGCGGCGTCAGCTCCTCCATGCTCCTTTAAGAGACGAAGCACCTCTTTGTTATGCTCTGCGGATCTATTATAGGGGTCATACACTAAGAGGGTAACGTTTTTATCTTTTAGATAATTAACTGCGTTATCAAACTTACCTCCACCGAAATCAACTACTACATCTCCGGGACGGAACTCCACCATATTATAGATAGCGGGAAGTTTATTTGAATTGATGGAAGTAGCTGCACTACTAAATTCCTGTTCGGGTTGTTTGACCTCAAATTCATCTTTCAAACTCTCACTTACGTCTTTTCCTGACTTTAACTGATCATATGCATTCGATAGCTTATTTCTTAGATTAGCTAAATCTGATAGGATCTCGTTACGATGATCAGAATCCTTATTAACCATATTTCTATATCCACGAATAATCTGATCTACCTTGTCGTTATAGTCACTGAGGAAATCTTCAATATCCATATCTTCACGCCAACCTTCTTCAAAATCATCAGTTCCGGTATATCCCCAATAACCTTCGTTATATCCGCAATCTAAACAGACACCCGTCTTTACGTTAAATCTTGTTCCGCCACATTCAGGGCAATATTCCATATTAGGAAGGAATCTATTAGAGTCAACACCGTCATCAGCGGACTCTTTTAAGTACCTACTGGCTTCTGCTTTAGCATCGTCAATACTGTTGAAATTGCCATAATGTTTTGCAGTTGCACCGTTTGGATTAACCTTTTCAAGATGGTATCCCCTATAAGGTTCAGGATTCTTAGAAATAACGAACGGACCTTTATACCACTTATCCGCAAAAGACCATCTCTTTACCCAACCATCATCAACTGACTCTTTCAACTGTAAAGGTGATATGTAGACGTCTTCCGAGTTATCACCTTCATCGTCGTCGCCAAAGTCAGAGTCTTTGAATTTATCCTTAGGTCTCAGTGTAAGCAGATCTTCATCCTCATCATTATTGACTACTACATGAGGAGTACCGTGCCAGTCGACTACGTCACCTAAGTGAACTGATTCAGTACAATCAGTATCTCCTAGTGATTCATTCTGTGGCAGAAGTTTTTACCTAATTCCATGGACAGCTTCTTTATACCCGTTGTGTCATCAATTGGTTCGTAACCTCGAGCTTGTGCATACGTTATGTGCTGTACTGTATTATTTTCATAGTTTACAGCATACCAATCACCCTTACCACCGATAATCTTTCTATATAAATCGTAAGGGGAGTTACTTGCAACATATTTATATCCTGCATCAATTAAATCTTGCTCAGTACTATAAGATTCAGTATTTGTAGTAGATTCATACATTTTGTCTTTAGTAACTAATTCGTCGACAAACTTTTTAGCAGCTTCCATGGAAGGGAACCCAGTGTCTTCCAGTTCACGGTATTTGTCATAAACATTGTAACCATCGCCGCCACGGTCAATCTTGATTAAGTAACCCTTATAGATAACTGATGTTGAATTTAATCTTCGGTCTTGTTTATAAGTAACTTCGGGAGAGTTCCCACTTTCCTTCAACGCATTTACAAAGGATAGGTCTTCTTTCATAACCCACTCAATGTCGTCTGTATCAGAATAATCCCAATCAACAAGTACTTTGATGGAGTCACAATCAATAACTGTACCTTTACGGTCACCGTCGGTTACACGATCACCATTTTCAAAGGTGCATTGTTCTGATTCACCAAAGGATACACTTCCACCAAAATCTCCTGTGCTCATTAAGGCATTAGTTGCAGTAATATCAAATCCAGGTGACATTACAATACCCCAAGGAGCTGAATTGTCTGCAATCTTCTTTCTGCAATCATTCGTTAACTTGTAGTTAGGATTATTCAGAATGTTATTAAGCAGTTCGTTAACAGCATCGCTATTAACTTTTCCTAACTTTATGTCTTCGAAGCTATTAGTAGATTCATTCATGCATTTAGCACACAGTCTTCCCTCATCTTCTACTACATCATACACAGTGTACTCCATAGTATCATCATCTACATAACCATTTGATTGAGATGCTGCTGATACCTTTTCAATGCACTTATTTAAGATATCCTCAGAAGCTTCCTTTATGGAAGTATAATTGATAGGCATATCATAGTTGTAATCAACATATAACGATATACCATCGGTTTCATATTCCACAGGACTTAATCCGAAAGTATATGCTGTATCTTTACTCTTAATTTCAAATTGTCCTGCAACATCATTATAAAACACACTATCATACTTTTGGTCTAAACCCGTTTTTACATTATTAATGATAGCTTCAAAGGGTGTCACATTCTGAACATCAGTTAATCCTGTAAGTTCACTCACATCGTCATCACAGAAATAAGTGCACAGTTTCTGATATATTACCTCAGGATCTTCGTTGTCAAACAGCAGTTTTGCAATGTCAGCTTTGTCTTCATCGGTCAAGGGACAAGCATCGTACATTGTCAGTAAATCATATTTACAACAAGAGTCAGCGTCCATGTTACGAAGTGACTCTCTAATATTGATTTTACTCATTCTGCGCTCCTTTCTTCAAACTTCTAAATTTGCAAATTTAGAAGCCTCATTTGTAGGCTTCTTTATACTTAATACAAGTTATGGAAGGTACTTAAGGAAAGCATCAATGAAATCATCTGCTGCTTTAACAACATCTTTATCACTTCCGCTTATGGAATAGTTAATGTGTTTATCCAGATCAGAAGTTATATGCCCTTGATAGCTAAGGGCATCATCCACATAGAAAGAAGCTTTAATGTCTGTGGTGTCATTTACAAAACTAATACCATTAACTGAGGTAACAATGCTAAATCCTACCTCTCTAAACAACTTGCTAATTTTATAAAACTTATCGTTTCTGTCTTTCTGTTCTATATTTAGCATTTTTTCAATTTCGTTCATAACTAATTCTCCTTTTGTATACAAAGCTATATACAAAGTAAAAGTATTATTTAGGCAGTGCATTTATATACAACTGGGCATACCATATACCTTTGGCAAACAAAAGCCTAGCAGCTAATAAGCTAAAATGCAACAACATAAGAATAGGACCCTACATGGGTCCTATAAGTGATAACTTACTTATTATCAGTTTCTTTGTTAGCTTCTGGAATTTCTCGCATAAGGATTTGGTATTGATAATCAACTGCTTTCTGCAATCCTTCTTTGTCAAAGGTAAAAAGTTGCCCGCTTGTGGTCATGTAATACATGTCCGTACCATTTACAACCACAGGTTTTACCAAGAGGGTTGCTAAGCATTCTGGAGTCATTTCTTTCATTGTCTTATCAAATACATTCATTGTTTATCCTCCTTAAAATTATTCATTGTGAGTGGTGTGCCACTCATCTCCGTCCCAATATCCTCTGAAAATACACTTATTCCATCGGTTTGAATAGTGGTCAGGCTTAGCAATAACATCAAGTCCTAATACTAATTTACCGCCTTGTAGCGGTACAATTTGTATATTTTGCAACACAAAAATGAGACCGTCACAATGTACCTTAGGTGACAACTCTTTAATTTTTACATAGTCGATATCATTACATGTGTTATCAAATGAGTTCAACAGCTGTGTAGTAAATAACTCCGCAATATAATCGACTTCTTCCTCTTCCATTGACAAATCTAAGGCTTCAGCAAAGAACCTCATCCAGTCTATCCATGTAACATAATCACAGAAAGAACACTTATCAATACTCAATTACTCACTCCCCATATAATTGTGTTAATAATCTTGTAATTGTAGTATCTCGGTTCAACTTCTTTAAGCTGTGACTCCCAAGCCTGTATTTTACTAATCTTGTAGATAATGTAATTATCCTGAGAACTAGATGGGCTAGTTAATATTGTGTTATACATATCTTCCTGTGTAATATCAGATGTATCCTCGTTGTTATTTGATACTAGTTTTAGATATGAATATGCATCCTCAATTTCATAACTCCTCATATAGGTGCATTTATTATAGCTATCATACCCAGCTCTATTTAGCTTTATATTTACATTATTTCCAACAGCAATAATAAGCAGTAACAAAAACAGAGGAATCTTGAAATAACGAACAATAGCTATGCAAGCTTTCTTTCTCTTGTTATCATTGAAAGCATATTCCAACACCGAAAATATCAAAGTAACTAAGATCCCCAGTAAAAATAAATATACCAATGTAAATCACTCCTTCAATACACTATCCACCGGATGCATAATCTTACAACAGTTTCATTTTTCAATAAACATCTTAGTGTATTACTTACTTAATGTCTTTTCAATCTCAACCCTATTATTGTATTCTTCTTCCTCGATCTCAACCCAAGAATTGGTATCCTTATCTTCTTTGAAAAATCTTTTAACTTCTTTAATATCACCATTGGTAAGCTTTACACTATCAATACACATTGTATCAAAATCTTCACTCAAGGATGTTGTGTGTTCGGACACATACGCAATGATAGGATTTGTTGCAGGATAGTAAGGAAATTTAATTGGATAAATGCTATTAACAGTTTTTGAAACAAACCCGTTATACCAAACAGGAGCTTGTACATCATCCTTATTTACGCACACAACACGATTAACATCGGTATAAGTAATGTTCCCTTCCCTGTCTACATCTTTGAACAGACCCGTCATTCTTGCACACTGGTAAGTCACTGTTCCTGAATCAGAAACGTGTGATTTTGCCCAAATGGTGTCTTCCTCAATAGGAGTTAGCGGCAATCTACGAACAAGCCTTTGTAAAAACATCAACGTTTGTTCCACAGAAGCTCCACTGTGTCCATCCTCTAGCAATGAGTCAAATGCTTTTAGAGCACTGTTCAAGCACTCACACACATAATGTACTGAAGAAGTATCAGACCCTGACTTTGCAACCTCTTTCTTAGCCAATTCAACCTCTCTTTTTGCCCAAATATCAATTGACATTATTAATACTCCTTTCATAAATATCTATGCCTGGCTCGAGGATAGCACAAATGAGGAACGAATGCAAATCGATTACACAAGAGCATCATTATTTTTCTCCTTTCATGCAACCATAAATAAAAGCTTCCAAATAATCGGATGCTTTTTTATTTGTTCTGCCAATCGTAGGGCAACTTCAGCATTGACATTTTCCCAATTACCTGTGCCAATAACATACCCGTTTTCAGATATAGTCATATCCTGGATAAGTAAAGAGAAGTCAAAACCGCTGAGCCATCCATTCTGATAGGCTTTATTAAGAATCTTTTTTCCGATATCTGTCATTTCTTTTCTCCAGTAATCAATTCACTATAAGGCAGCTCTTCAATCCAGTCACAGAAAGTATGCCATTCATCAAGCTTGTGATTACGCCGTGACTTATACATGTTAGCGAGAACCTCATAGTTTAGCATGACCGTCCGTCTCTGGTTGTAAGAGCTCGGTAGGAGTTGGATCATCTGCCACCACCACTCTTTTTTAGCATCCGTATTGCACCAATGGTATGCGTCCCTTGCCTCGTTCAACAGCCTAATAGTTTCCTTCAAATGAGCAAGCCAAGAATTTTCAAGATGTTCGCAGCTAAAATCCTCCAGTGTAAATTCCTTATCCGCAATCTTGTGCATCGTAGAGCAAGAGTTTGCAACAGTACCCACCTTATAGGTATCAAATTCTTTCCACCAGTACAGTGGAGCCGTAATATCGAGATACACTGTAATCATCCGCATAAATTTACGATGATCCGTACCAGCGTTGCGAAGGCGGGTCATGAGGTCAATATCGTTTGTTCCGATAAAGTCGTCTTTCTTGTAAGGCAACCCACCATCTTCAAAATAATATGCGCACTTTTGATTATCTTCACATTCGTGGCATTTTGTTTTATAGTGGCATGGAATAAAGCTATCACTCTTCTCCCACGAGTTTTTCGGGTTCCGCATTCCGCGGATAGCTGCACTCCAACCTACTACTTCTGTGTGTTCAATTTTAAGCATACATTTGTCTCCGATCCATGTGTAAAGTTCATCCAAGTAAAGATTTATTACTTGTCATCTTTTCCATCTTCATTAAATAGTCCATATACCATTCAGCTTTTTTACGGTCTTCCGCACCATTCTTCGAATCTGCTCTGTAAGTATATTTCCAGATATTACAACGACAAAAAGCCTTTACAGCTTCGTCACCAAAAAGTGCTCTCATTTCATCAATACACTCGTGTTTACCTTGATAATGAGAAGGATGATTTACTCTTTCCTTATTATCAATCATGTTCAATGATATCTCCTTCAATCTTCAATGTAACTCTTCATCATTCTTCCACAGTCAGGACAGAATCTTGAATATCTTTGGGACCACATATCACAACAGCTAGAAACAAATCCAGAACTGACTTTTGTCCCAGACCGATAGTGTCTTCTCCATTGACCAGGTTCGAACATATCTTCTTGAACATATTCGAAGCAAATCTCAGGTACAAGACACCAACCACAATGAAAAACACGCATTTGAATATCATTGTTGTACTCAACTTTGTGGTAAGCTACAATAATACCATTGTCAAAAAATGAAGTAGGAATTTTATCATAAATTTTAGAAAATTCGATTCTTCTAGTATCTTTTTCATCCTCGCCTAAGTATTCGACAATAGATTTCTGAATATCTTCATTGCTTTTAAGTTCAGCAAACATCTTCCGTCCCCTTCATTCGATTAATTACATCTTTATTATATAGCATCTTTGTTTGATATACAAGTAATACACCAAGGGATATTTCTTCCCTTGGTGTGTATCTTCAGTTATTTACAAATACTGTAGGCTTGAATTTATCCTTAACTACTTTTGCTACTTCCTTCTTTAATGCCTTATACTTTGTGCACAAGAATTCATACATATCAGAGTTATCCTTCTCAAGTGAGGATATCAATTCTTTGAGATCTTCAAGTTCTTTCAAATGTTCCCTAGTAAGATATGAAATAGGCTTTTGTAAAACTTTACTTGCAATATCTTTATCCACCTTATAGCTATTACAAATATAATCAATTGCCTTTTCAGTATCAAGCTGAAATATTTCTTTAAAGTTGTTATTTTTCTTCATGTCTTCGATTATTTCAAGAACCTTGAGCTTCAATCTATTCTGCTCAAGCTGTATTGTAGTACGATTTGTGTGAGTAGCAATTAGATATTTAATATTCTCCTTTATCACCTTGTGGAAAGAACAAGGAACATAAATCTTTTCTGAATCAAAGAATGCCATATTATATGTAACAGAGGATTGTAACTTTGTGTACAGTCTATTATATAGCTCCTTCATGTCCACTTGTTTATGAGGGACCTTTTCAATTACATATCTTACTTCTTTGGCTGATTCGTCTCTAAAATCAACTTTATCTAGAAGTATCTCTTTTTCTATTATTTTCCGTATATGATCGGCACTCTTTGTTTCTGGAAGGCTTGTAATAGTAATAACATTATTCTTATCGATCTCCATGTGAGGTGCAATTTTCAAAGACCCTTTGCCAGTTTTAATGATTGTATTCCAATCTTCCTTCTTCGAGAGAACATCAATTTCCAAGTTAGGCAGAGGTAGTTTTTTAGGAACATAGTTTAAATCTTTATGAGAAAGTACATCTATGTAGTAATCAAACATTCCTAGTATATCAATCGGAGGAATATTCAATGTGGGCAGACCTGATGGAATACCTGAACTACCATTTATAAAACAAAGAGGAATGTAAGCAGGAAGTGCTTTCGGTTCAGGCTTATCTATTTCACCTGGAACCATCTCAGCATACTCTATAGAATCACAAAATAATTTTTGTGCAAGATCTGATAGCCTACCCTCAATATATCTATCTGCGGAAGCTTCTACACCTCTTGAGCTATCACCCCAGTTACCTTGTGTATCCATCAACTTAAGTTTATTTCCAGCTTCTCCAAGCTGTATAATAACTCCGGACACAGAAGTGGGATGAGGGTGATAAGGCAGAGCAAAAGCAGATAGCTCTGCCACTTTCATTTTCTTTTGCCCCTGACCCTTATACATTCCGTATATTGCTCTACGATAGCTACTCTTAGCACCATCTATTACTTGAGGATAAGCACGCCCGCAGCTTACATATTTGCTATACTCAGTGTAGCTGTTCTTGGCCAGTTCAGTTGCATCAACAGCTTTAAGAGTATTATCTTCAGTATCTACATTTCTTTTCTTGTTAGCTGTTTCCTTTACCGGTTCAGAAAATAGGTCTAATTTCATCACTTTCCCTCCTCGATAATACCAAGTTGTTGTAGTAGTTCTCTTTTACCTGTGGAAGATCCGAGAATCTTGTTAAACTCATCCACGTCACTTGGATATTGCACCTGTTTAATATTACGGGTTTCGGGGTTTACTAAGAAATACTCAAGCTGTGAATTTTCCATCTCGCCCAGCCCTTTGAAACGTGTTGCAGTGATTCCTTTTGGTACATCTTCTACTTTATTACACCATCCATAATTCTTAGGATTGTCTCCCCAACAATACAAAGGTGGCTCTGCAATATAAACTCTTCCTTGTTTTATCATGTCAGGAAACAGGTTGACAAAAACAGATAACACTAAGCAGGTAATTTGCAAACCATCCGGATCAGCATCTGCAGAAATGATAACTTTTTCATATCGTGACTTACTAGCATCACAAGATGGACCTATCCCGCACCCAATAGAATTTGCAATATCGCAAATCTCTGCGTTCTTTACAGCTTCCTTTACCGACTTACCCGTAATATTAAGAATTTTACCTCTTAAAGCAAGTACAGCTTGTGTACTAACATTACGTGTAAACAGGAATGGCCCACGAGCGGAGTTCCCTTCGCAGAGAAAGATTTCGGTTCCCTTTCTACTACGAGAAGTACAATCAACCAGCTTACTTACAATCGATCGTCTCCTAATATTATCACTGTCGTCATTGTTAATCTTAATAAGAGAACTGATCTCTTTTCTTGATAGCAACTGATTTTGTGCGATACGATATTCTTCAAAACGCTTGAGTAATTGCTGTGCTATTACAACATTTTCTTCTAGGAATTTGTTAAAAGATTTTTTAAACAATTCCATCAGTTCGGTGAAATATTTACGCGGTACTACCAACTTTTCTTTTGTCTGAGAAGAAAACTCCGGATGAGAAATAAACACAGCACATACGGCTCTTAACCCAACAAGATAATCATTGGGTCTTAAATCAACACAGGGTTTGATATTCTTATGCTTATCAATAAATTCAATCCACGCTTGTGTTAGGGTCCTCGATAATTCCTGAACATGAGTACCTCCGAGATAGTTTGAAAGAAGATTGGTATAACCAAAATATCTGTCATTAGTCTCGGATGTGTACCTAAGTGCAACCTTCATTATCTCACCTACAGAAGACTTAACCTCAAATACAGGAGAGTTAACATAAGTTGAAACCTTTGCGGGTTCATCTTCATGAATTAAATCATGCATTTCCGCATTTGTATCTACTTCCTTACCATCGATATAGAGTTCTGCCCTAAATCCCAGAGCACTTGCTACCCTGCACCTGTCAATAACATACTTGGTTGAAATCTTTGTTGTATTAAAATACTCCTTATTCGGAATAAATCTTACAAATGTTCCGTCGGGTTCCTTACTTTCTCCGTAAGTAATATTAACATCAGTAGTACCGTTAGCCACACCTCGTACAAACTTACCCTTACGATACGAAATAATCTCAATTTCAGCAGAAAGGGCATTTGTTACAGTTAGCCCAACACCGTGCAGACCGGAGCTGACAATATAAGCAGAGTTATCAAATTTTCCTCCACTATTCGCCTTACTAAGCAATACCGCAATGGTTTCTTTTTTTGTCCCGTCATCCAGAGTCTTTAAACCATGAGGTATTCCTCTACCAAAATCTCTTACAGTATACTCGGACTTGTTATTATCAACTGTTACAACAATCTTATCACTGTATCCAGATTGCACTTCGTCCAATGCGTTGTCAATCATCTCAGAAAGCAGTTGTCGTGCATCTTGAGTATGTTCTCCGATGTACATCTGTCTACGCAGTTTGATATGCTCAATATCATCTAGCACCTGTATGGAGTCAGAAGTATATTCTTTTACAGCCAATATATTTCCTCCTTACAAAATTACTTCAATTTTTAATATAAGGTAAAACATATAGAAATACAAGTAAAAAGCGCAGCAGTATTGCATGCTGCGCCTATGTAGTTTAGAAATATTATTCGAAACTTACTTCATCTTTATCATCTCGAATAGAAACAAATACAGGAAATTGCAATGATTCTAATCCTTCTTTATTCTTTGTTTGTTCCTTGTACTTTACCTCAATAATATGCCCAACAATTTCATCAGGGTATTCCCAAAAATGATTTCGCTGTTCGTCGCTAAATCCCGAACCTACACCAACTTCATTTCCCTTATACTCAACAATTGCCTTTCCCAGTCTAGTCTTATTTCTACCCGTGCCTCTTTCAATACGGATAACTCTTAAATCCATTGTGTAGAATTTCTTCACCTTAATTAATTCTTTAGTACGACCAAACCTGTATGGAGTATCAAGATTAAGCATTACACCTTCCATATCATTTTTCTCAGCATAATCAAGATATTCCCATACTTTATTGAAATCAGTTCCACTATAGAATACCTTTACTACACCTACATCCTGAACTCCCAACTTATTCACTACTTCACGTATATCTTCAAGACGCTTCTTTCTTTCACTGTAATTTTCGCTGTCTGATTTAGTATCAAAACATTCTCTGGGAATAACATCAAACAAAACCAACTTCAATTCTTTCTTATCATTCTCCTTGGAATTAGCAATACCTGTACTAATTTGGAATGATGCGCTATCTCCTGCAGAAAGATCCTTCAAAATCAGTTCGCCGTCGAATACCCAATCATTTGTTTTCATACCCATATTACTGCAGACAGTTTGCAAGGCCTCTGCAATATGATTCAGTCCGCTAAATACCTTACCTTGGCGACTATAGAAACTCCCATTACAATAAAAGCAGCGGGTGCCGTTTAACTTTTGCGAGACACTGAACCATGTTCCGTTAGGAATATCACAATGCTCAATGCTTGTTCCCAGCATTACTTCTTTCTTTTGAATAAAGTCGCTGCCATATACTTTATTTGCAGTGGTGTAGTCCACACCGATTCTCAAAGACTTTGTAACAACATCTTTCACAAAGTTGTATAATTCTTCGGGATATTTATAGCTGTCCTGGCAATAAGCAAGTTCCTGAGTATATCCTTTTACATAGCTGATATCAGCATCCGCCCCAGAATTATGCGTATCAAAATAGTGAAGCAGAGTGATTATGCTCAGATCATCAGTGGCATAAGGAAGCAAAATGTCAACTTCCTTGCTAAATCTTTTTTCGCTGATACCCGAAATTCTCATATTATCAAGGAGGTACTTCAGTACCTCCTTGAACGGTTTATTGTCGATATTTTCACGCAGAATAGACTCTTTCTCAAGCCTGGAAGAAGTATTAATCAACTTCATGCACGGAGAATATGCTTCTAAAATATCGTTATTTCTCATTTAGCTCCTCCGTAAATATTACATTGTCATACTAAAAACCCATCCAATCAGAAGGAAAGCAGCTACTGCATAAAGGACACCGCCGGCGCAATACTGCCACTTACGAGATCTGTAGAAACTACGAAATCCCACAAAGCTCATCCCCGCACTTGCAAAACCTGCAAAAAGAATAGAAACAATAGCCAAAAACAACATTGTTAAGTTCCTCCATATAAATTATTTATTATTTACATTCTTATTGTAAGGTATCCATATAAAATACACAAGTTAATTGACAGTAATCATTTACGAAGTTTTCCATTTTTTGTTGTGACTCTTGTTTCTTTGAATTCTTTCATCAGCTGTTCAAAAGGTTTGTTACAAACAGGAGAAACATCCGTTATAGTAAGATCTGATCTCTGACGAGGACAATATGACCGATTATTTAGCTTTCTTTCGGTTTCCACAGCATGACCTTGTAGTTTCTGCATCTTCGTTTTTACTTCAATGCCGTTCTGACTGGTTATGTAGCAATACATTTCATAAAGTATATCATTTTCATCTTTTGCTTGTCGTCTTCTAACTCTTAATTCACGAAGAGTCTTGTAAAGCAAATATCCATGGTACATATCCTTCGGAGAAGATAACTCGATTTCATGATTAATATCATTTATCTCATCTTCTGTTTGTTTGATAATCTGAAGATTACTCTCATATCTTATTGTAACATCTTTAAAGATATCAATAATGGTGTTTGAATAATCAACGACAGTATTTGTCATTTAGGCACCTCAACTCTTCGCATAATTTTTCATATCTGCTTCGCACGCTGAACACGGGTATATATTCCCATCGTGGTTCCTTCCTGTATCCCAATGAAATAATCTTTTCCCCTACTTGTAAGCACAGATGAAACCTTTCTTCTCCATGAAGCCTCAATCGTTCTTGCTCGGCTTCTGTTATACTAAGTTGTGGACAATTATTGCAAGTATATGTAAACTTCATATTTCACTTCTTTGAGTATACCTTTAATTCACTAATACTACAAATACACCCCAGGTGATAAGGATTTGTACCAGATGACATAACTGGTCTTGTACCAAGTTAATCTTCTTCAAATTTGCTTTTGAATTATCAACAACCATATGAATGCATAGATTAATTAAAAAGAATAATGCAATCACTAAAGACGAATTATTTGTATTTGTTGTGTTAATCAACGTGTACACAGATGGAACAACCATAATCATAAATGCCCAGCTAAAACTATGCATAAATAATGCCATAATGTAATCATGTTTATATAGTTCGTCTGGTGCATTCTTCTCCCAATAGCTTTTCTGCTTTGCCGACGCTAACCATCCCTGCAAATAATAGTCATCTACAATATGTAGAAAAATCATCGTTAATAATAGTAAAATTTTGTACACAAATTCTCACCCTTTGAAATTCTATTTTAGCCATTGGAAACATAATAATCATGACCAAATCTTACACAAGATTCACATTTATATTTTTTATCTTCCAAATGAATACATCCATAGCACCCTTTATGCTGGTCTTCCCATTCATTAATTGCTCTAGTAGCCAACTGTAACTCATTTTATACTTACTCTACACTCTGGCCTCATATTCGCCATACTTCTTTCTACAATGATGATAAATCATGCAATATAAGTTTGAGTGTTTCACACGCCACTAATCCTCTTATTGTGCAAAGGGTCAACAGGTTCAAAATCGGAATAAAAATTAACCATACTGCAATTTTTGTGATCGCAGTCTCTTTCGCATCCGTATACATAATAGGATTTTTGACAATAATCACAAACATCGGAGTTTGCAGAAATCAGATCATACTTTAGCCTGTTATTACCTTCAAAATGTGTTCTCTCGTGGTCTCTACATCCTTCGGGAGAGTCAAACTCCTTGTCACATACATCACATCTATAGATAGTAATCATATGTCACCTCAAATTAGTTTCTCAACATAATTTCTGTCTTGAGTAAAGATAGGAATTTCATTATCAACTACCCACTTGCTAATGGGAGATTCTCCTCCTTTAACCTCTGTGCTAGGATCCTGGATTACTGTTTTAATGCAACAGCTGCCACGCTTTAGAGTTGTAGAATAATCATTCCAGTTGATGCTTTTCTGTAGCATAAGCATATCCTGAATATTGTTACAAGACTTACCGTGAAGTTCTTTCGGACTGAAGTTTGCTTGACCTACAGACTGAATAGAATTACGAGTGGCATCTTGCTGTCGCCAAATGAGATAGTTGCAAACTTCCTCCTTGGGAATTGTAAAGACCCGAGAATCGAACATTGCACCTTTATCATAGGCAGCAATATATTTGTTTCTTTGTTCAAAAGATGCTGTTGGATCATATTCACAATAATCTTCAATCATTGTTCTAAAATATTTATTGAAAGCCGCAGTAGCCATACTCGCAGATACGCTACACATCTTCTGCAGATTGTTGCCGAACCAAGCGTCAGTCGTAAGCTCTGCATAGTCAGTAAGTACAAGAGAAATCTCGTCGCTCTGTGTATAGCCAAGCACACAGCCTTGAATGTTCTCACAAAGATACTTCATTGTGTCTTGCATAGTCTTGACTAAAATATCATCAAAAGGTTTCTTGAAGCCCCTTGTAAAAGTGTGAAAAGCCTTGCCATCAATACGAATAATTACCGGCATTCTACGAGTAAGATAGTATCGAGTAATATTCTCATAGTTATTTTTCATACGATCGCCCAGCGTAGTCTTATCCATCTTTAATCCTCCGTAACAATTTCTTCTATGCTATTGGTTTCTACGTCATAAACATAAGGCATTCCATTCGGCGCATAATAAGGAGACATATAACCGTATCCGGAAAATCCAGCACCCTCATTAAAAAGTATATATACGATTTTTGTATTTGTATCATAGTATAAATCTTGCATCATTGTGGGCTGTAGCCTACCACCAGTGCATCTTGTGTAATCTTTAGACCCATCGAATGTTCCACTACACCCGGATAGACACAAAACAAGAACTACAGTTAGAATCAACGCAATAATCTTATTTCGCATTATTCTTGCTCCTCTCAATAATTTCGTCAAGCGTTCTTGGCTGATATTCCATCCAAGGCATCATGCAACCAACATTGATGATATTGCCGCAGCTATCACTATTGGTTTGTTTGCTATCCCTTAGTTCCTTAGTCCACTTTTCAACAAAATCCTGCTCTCTTGTTACATGAGTGTGACCGTGCAGCATATAGCAATTAGGATTATAAGATGCTTTATAGCACATAATTGGATAATGACACATAATTACATGTCGCCCACAGTCAGTAATCTCTTTGTAATCAACCGCCTCTACAATATACTTCCTAACCTCAGAGGGATAATCCTTCAAATCGTGATTACCCTTGATGATATGAATATTGCCATTTAGCAGTTTTAGATACTTAATCCAATCATCCTTCTTGCCCCAGCAAAAATCTCCTAGATGATACACGTGATCTCCTTTATCTACAACTGCGTTCCAATTACTTATAAGTGCATCATCCATTTCCTCTACATTAGTAAAAGGGCGTTTATCAAATTTAATGACATTACTATGCTGCAAATGTAAATCAGCAATATATAAAATTTTATTCATTAGACACCTCCTTACTATAATTATAGTATGACATCGTGAAAAGAACAAGTAAAAACAAAAAAAAATAGTGCTAAGCAATAACGCTTAGCACTAAAATTTCACGCAGTTTTTAGAAATGAAAACATATCTTCAATCTTATCTGTGATAGGGTACCGACTAGTGGAACAAGAATTACGAGCAAACTCTCTTTTTACCATATCTACATACATAGATGCGGAAGTCATCTCACCCTCAATTCCATCATCACCCATGTACATCTCATCCCATGCTTCCTTGGACATAATTCTCTGTGGATTTAGCTGCTTAATGGCAAGATTATCAAAACTAACAACATCAAACCATCCGTGATGCACAATTTCGGGCAGGTAGCTGTACAGGTCTTGCTTAAGGCCATCAATGTGTTCTTTTGCCTTTGCATCTTCATAGAGTTTCTCACCACGGCGAAACTCCTTATATCCAAGAATTAGAATTTTAATTCCAGAATACCGAAGGTGCTCAAGGTCTTGCATAGTTACAATACCATTGATAACATGAATTACCGCATTAGGAAATTCTTTTACTGCATCAACGAAACCATCCTGCCAAGGATCAGAAAGAGAAATGCCAAGGCCGTAAATAAGTTTTTCATCACGAAGCTTACGAATAAAGTCAAGATTCTGCATAAAGTGTTCCTGACGGATAGTAGTATTACAGATTAGATTGAGATTCTTGCACTTAACAAGGAAGTCGTAAAAATCAGGATGCTCAAGAACATTACCTCCGCCAATAGCTAATTCAGTATAAGGATGGAGTCTATCAATAAAGCTATCAGACATGATGTCTCCATGAGCACCATCACACTTACTATCCTCGTGGCACATCGGGCAATTCATATTGCAACGATTTGTGATCTTGATATCCATAGATTCAGGGAACGCAGCATCAAAAAAGTCCAAATCATTCTCTCTGATTTTAGTTCCCGTGTCCAAATCAATGCTTACAGTGTAATTACCATTTTGATAAGTTACCCAATTACCATTCATCATAGTAGCTCCTTTTCGGTGTTAACATATCGATAATTTTTTCTTTCTGCTCGTCTGATAGTGTGCAATAATCTAAGCTAAAACTCTCACACCCACACTCAGGATATGCAAGGCCGTCGTCACAATCCCAAGAATAACGACTTTTACAATATTCGCAAAGGCTCATATATCTTAATCATATCCGTAGTAGCCAAAGGCAACAATCTTATCTCCACTTTTAGTCGTATAGTAATTCGTGAATGTCTCCGTACCATTATTGTGACGATCTGACCACTCATCGTATGTTAGATATTCATCAGAGTCTTTATTCTTTTTATCTGTTAGTACATACTCTGTAGTATATTCTTTCTTCTCTTCTGCACTTAACTCATCCCAACTCTTGTAATACTTACCCTTAGAAGCTTCATACTTAATTCCGGCTTCCTTATAATCACGAGGAGTTAGCTCTCCTACTTCAATGAAATCTTCTTTCCAATCTGAAAATAAAGCCTTTCCATCAAGCCACTTATTATAGGTTTCCTGCGGACAAATAGTAAGTGAGTGAGTGGAAGAACTATTTGTTTCAAATGTCATTCGTCTTACCTGTCTCATAATTAATTCCCCTTCCAATACCAATCATAGTCATTGTGATCTGTCATATAATACGGATTTTTAATTTTAGATTCTGTTTTAGTGCGCCAGTCATAATCATCAAGATACTCTTTGTCTCTTTCGATAAAACAACGCTCTTCTGTATAGGAGTTGTCATTACCTGTAAATACCAGTCCTCTGCTTAGAAAACGTACAAGTTTGTCTCCATCGTCCAGTAGCTCATTTACAAAATCTGTCAATTCGCTTCCATGGTCAATATAACCATCATCAAGACTTAGATAACAGGTTCCTTCATACACACTAGTATGATATTTTACAGGGAAAAACTTATAAGAAATACCACGAGACTCCAAAATACTAGATAGCTTATCCAACTTCTGTTTTAGTTCTTCTTCTGTATTTGAAGTCTCATAGATTGCAGTATAGAAATAATCCGCAGGATCTACTTCTTCCCATTCCCAACCAAATTCACCTACGTGAAATGAAATATAATTATTCGTTTCACAATTCTTCGGGATAGCAATACTATGAGTACTGCTTGAATTGGTCTCAAAAACATTACTACGAATGGTTCTCATTCTTAATAACTTTCCTTTCTTATAGATTTTCAAATATATTTGACAGATCATCCATATATTCTCTGTAGCTGTCATGCACAATCATATCCGTGTCTAACAATCCTGTATTCTTTACATGATCCCAGACACAAAACTCATCGCCATCATCAACTTTGTTATATATATTATAGAGTACATCTTACAATTTTACAAGTAAAAAGGACAGGTAATTTCTAAGTGATTACCTGTCCCTACTTTTAATTTACTTACTTGTACACCTTGACAGTTACCTTAGGATAACTCTTCATATATTCCTCAAATTTTTTCAAAAATATATTCCAATCTACATCTTGCATATCTTCACATCCCATCTTATATGGAATAGCCACACTAAAACAATGTAAATCAGCTATAAGAAGCATTTCTTTAACAGCCTGGGAAAGAAAATGAATAAGAACGCTGCATCGATGTTCACAATGAATATCGTTAGTGATAAGTACAGCTATTACTGCCTCTGAACCACTTTCTAGTACTAAACATCTGCCTATCAATTTATCACTGAAAGAACACTCCTCAACCTCATGACGAAATCGTTTATCATTCATCAATTCTGAACTTACTGCTCCTTCAGGAACACCAGAAGAACTAAAGGGAGCACAAATAATACTACAATCAGTATCAAGTACATTTCCGCTTACATTGTAGAACATCATAACTCACTTTCACTAAGTTCATCTATAACTGACAACTTCATTATCTCGTACTGAACATCGTCAAGTAAATCATCAATTTTCTCATTCACAGGGTGCTCTACGGAAAGAAAGTTGTCACACATAGCATCAATATTCTTTATTGCATCATCTGCCACTTTTCGTGCTTCTTCCAAAGAATAATATCCTTGCTTCACTTTTACCATATACTCAGGGTCATAGTCCTTCAAACACTGTTCATAAGGTTGACCTTGAATATATCGTTCAATGAATTTCTCCATTCTTATCAGATGATGTAATTGCTTAGGATCATATCCAAATCTGTCAATCCATTCAATACGAGAAGGATACCGATGCTCCATTGCATAGTATTTTTCCTTTGCCACACCTCTCATTGACTTAATGGCCTGGTTAGGTGCATAACGAGCAATGGCTTCTCTTTCATTAGTAAGTCTGTTCCACTGATAAGAATATTTTGAATTAATAATCTTATAGGGTGTAAACAAAATCTCAACAAAATTCAAATTTTGTTTTCTAAATGTTTGAATGTAGAGTCTGACATCTTTCCAATCAATATGCTCACTGTTACTTCTGATATGAGTACTACTAATTGGTTTTTTGTTCATTGCAATATCCTTGAATGTGGGCACCACAATTAACTTTGTGTCAACGTCAGACCCCTCATAATCCAAGCCATAGTTTTGTGATCCTTGTAAAAATATTCCCACGATAGAGTCGTCCGGGAAGTATTCCCTTGCTTCCATGTAATGATCGTGTACTTTTTGAATTATCCAATTATCAGAATGATAATTCATACATCACCACTCCCTATGAGATCATATCAAATCTTGTAAATAACAACTTGAAGGTGAGAATATCTGTTAGCAATATTTTCAATCACATCAAAAACCTTTTCCCACAATTCATCACTCATTTGTGTATCTCCCAATTTCCAACTAACTGCAATACTGAGAGCGTTCAGATTTGCAAAATGAACAACATCTCGGAATGCCTTTGTAAACATGGCAATATTCAATGATTCATGTCCTGGCTTTGATGTCAGACTAACAAAGAGATTAGAAATATACTTTCTATTTGAAATTTTTACATTCTGAGCTGTTCCTATAAGGTCATTCAAAGACCTGAAGTTACACGCTTCGTTATAATGATTATATGCAAGAGGGTACAAGGTAAATACATTATTTGTAGTTTCATTGTAATTCTCACCATTACAGCTAACAGTGTTACAAATGATGTGCTGATCTGCATTAACAATTGATCCGTATTTAGTTTTTAACATAAGTACTCCTTATTGTGCGTATACATCCGCTTCATGAATAATATCAATCTTTGTCTTTAACCAAAGCGGAAGATTACGATAATATTTAGTATCAAGATAGGGATCCATATGATTATTTACAAGCCACGCAATATCATTTGAGCTAATCAATAACCCATTAACAATCCACGCACTGTATCCCTGATGACCGTAGTAATGAGCAACGTCAGTTTTTTCGCCCTTAGCATTAAAGAAAGACTTACAATATTTCTTACCAATATCATGCCACATTGCTGCGTAATACAGGTCTTGTACATCCCTGAGATTTTTATATTGCTGCTTGATATACTCACATGACTTATTCATATGCTCAAATAATGTGAGCGTGTGATGCGGATTATCTTGATTTATATCATCAGAAAAAAGCATTTTTCTGTATTCCTGCTCCTGCTCGGGCCACCCTTCGGGATGCTTTACTGTAATACGAGAAAATCCTTCGTCAAAATAAGGAACTTGATAATTTCGAAGCATTTTGGCTATCACTTCTTTACCCACTGACCGTTTACGATTTTTATCTCTTTCAATACAGGTTTCGATGGGCGCCCAACAGATAATAGCTTCTTTCTGAACCCAAAGAGGAAGTTTTGACAGTATAGCTGCGCGACTCTTCCTGGTAATATTAGTAGCATCATAGAGCACATTATATCCCGCATTAAGATACTCAAGCGCCCTAGTTTGCATTATATGAAACACTCGGTCATTAGCTGATTGGTCTTCTTCACTACCGAGTATCTCTTTCCTAATGAGATCAGAAGATAAATGCTTGAAATTTGAATTATTTTTGACGATTGATTCACAATATGTAGTCTTACCGCTTCCCGGCACACCTACAATAACACAAAGTTTTGGAAAATTCATTATCAATCACAATCCTCTTCCGCTCTATAATCTGTATAAGACTTATAGTTATGATGTTCGTAATCATTACTGTACTGAGGAGAATCTTCGTCCGGAGTGTAGAAATTGTCAAGATTATCAAAATAATCTTTGTCTTCATTATATCTATACATATATGATACCTCCTAAGTTATTTATATAATATAATATAGTGAAAAACACAAAAACACAAGTTATCAGAGTGTTTTACTCTCATTAACAAAATACTTCACTCCGTAATTACTCAATATTGTTTTTACTACGGTACTTTGTTCCTTAGTGGAGCAGTAACAATTCACTATAACATATTTCTCTATGTCAATGTAGTTAAGAGGAATATCTTTCTCTTTCAATTTAGATATTGCTTCCTTAGCAGTATTGTTATTTGGAAGTGTTGCTTCAACTTTCCACAACTTATCTTTTCTTGAGCGTTCCTCGCCCCATTTTACAAGCCACACACCGACAAGGTTGGCAAAGAAAGTAATAGATATTTTTTGCCATAAAGGAAAATCCGCAACAGTATAGATTATAACAATATTGTAGTACCCGTAGTACAGAGCAGATACTATACTAGCAACAGTCTTACTCCCGTTAATGGTTACAATGGATTTAATGGTGGAAAACACCACATTGATTATGGTTAATACTGAGAAGATGACTATTAGTCGCATTTTTCCTCCAGGAGTTTGCAAACATTATAAAAACTGATATAATCAGCAGCCTCATAACAAAATAACTCTAAGAGCTTTTGTTTCACATCACTTACAGAAAACTTAGATGTTTTAGTAAAAAATGCTTCTCTTAGCTGCATATTGTTAGTCGTATACGCAGTAAAATTGATAATTCTCTCAGGACCTCTATCAGTTTGGTGAACATCATAACACAAAATGTGATCCATGTTTATGTATTTATCGTCAATCTTTAGAATCTTCATCAATATATCTCCTCAAGAATTTCATCCACTTACTAATCTCCCACGCACTTGTCCATTCATCAAAGGAGAAATCTTTTTCAATATTCAAAAACATCAAAGGTTTGATATTAGCAGGATAGGTGTTTATTACACTGGCAATATACGATCTGTCCTCTCTTCTTAATTCGGTAACAACTTTTATTGCATTTTCACACTCCGAACGAAACCTGTTCACTACATCAATGGCTCGATTAAGAATTGCAAGAGTATCCGGCACTACATATTGCTTAAATTCCTCTACTTCACCTTGTACAACAATTTGAACAAAATTCTTGAAACTCACTGCCCTATTTGTTAGATGATAGTGAGCAAGTACATACTTTGGAGACTTTATCTTTACACGGTTGCACAGTTTATCACATACTACATATCCTTCTTCGTCCCAAGGTAAATCCGCAGAAGCAGTTAAAACCTGAGATAAACTATTCATCTTGTACACTTTTGGTGTTTTGATGTTTTCTGTGAAGCCAATATTGATATCCTTTGAAAAGAATGGATACTCTTGATCTGTCCACTTATTCCTACACCCAAGATAGTAAATATCAGTTGTTTCATAAGGAATAACAATTCTACTGAGGGGACTAACAAGTTCAAACATATAAGTATAATTCCTATCCAAGTCCCCTGTTAACTCAGTAAAGGTTGTCCCATTGAATAACAAGGCTTTTTCGAACAACTCTCCAAAAGTAGTAGCACTATCATTAAAAGTTGTTTGATAAGCATCAATTGAACCATTTGTACTAAGATGCCACTTATTCTCATCAAACCACAGCTTCATTAACGATCCGTCAATCTTTTCAGACACTACAGCACTATTCCAATCGACATCGTCAAAAAATGTTTCACCGTAGTTAAAAAACTTGTTAAATGGATGACAAACAGGATACTCCCACTTACCAATTTTGAAAATAATACCTCGGGCTTCTCTTACAACCGGGTAGCTAAAATCCGCAGTCCTCAGATCATACTTAAAAAGTACATAATCATGGTCAACTGAAATTTTCAAATTGTAAGGCTCATTTGAGAGAATTTCTTTCCAATCCTTATTTTCGGATATAAACTTACCAATATGAGTTGAATAGCTCATGTTAATCACCTCTGATATTCAAATTGTTAGCATCGTAGTGATACATGAACTTACCGTTTAGGTAGATGAGATACGGAATACCTGTCTCTTTGTAATACTCAGAAATGAAATTAGCATACCGAACCGCTTCGCTTTCGCAAGAAAATTCAGCACGGAATAACAGCACCTCGTTAAACACAGGGTCATTGTAAAAGGTAGTAATCACAACGCTCTTATTCGCCTTACTTCTTCTTTTACTGCTATTGATTTCCTTTTTCATTTCAAGTGTTGTCATGTACGATCTCTCCCTACCTTCTTTTAATATATCAATATTTTAAGATGAAAACAAACAAAAAACAAGTAAAAAAAAAAATAAAGGACCTTAGTAAATAGCAAACTAAGGTCCTTTTAACAATGACACAAATATTATAAAAAACAGAAAGGAAGGAGGAAAAATAATGCTATTTATTTCTTTGTGTCCACGATGATAACACTTATCTTATTCGCCAAACAGGGTTCCGTAGCTATCTTGGAGCTGCCCGTTCAGATAAAGAAGATAAGGAATCTCCTTATCTTTGTAAAATTTCGTTACCCCTTCAGCCCAAAGAGACGCTTCAAATGCTTCCACAAAAAACCCTTGACGGCACTCCACATCATTTGTAACAGGAGATTTGAAGAAAACCACAACAGGAAAAACACCCTTCCCCGCAAGAGATCCGTTATAGTAGAGATCGGTGTGTGTATTCACAATGCTCAGACATTCCCTTCTTGTCATTTTCAATACCCCTTTCAAATACTACACGTACATTGTAAAGGATGTAAATACAAATTACAAGTTATTATCGATAAGTCTCTTTGAATCTACGAATAATCTTTTCAATCTTCTCTTCCGTAATTTCTCGCTGTGGATATTCCAGGAATGTTCTTGTGGGACTCTTTACCTTTTTCATTCCTAGGTTAAGCAGTACACTGAGGGTAACGTAAGGAAGAAGTTCTTTCTTATAAACTTCTTCAGGAACAATGGTGTTTCCTTCATCCCAGTATTGATTAAGCCACACAGCAGCATTTCTAATTTCAGCAGACGTATTCATATTCCTTACTCCTTACCACACAAATTCCGGATACTCAATCATGAAAGGTTTTACCACCTCATAGATGGCTCTTTCGGCATATTCCTCACTTGGAAAATATACTACACCCTGAGACTTCAGGATAATAGCATGAGCAACGACGAACTCATCATCCTCTTTTACAATGAAATAGTGTACATTACCACTATTATCCCAAAGCTTCGTGTCCTCAAAGTTATGTTCTTTTACGTATTTGCATAAACGTTTACGCAAAATATCATGGTAATCCATTTCTATTCCTCCATCACATACCATTTTTACTTGCCCAACCTACAATCACTCTACCGCAGGAAGGACAAAATTTGTAGCTACAACTATTTTGAAAAGGCACAGCTTTCTTGTACGGCACAGTATAGTGGCACACACTACACTTGAAATAATGCGCAGCAGGATACTCAACCCATAATGCGACACTTCTGTGATCAGGAATGATTTTCAAGTCATTCACAGGAGATCCCATACCTACGGGAACAATAGTAAATCTGTCACTACTTATCCCTTTTTGAATAAGTTCATCTTTCAGCTTGTAGCACATATCTCGTGCATCGGATACACACGTGCCTTGAGGAATATACACGGTACAAATAAAATTCCCATCCTCAGGAATAGAAATATAATCATACATTTACATTACCTCCGTCCAAAACTGTCAAGACGAAAAACATTATCGAGACTTACACGATGCTTATTTGCAATGAAAAAAGGTGTACCATCTTTACGATATCGTATAGTGGAAATTCTCTTTCTAAATAACTTTTCACCAATAGTGCGAGGAACACAATAGTATTCCACTCTATCATTGTTATCAATGCAACCATACTGAAACCCTACTATGTAAAGTGTATACCAACTACCATAGTATACACCCTTAGCTGTATTACTGATATTAGATAGATTAAGCATGACTGACATCCTTTCTATAAAACCAATATTCCACTTCAATTTAACTTACACCCTAAGTGTAATTTACCATCAAAGATAATACAAGTAATTCAAAAAAGTAAGCACTTAATTCTACCATTTATCTATTTTTCTGATCGTATATCTTTACGTGTTTAGCTATACATAATTATTTTGTTTTCGCTAACCAAAGTTAGCGAAAACATATTACTTTACTTTATTATATACTTTATTATATATTTTATTATTATTACCCCAATTTTCTTGGGTACCCCCCCAAGATTCTTGGGTACCCCCCCAAGATTCTTGGGCCCCTCCCCAATTTTCTTGGGCCCCTCCCCAATTTTCTTGGGTACCGTCCAAGTTATTAAGGACCTTAGATGGATTCACATAATCCGGATTCACTTTGTATCTGTAAAATTGAATATTGTTTACATCATCAATAACTCGGATTATATAATTTTGCTCTACAAGAGTGTTAAGAGTTTTTCTAATTGTCTCTTTAGAACTTGATGTCCAGTCAGCTAAGTATCCCTGAGTACCAGTATACATAGACTCCCCGTCTTGTGAGAACCCATATATAATAGCATATATCAGTAGTGCATTACCTTTTAGGCCTAACTTGGTTACCATCCATCCTTGTATGTTTATGTAATTTTCATCTTTTAATCCGCTCATCTATATTACTCCGTTATTGTGATTATTTTGAAATGCCACACATTACTTTTAGCAATAACAATGTTTAGCAAAGAGTATTCTTACCTAACTTTTGTTTGCAATTTATAAGGCTGCTATGCGCCTTTGCGTATCCATCAAGTAAAATTACCTTAGTTAATATGTATTATTTGTCACAACATATTAACAATCGTCACACGAGGTTTTCTGCTTTATGTCAAACAAACTAATTGTTATTATATATAATTCTCATTTCTATTGCATTATTATATAAACAATGCTCAGAAATTATCATCCAGTGATTAGAGGCTATGATAGTCAATAATTATATTTAGCTGACGATTGTAAGGCTCCCAGCTTTTATTTTTAGTGCACAACAGTAAAAGTATACTTACAAAGAGAAAGTGTAGCTGTGGGTATGCAAAACTGTCAAAAATGATAACTCCAGATATACGAAATTAACTCTTGGTTATGTATACATGATTCTTCACACCGAAATTAATGTTAACTCAATGAATTTTGTTTTCTTTATTTTAAGTGTCAACATCTTAGCAATTCAAAATAAAATACAAAAGGAGCAGCTATCTTAGCTGCTCCTTAATTTTGTTTAACGTGACAAAATATTGATTATCAGAAAGTAATGGTATCGCTACTTGCACTGCGAGTTGTTTTTACGACTCTTTTTTTAATACTTTTCAGGATATCCCTGCACTTTTTATCAACCTCATCATAAGGAATGAAGTAATTTTGTAGGCCAAAATCTTCGATACTGACACTAAGATTAAATACAGGTTTACTGTCAGGTACATAGTACTGAGTCTTTAGAGTACAAGTTGCTTGATGCCCGTTTTCATCACACAAAGCTTCAATATTATCGCAAAGATTATCTAATTTTTCCGCTGAAGAATTGATAATATCAACTGCCTCTGTAATTTGTTCAACTTTTTCTGAGAACTCAATGATTCCGTCTGTGATATATGCTTCGAGATCAGACTTTAGTTGCTCCAGTTGATCAACAGCATACCTATCATAAAATCGATCAAATCCGATAAAAATCTTCTTATCTTCATTAGTATCGGTTTTGATTGTTAAATATAGCCCATCAATCAACTTACTTTCATTTTTCAGTGTGTAATTATCAATTTTAAGTTTAGTAATATATGCAATTATGTCAATATCTGCATACGATTTATTTGTTGTTTTGTAAAATTCCACATCAATTTCGCAGCCGTACTTTTTACTTAACAAGTCTGCTACTTTCTTAACATCACCCTTGAAGTCATCAATTTGAGCTTCAACACTGCGAAGATCACTTCTTGGAACAAAGTTTTTCAAATCTTCAACAAAGGTGTCGTAATACCGAAGGAAACGTCCCTCAGTAAAACATTCTTTCTTAATATCCTCATTAACAGGAATGTTAAAAAAGTAAATGTACCTTCTGTGCTTCCGCTAGAACTTCTAACATAACCATCTTTTACTATTCGATAGTTGAGTGTTGCATCAAACATTACTGGACGAGTGGTTTTCTTGACATCAACAGTGATAGGCTTGAAATCTTTTCTGTCAAACCCTGCATCCTTGGCGGCTTTCTGCAAAGCATAAATCATTGCGTTCTTAAGACCATTTGTATCATATGTGTATTTCATACTTAATACCTCTATTATTGTTAAAGTGTTAACACCAGTTTCTCAAACTTTGTTGCCTTTCGTTTGACTGCAACTATCGGTTCACTAATACTCCTTAATCTCTGCTTCATAAATGACTTTATCTTATCTCGTGTATTATTTCACATATCGTGAAATGTAATCTGTTATCTTTGAGTATAGTTTGTCTAATACTTCCTTTGTAACAGGAACATCAATTGGATACGATACCTCTTTACTTGATTTTGTTAATTCTAATGTTATCACAAAAGGACTGTTATGCTCTCCTGTTTTTGTATCAATAAAAGAGTTGATATCCCAGAAAATATTAACTTTATTGCTTAAGTTCTTACTATTTACGAACATTACTATCTTTTCACATAAGTTATCAATCAAACCTTCATACTTTTGTACTTCGGCATTTTCCTTAATTACATAGGATACTTGACTAGAAATGTCATCATATAAATCTTCAAACTTCAATAAAACTTGTTTGTATAAACTGTCTTCGTCTGATAAAATAGGTACCCAGATGTTATTTCTTTTTAGTAGCTGACTTTCCTTGTCATCAAGATGCAATCTGTAGTAAGTCCTTCCTAGCATGGATTCTTTTTCTACTAAATGACCATTGATTAATATTTTTTGTACATCAATGTATAAATATTCTTTCCCCATCATTGTTTCATATGTAATATTAAATATACAACCAGTGTATTTACGCCGAATTTCTTTGGTAACTTTTTCAATCACATTATCAATGTTCATTTTATTACTCCTATTCTTAACATTACTCTATATTTTTTTAATGTTAAAGTGTATACACTTGCTTCTCAAATCGTGACACAGCTTTTGTGACCTGTAACCATCTGCTCACGTACCATTCCTTAATCTCAATTTCTTCGTCAACTTCAAAAGTTGCATCAAACTTCATTTCGGCAAAGAAACTTACATTATCATTTGCATCAGTGTAGGTACTAAAATTGATACGGGGCATAAGATTATCCTTGTGACTAACAATAATCTCACCGTTATCGTCAACTTTTACTTTATACCCTTCATCTTGAAGTTTTCTTCCTAAATCATTATACACAATACTATCCAAGGTCTCAATTTCAGATTTAGTAAACATCTTTTTACTCCTTATGTTAATTCTTTACATAATTAATATACAGTAGTTATCTGTTTCGTGATATCAAACCTTAGGTCACTTCCACTCTAATAAGTGTTCCGATTCCATATTCGTTTTCTTTACACTGATGCAATGTCTTAAGTGGGTATGCAGCACCAGTAGATGTGTCAATTATACTTTCATTTCTTTCTGACACTTTTAGCTGTTCCTCAAGGTTTTCATTAAAAAGTTCAATATCAGTATCCTTGCTGAAATTTTGACCACAGTTATTACATCGATATACCATTGATATATTCATTCTATGCTTCCACTCCTGCTTCAATACCTTCCCATTCTTCTTCCTCTGAGTATTTCAGAGAATCATTAATATTGTAGTATGTTCTAACTACTCCTATTGCATATTTATACTCATCAATATATTCATTGAGTTCTTTGATGGTTTCTCTGCAGGAAAGGATCAACCCATCTTTTTCAGATGCGCTGTTGTTGTAATTACAAATGTCTTTGATATGTTCCTCAATATCACTTATCAGTTGTTTTTCTTCAATAACTTTATTTTCCATACTATGGACAATCTGTTCCAGCACATTATTATCTAGCAGTGTCGTTTTTTCAAAAGGGACACTATCTCTGAAGTGATTGAACAAAATACTATTGCGAGAATAACTTCCAATAGGAATTCTTTTACCACTTTTTTCTTTGATGTAGAAATTGATATACTGACTCATACTACTTCCCCCTTCATAAACTCTTTTTGAAATTATTACTATTGTAGCATAATTTCACATGATAAACAAGTAAAAATCAATTATAGAAAAGACGTTGAATTGTATTTACTTAGAGATACAAAACAATAATAATGAGGTGAATTTAATGAAGTATAATTCTTCAAATAAGCCACTATATTGTCCAATGACACAGTCAACTTGGTATAAGGAAACTTATACACAGACACCTGTTGGAGTGTTGTGGCATAGCACTGGGGCTAATAACCCTACAATAAAAAGGTATGTACAGCCTAGCGATAATGCTTCAGACAGAGATTATTGGCTTAAAATTATAGGCAAAAATAATTATGGTAACGACTGGAATCATATAGAACAAGATGCAGGAGTTAACTTCTGGATCGGTAAGTTAGCTGACGGCAGTGTGTCTGCAGTACAGGTAGCCCCACTTAATTACAGACCCTGGGGATGTGGTTCAGGTAGTAATGGCTCCTGCAACAACGGCTGGGTACAATTTGAGATTTGTGAGGATAGTCTTTCAGATAAAAGTTATTTTGACAAAGTATATCAAGAAGCGGTAGAGATTACAGCGTATGTCTGTAAAACTTATGGTATTGATCCTTATGGGAAGAGTGCGTGTGGTAACACAATTGTTCCTAACATTACTTGTCACAGTGAGTCACATAGTTACGGATGCGGAAGTAATCACAGCGATGTTATGCATTGGTTTAATCGTTACGGTAAAACAATGCAAGATGTAAGAGATGATGTTTCAGCATTACTTGGATCTTATAACCCTGGGACTGAAACAAATGTGTATGAGTTATTTGTGGATTGTCCCGTGTACCCTACAGCGAATGATGCTATTAATATGACAAATAGTAAAATTCAATATCCTAAGGGTATCTATTACATTTACAATAAGTATCCCAATGGGTATAAAGGTGTTTACAATATTACAAAGGATAGCACTGGCGGTGCTGCTGGCGGTTGGGTTAACCCTTCCGAAAATAAGAAACCTATTGAGACCCATAACTTTATAGCAGGTGACCTGGTTAAAATCGTTGTAGGTGCTACTTGGTACGGAAGTGCTGAGTCGGTTCCTAACTGGGTGTATAATTTGAATTGGTATGTAAAGGAAGTTAGTGGCAATAGAGCTGTAATTGATAAATCCGAAGATGGAACTCACAGTATCAATTCACCCATTGACGTTGCAAATCTTGAGATGGTTAAGGGCACTACAACTGATACTCCAAGCACTTCCTCTGAGTTATATCGTGTTCGTATATCCTGGAATGATGTAGAATCACAAAAGGGTGCATTTTCAATGTTTGAAAATGCAAAGAGGATCGCTGATGAAAATGCAGCTGCCGGGTATAAAGTGTTTAATTCAGCAGGACAGATTGTGTATACTCCCGAAATAAAACAAGATCCTGAAAAACCTGAACCGACTAAGCCTGAACCTGCTGAGCCAGTTGATTATAGCACTCATACTTATATTGTAGGTAACTATGAATATAGTGACGAGGTTATTGTAAAGGTTGTAAAGACAATAAAAGAAAATAACGAAGAATTTGACATAAATATAGCAAAAGCATTCTTCAATATTGCACCCAAATATGGAATAAGTCCTCTATATGCTATTGCACAGTCAGTACTAGAAACTGGGTGGTTTAAGTTTGAAGGAAGTTCAGTAAAACCTGAACAACATAACTATTGTGGTTTAGGAGCTACTGGCGGTGGTGTGAGTGGTGCATCTTTTGATACTATTGAAAAGGGTGTTGAAGCACAATTACAACATCTTTATGCCTATGGCAGTAAAGATGATCTTCCCGAAAACACAGAAATATATGATCCCAGATACTCTCTTGTAACAAGAGGAAAAGCAATGACATGGGAAGAGCTTACCGGTAAATGGGCTGTACCGGGATATGATAAAAAAGTATTTTCTTCACTAGATGAAGCCATCAAGGCATCCACAGTAGATGATCCTAAAACTTATGGGCATAAAATAATAAATATTGCAGAAAGATTAGAATCAGAGCAAGTTACACAGGAAGAAATAGATAAATTCTACGGTAAGGATACTACGGAAGAGAACCCTGATAATAAGGGTGATACTGAGGAAACTGAAAAGCCTGAGGAAACTCCTGATAAACCTTCCGATACAAGTAGTAACTTAATTGCCTTCATCTTGAAAATGATTTGGAAATTTATCAAGTCATTACTAGGAAAGTAAATAGCCTAAGTAGTAACGTTGTTTAGGTTGTAAGCTATTAAAACTTAATATAGGTATAAGTTTACCTCACATAAAAAATAAAGGCCTGCTGCCAAAACAGCGGGCCTTTATTATTTGTGTATATTTTAGTCAACGAATGCTGCGATAAAGTTATAAGGAAAACACCACTTTTTATCCTTGGTGTAATAAACTTCTGCATAGGGATATACAACACAGGTAACCTCAATCTCTTTTCCGAAAAATCTCTTCGGCAAATAACAGAGTTCTGAATCAGGGATATCATTTGCTGTGTAAATACTTTTCTCCTTAATAAGTTCTTCGATGGTTTTCAACTTTACTCTCATACTAAGTACCTCCAAAGAATCTATAGTTTAATCAAACAAAGATTGATAGTCGGGAATATCCCTACACATAACAAACATTTCGTCAATGTCTTTTGTTTCAGTTTTAATGTTTTCCGGAAGCTCACTTATCATATAAGGTTTCTCCCTAAAGATTTTTCCTGGACGAGTTAACATATACTGTATCACTTCAGTACCACTTTCAGGGCTATCTACATAAGCAACCATTTCTCCAAAACCTTTATGAAGTCTTGAGCTCTTTCTGAATTTTACAATACGAGGGAATTTCCATTCCTTTTTATCGCTTATCCATCCGATAGTAGGAGAAACTCTATCTTCGCTGTCACCAGCTTTTTCGTTTGAGAAGTCCTCTGCTCTTTTTGCATATTCTTTGATAGTCATATAAGGAAACTTAGGATCCCTAGGGTTGAATTTCTCACCAGGTTTCAATACATGTTTTTCATAGTGCCTTTGAAGATTGGCGGGATTTGTAAAAGTTGCTTCAAATAAAAAATCTTCGTTGATGTACATTACTAACTCCTTATGGGCATACTAGGAGTATCTAGTATGCCCAATTCTGTGAATCTTCTATCCACTATATCCATTCCTTCTTGATGGAAGTCACCGCAACTTTTTCTCCGTGCGGAGGACCGCACTATACTGCAAAGTATAGCCGCTTTTAGATTTATCCTCAATGACGTGAGGCCTTGATTGCACAAGGGTTATACTCAACCTTCAATATATATTATATAATACTATAAATAGTAATATAAGTTATTTCAATACTATCTTTTCCTTAAGCAGAAAGCTTGCAACGAGTCACTACTGTCTGCTTCACCCCTCTGAACTGGCTGTGATCCTTCACTGTGAATTTGATTTTTCCGCTCTTTACTTCATCCGTGTTAATATAGTTACCAGTGCTCCAGATGCAGATATCATCATTGTCGAGTGTAAACTGGTACATCGTCATCATACCGAACTGTGTGTCGTAAGAAGCAACTACTTTTACTTCCTTAAAATTTGCTTCCAGGCGGTCACCTTTATTCCCAATATACTCAGAGAGGTTCGCCTTAGCCTCTTCCTCCTTCTGCTTGCGCTCTTTTTCCATTGCCTTGTTGTAGCAAATAACCATAGAAGCAACAAAACCAGTGAACTTGGATCTAAAATAATCGCTGTTTGCAAGAGACTTGATAGAAACTACGTAGGACGAATCATCTTCCATGTTCTTTACGAACTCAATGATGCTGTCTACCTTAGCGCCTTGATGCTCTTCACTGGCATCGAAGTTAACAGCTTCCATCTCGTCTTTAATTTCGGAAGGTTTACGCATACCGGATCTACCGAGCTCTTTGTAAGAGAAGTAATCCCAAGCCCTGTTAGCGGTAGAATACATAGAGGAAGAATTGAACCATCCGAACTTGTTTACGCACTCAACGCAGTAACGAAGATAATCTCTGAGAGAATAATAAGGCTTTCCAGAGCCTTCAATATATACTCCATCAGCTTCATAAAGTTCATCAAACATTGCAAAGAATCTAGCTGCATTCTCTGCATCGAGGACACCAGTAAAATCCTTCAGGCAGCTGGATCCTACCTGCTTGAACTCTCCTGTCTTGGAATTACGAAGTATATATACTACCTTGCGACGTCTGTTGGAATTACAATGCTCACACATATCATAGTCGGAAAGCATATACTTATCGGGGATCTCTGCATCAAACTGAATCTTGGAGATAACACAACCTCCATCTTCATGCTCAATCTTTGCAATAAGATCCCAATCACTGATAACAGCTACACCCTCAACTTCGATCTCAATGAACTTCTGGATGTTGGGCTGAGAAGGAATATCGGAGACATTACGGAACTCTTCCCCTACTCGCTGGTAGTTGAAATTGCACCCAAACTTTTCGCACTTCTTGTTGATCTTGGAAATACGAGTTTCTACCTTCTCAATGTTGTCCTCGTGAATGAAGTATCTGGACATATTCAACTACCTCCCATTTACTTTTATACTTACATTATAGTATAAATAACAGGAAATTACAAGTTATCTTTACTATCAACTATTTTCCTTTTACTGTATCTATTACAATCAAAAAATAGATTAGCGGTAGAAAATGTTGTGTCTGTAGTATGATTACATTGATTCCTAAAACAATCCTTTACATCACATTTATCCGAGGTGCAAACGGTGAAGCACCTCGGATTGATTTTATCGTCATTCTTAATGTAGTAATTCATTTAATTCCTCACTGGCAAACCTAAAAGAATCACCAAATGTTTCAATCATATCTTTACAATTTCGAACTTTTTATGCCCTTATTCAAAAGATTCCTGTTTCCACGATTATTTCTTTCAATTTCCAAAACGAAATTTAAGTTATCTAAACAAAGATGCTTTGAAAAATATTCAAGGTCTTCTTCACTAATGGGAAATTTTACTTGACACATAGGACCGTCTTTTGTCATTTCTGCTGATATTACACATTTATCTCCGATGTTAATAGTCATTATTCACCCCATGAAAGATATATGTTACCTACTTCGATATAATCTCCGAGTTTATTGTAACTTTTACTTATATAAAATGAAGCCGTAAACCCGAGGTTACGATAATGAATACAAATATTTGTTAGCTGATTTTTATAGACGTTTGTTATACTAAAAACACAAGTAACGTTACCTTGGGTAGCTTCCTCACGTATCTTATTATCAATATCATTAAATAAGGACATTTCCTTACATACAACTGATTCCTTTACTAATGCTCTCGCTTCACTTGCTGTCATTATTTAACACGCTCCTTTACAGTATAAATCTTACCCTCAACCTCTATGATTTCATATTTGTTTTGAAACTGATTTATACTAACTGAGTCATCAGTAATTACTTGGTAGCGAGTTTCATATTTCTTTTCAGGGATAAGGACGCCGACAGTAATAGTTAATGCTACTAGAGCAATAAGAATGACATATTCCATCCCAAATCCTCTAGATCTATGTTTAAGTAATGTAATAAATATAACAATTGAGGCCGCAAGAAAACCTAGGAATAAAAGGATAGACCCTACGATATTGGCATCATTAGTTAAATACTCATAACTATTAAGAATTGTTACTCCTTCCATCAGTACAAATCCTCCGAATACAATTCATTTTCACTATGGTCCTTTTTATATTCAAGCACAGTTTCTGCATCTGGCCACTGCTCCAAAAAACACGCTTTGACGGGTTTTGCGTTCATTAGTATTCTGCAAAGTGTTCATTACTCAACCTCCTGAATATTTGAAACCTTTTAATACACCATAGTTACATCTCCGATGAAACGAAAACAGCTGGGACCTGGATAGATCTCGATAGGTCCAACTTCATTTTTCAGAATTTCGACAGCCTTATCAAAGTACACATCGAGAAGACGACCACCGTATTTTTTATCTTCCTCACTCATGGGAGGCAGAGACTCTTCAGGTACATGAACCATAGCAGTTAGCAAATTTTTGGGGACATTATTCTTGTCTATTTCTTTGAAATAAGTTACTTCTACCACATTTGTAAGTTCTACCTTATTCATTTCCATTTTATTGTTCCTCCCCATATATCAATTGCGAATCTTAGAGCTAAGATTTACCCAAGTATCATAGACGACGATGGGGTCCTCCTTAAGCGCATCCGGCGCGGACTCATAGATTTCGCTAATATCGAAGATACTTCCACAGCATCCGCAGATAATCTCGTCCCGATAGGCGATACCACCAAGATAGTTTCCGTTGTCATAGTCCCAAAATTTTACCTGGGTAGGAACCTCAAAATAGTTATACTTCATAGTAAGTTCGCCTTTCTCAATATAAGTCAATACCATCAATCTTAAATGTATCAATCTACTTCCCGCACAATACGTTCACCCTCATGAATAATATAAGCATTGCCACAAATATGCTCTGCCATGCGAATATTTTCTACGTGATCGCTTTCATTCTCCTTCTTGATGATACGTCCCTTCTCAAGAAGACTTCTAAAATCGCAACTATAGAACTCCTCTCTGCCGAAATTATATCTACACTCTTCAGTAACAGGCACCAAATAGCACTTATAATCGATGCCTTCAATATCGTAAGGCTGAACTTCACACTCAATAAAATGTTCAGGGTCACTAGAAGATACAAAAGAAATGAAACCAGGAATACAAGACCTACGACGCATAGGAACGAAGTAATGAGCATTGGTATCGATGTTGTAATAATTATTCATTTTCATAAGTCTTCCTTTCTCAATACAGATCAATTACATCAATCTTAGATGTAATACTGTACCTTACCTACACGAGAAAAGCTACTTTCATTCTCATTCATCGGCATCTCTGCAATCTTCACGGCATAAGCCTTTCCCTCATACTCAATGTAGAAATAACCATCGGAAGCTGTGTCAGAGCTGTAACCTACTTGAAAACCTTCGCAGGCATTATTTAGAATGCCATAGATTTTACGAATTAGATTTCTCATTATGCTACCTCCTTAACGTATACATTATTGTAATAGTCTTGAACGGTGCACCAGCCATTCTTGCAGCTGTAAGCATAAAAGTCCTCATAGAACTTCTCCAGATGCGGAGGCTGACCACAGCTAATATCGAAGTCTCTGAACTCGTCCATCATCGGCCCCAGCTCTGCGTAAGTACCTGCGATACGACCACCGTCATAAAACTTTCCAACCCACATTGTGTCCCTCAGAATAGTGTCAAGAGTAAGCATAATTTATACCTCTTTCCTTCTCAATCTGTGTTAATTCTGTTCTACTTTATAACTATAATATAAAGTATGTCGAAGGAAATAACAAGTAAAATAACTATCAATTTTTAGTGGAGGAAAATGTAATTAATCCCACCTAATCTTCAGAGATATATTATAGTAACCTTGTCCCCAGTCATCTGTTTCAAGATGACGTTCTACTTCTACACAGTATCCTAATTCTTCAAGAATTTCACGGTATTTTCTTTTTGCATCTTTTGTGCATTGTTCATCTATGATAACTTGACAGCTATATGCTCCACGCTCCGTAGCATCTTTGATAGCATCAGCAATTTTGTTATAAGCGTCATACTTATTAGTATCATCAGAAAGCTTTTTTGCAGTGGAAGCATTGATTATCATTTAACTTTACCTCCTGTAGTGAACCCTATAAAGAGTTCTGTTCACTCATCCCAGTGGAATTGATCAAAATGAATATGTTTCTTGATGTATTCCATCTTCTCTTTGTCATTACATCTCTCCAAAAGATTCATATTGACAGTTGAAGCATCAATGTCCCACTTTCGGATGAACTCCTCGTAAGTTTCATTCGGACCCTTTCTACTAAAATCCGGCCTAGTTCCGTCTCTAAAAATTCCGGAGAAGTATTCGGTTGCATATCCACCTGTCTTCATAGGTACGCAAATCCCGGGCTCGGAAATGATTCTCAAAATAGGTTTACATTCGCTGGAATAGTCCGAAGACAGATCAATGTTTACTACATGATCGTTCAAAGTCATGTCATACGAGTATAGAGAGTATCCATCTGCTTTTTCGTATTCGTCGTAGAAGGAGTCTCCTCCAATCCGAAGCATTTTACCGCACCGCTGACAAATATGAATGATGTCCATATTCTTTTCGCAAGCTTCGTCTACAAGGTCCCAGCTAATCATATGAATACGACCACATCTGCAAGTATAAATAGAAAATCCACTAGCCATATTAGTACCCCCAAATTTGATATAGATATGTTGATTACTTCAAATCCTCCAAACCCCCAATACTTCTCAATGCTTTACAAATGAGGTCCCAGGCCTCCTGATAGGTTTGCGCGCCGTTTGCGAATGGGGGATTAGGAACCGTAGAGTCCCACTTAGCATAGGAAGTATCGTAATGACGGTTCGTGGTAGTAGGGAGCATCGTCAACCCAAAGCTTCATATATACTCCTCCTCCTTAGATTACAATTACATTATATAATAAGAGTATAAAGAAGTCAAGTTAAATATGATGATAGTTATATTTATTTTTCGACACTCATCTGCTTTGAGGATGCAAAGGGATCATATTCAGAAGGATCCGCATTATTTGCCCACTCTACCCACTTAGTAACCTTTTCTCTAAGCTCATCGTCGAGTAAGAAGGGTTCCCGAACAAGAATAAGATTGGGATTATTCTTCATAATATTTGCATTATCTACAATTTCCTCATAATCAATAGGGAATTGTAGCATCTTTGAATAAACACGATCACCACGTGAATTAATTTTACGAGTAAATGTTGCTTCTCTGAACTTAAATCTCTCAGTTAAGTGGGGATTAAGTGTTAAATCATATTTCACTATATAACCAATTTTCATTGAATCTTCCTCCCAAGGCAATCAACTTCAACAATGTCATTGTCAAGCACATCTGTTTCGTAAAGCATTTTTTCTAATGCACGAAGTTCATTGAAATAATACTCAAGTTCTTTCTTGAGATTCTGTATTGCCTCTTCTTTTGTCTTTCCGTCTCCACGGATATTCGTTATATCAAATTCATGATAACCATCAACATCATTAAACAAATAGCAGGTATGTGATTGCCATTTTTCTTTACCATCGTTATGGTGTGCAATTTTCATTAACATGATTAGTCATCCTCTGGTCTTATGTCATAGAATAGAGTATAGCAAGAAGAAGAACCATGCGATGTTTCTGTAACTGAAATTAATTTATATCCACTTTTGCTGATATAGTTTAAGAATTCTGTTAGGGTTTTGAGTGTGCAAATTTCACATTTATAATCATGATAGTGTGTCATCTAATTTCTCCTTATATTTACGGTAATGATAAAAATCAAAAGAAGTAATTCTTTCATAGTTGATGTATTTACATTCGTTGTCTATCAGCCATCTCCCGCCTCATAAAATTTACACTCTTCACATTCAAAAATGTCCAATAACTCCCTATCCTTTTTCAAACAAGAAATTATATCTCCTGGATAGACAAAACCTTCCTCGCAACTCAAAGGCGCCATCTCCACCTTCAAATACTTACATCTTACATCCATATACTTTTCAGAAAACTTACGACAAACTTCTTCAACTTCCTCTGGATGGGTATTCCAATACTCTTTGAATTTACGATTATCCGATATGATAGCATCATACAGATCTTGCGTCAGTAAAGGTTTATCCATTTACTTCCTCATAAAACCACCACGAACCTCAATGAATTTCACTTTCCAATGACCGCGATATTCTTCATCCAGCATATCCTGAAATTCGTGTACATCTTTCCCATATTTACCAATAAGCACTCCTGGATGCTGTGTATAGATTTCCATTGTGTGGTTCCGAACATCTCTGTAATAGCCAATAGTTTCATTGTAGCCAATCTTATCAAGCCACTTTTTGATTAGCGCTTCTTCTTTCTTTCTTGCATATTCCATACAGTCTGCGCGGAAATCCAGCCAAGCCATTTCTTCTTCAACTTTAAGATATTTGCATTCATTATCCATAATTAATCCTCCTTCCACCATGATTTAATGTCTCTATCATCAATTTCTTTGTGTGTTTCTGTTTCATAAAACGACTCATTAACACTATTCCATATTGCATTAACAACCTCTGTTTTCAATAAGTGATTGTGTCCATAGTAGTTCTGGTATGTCAGACTCAACATAAATTCCTTTCCATCATTTCCGTATGTCGGAATCGGATCATCATATTTGCTAACCCACATAATAACTACCTCCTTTAACAAAAGCTATAATCTGTAATCATATCAAAGCTTATATCTGAATAATTTACGAAAAGTCAACCCATGCTTCTGCTTTATCAAGAGCTTCATTATAGCTATTTGCATACGGACTATGTTTATCACACCCGTCACAAATTCTATAATTGTTAGTTTTTGTTTCTATTCCACTTACAAAGAGTAAAGCAAAAAAGCTATCCACCATTTATCAAACAGAATTGCAAGTGCAGTCCAAGCAATTATTGCCACAATATTCTTAAAGGCCCATGCCCATATAAAACTTTTATCCATGATAACCTCCTGTTTTTGCAGTTGTCGCTGTCAATTGTTATAAGAAGTTTCTTCTACATGGCAATCAATCATCTGGGAAAGTCCCTCTTTCTCTAAATCTGAAGTTGAAATATACAAACCCGTTGAAAGGTTTACCACACCTCCAACTCCGTTTCTATCACAAACTTTCATGTAGTCATATACGGAATTAGGAAAATGTAAAATAGTACCCTCTTTTATAGAACCAATGTGAATTTTCATTTTGTTCTCCTTATTTCATTCAATACAATCACCATAGATAATTAACTGAAAATCACAATTAGAAATTTGTTTTGCTTTCTCAATCGAAACATCCCAGCACCTAGCAAGTGTTTCAACATCACAATTTTTCCATGGATTTTTCTCAATAATAAACTCACCATAATTTTTGTGTAGGGTGCGAATATCATATATATCAATGATATCGGTATACTTACTATCGCTTGCCTTTCGAATAAAAATCATTTCTGTAAATCTCCTTTCTTAATCCATCTTTAAGTCAGCTTGTCTGTTATTATACTTAGTACATTTGTGACAATTAAAAATTCCGAAGGGTAAGTCCTTATTCTTTTCTACACAATGATATTCATATAAAGGAAGATCGAATACATCATCATCATGATAGGAAATTACATATTCAATTTCCAGATACTTACTTTCTTAGTTAGCTTTTGTCATCAATCAGTTCTTCTATGATAGAATATAGTTCACTTATCTGTCTACGATATATATCAAGCCTTGTACTGATACTAAGGGAGGTCCATGCACTAATAGTAAGTCCTATAACAACAGCAATAGTGGATACAGGATCAATCACACTTGCTCTTTCACATAGTCCAAGTACTCCTATCAATGTAAATGCGAGTCCGTAAAACAACTTATTGTCCTCCTTCTATTACTTGCAGTAATCTTGTATACCGTTATTTTCTTTACACTAATATTTTAATATACTTTCATGTTTTTTACAAGTAAAAAATTGATCCGCCAACTCTTTTGAGTCGACGGATCTTTTTATCTGAACATTCTATTCTTGGAGGCTAGAACGAATGCTTACTCCTTATATACTTTGTATACCCATAGAATGAAATATATGAAAATATTTTGTAATCTTATTACATCTTCTATTCTTAATTCTTGTACCTTATCAATGTATTCTAACACTTCTTCTAGTTCTTCTTCACTTGTTTCCATCCAAGGTTTTTCAAACCCTTCGTGACTGAACTCTTCCCATATATCTTCTGCTTTATTTTCTTCTATCCCTAGGTATACTAGCAATCTTTTTACTCTTTTTATATCTTCTTGTCTTGTCATACTTCATTTAGCAGTTAACTATTATTATATTTGATATTAATTCTGCTAATACCTCTCTACATTGTTATTACTTAATAAAAGTCTTTAGGATCTACTCCGTTATACTTGTAAGGATCTGTATGATATAATGCTTCATCCTCGAACATTTCTCTTGCGTCTTGTTCAAAATAATCTTTTATATCTTCGCCCAACATTTCTTCTACTGTATCATCATCTGCTACATCAAACACATGATTTATGAAATACGTACCATTACTTGTTTCATATGTGATATCATCTTCTGATGTAATTTCATTTTCTTCTGCAAGATCACTTATATTTTGATCCGTGTCTTTGTATTCTTTCCATGCTTCTTTTGCAAGTTCAATTTCTTTTCCAGGATGTCTCCTTGATACTTCTTCAATATAATCTGTTACATTAGCATCATATATGTATTCCTCTTTGTCATATTTTCGATTTGGAGAAGGAAAATAATATTTTATTTCCATAAAGTAGTCACCTCATATCAATTTGTGTTATACTAAATAATACAAGTTGTTTTACTTCTGTAATTCGTTACTGTAGTAAGAAAATTGATTAATCAATCAAAATATTCAAAGTAAAATTTAACAGGGTGAGGTTTCTCTTCAACTTCACCATACACAATTCCTACTTTGTAAATATAGTTTTCTTTTAGCTTGCGAGGAATTTCTTCAATATATCGTCTGAATGTCTCCAATGAGTTTGCTCTCTTATAGTGGTTGCACATTCTACAAGAAGGCATGAGATTGGATAGATCATCAGTCCTAGCATCATCAATACTACATGCCCTCAGAGGCTGGAAGTGGTCAACCTGCATATCCTTGTACTCGATTTCTCTTCCACAATAAGCACAATGACCATCGTATTTCTTGTATACAGCTTCTCTCTTTGCTTTGTTAATTGACACTCTTCTAGCCCTCCTTTTCTTTGGGTAGTAAGGTAGTTTCTCATTTTTCTGTATTCTTTTCATCTGGTATTATCTTTTTCCTATCATATTTTTACATTTGAAGTATATTTGAAAGTTTAGTGTAATACAAGTAAAGTGAGGAATACGTATCCTCACTTTACTATTTGCATTAACTATTCAGGAAGATATGCCCACGCATACACACCATCCCAAAAAATTGATTCATCAAGTTCGTATACATCAATTACACCGTCATTTTCTACAACACATGTATCAATGTCAGTTCCCCAATCAGTCCTTAGTAATACACGTTCTCCGTCTTTAGGCATAGGAGATTCAAAAGTATACTCTGGGATCCAATCCTCAGACACTCCAATATTAGCATATTGATTTATTTCTTCTTCCGTAAGATCCCTGGGTAAAACTTTGTGCCATGTAATTACACTAGTTGTATTCTCAGAAATTGAACCATTATACTCACTAATATCTACGAGTATTACTTCGTCAATGGAATATACAGATAATGAATCAACTTCAATAACTTCGTTCTTGTATGCTATTCCCTTTTTTACCTCATTTCCTTTACGGAAATAAACCATTACAGGTTTGTTGTAGTATGTAATATTCATACAATCCAGAAATGTGCGTAATCAGTTAGATCGGCTGTTTCATAAGATGTTGTAAATTCTTCCCAAGAGTTGATAATGTCCAGAAAGAACTTCTTACACCCAGGAAGTGTTCCCCATCCGTTACTTGACTCGTATTGCTTATACTTATCAGGGTGTTCACAAAGTTCTCTATACCCATTGATGATATGCGGAATAACATCTTTACACAGCCCGTTATCTGCTTCGTTATTCCATTCAAGACCAGTAGATTTTACAATCATTTCACGAAGATTCCATGTTGTATTAGCTTCACAACTTCCTACATCTACCCAGTTATCGCTATCTTCAACTCTTACACGGAATGTAATATCATAACTCATCAATACTTCACCTCACTTTGTAGTACTGCCGAATCCTCCATTTCTCTGTTTTTCAGTAGGTTCTTCATTGATAAACTGATAATAAGGAACAACGATTCCCTGACAAACTGCATCGCCCTTGTTAATAACTAACTCACTAGGGCTATCGTCAGCTTCAATTTTAGGCATATATAGTTTTACCCAGATATGTCCCTCATTGTCAGAGTTAGTATAATCAGAATCAATTACCCCTACTGTGTTACTAAGTCTCGTACCTGTACGGAAGCCTACACCACTACGAGGAACAATCATCAGAAAGCAACCAGAAGGAATACTACACTTAATGCCTGTAGGAAATTTAACTGTTTCACCAGGATGCAGAACGCAAGACACTGGAGAATAAATATCATACCCAGCAGAGCCCGCTGTTGCCCGCTTAGGCAATTTTAGGTCTTCCCAGGGTACATATAGGGAGTCAATATTAAATGGGCTGCTGCTAATTGCAGCTTCGTACTGCGAGTTCGAAACCTTACTGAATCCATACATTTCATCTTTAATAATCATCTTCTATCCTTTCTTTTAACCAACACGATATGCCGTGTAAACACATTTCTCTGTGCAGTCCCATGTATCATAGATAATACCATCTACACAGCAAGACCAGTGCTTTGCCATGTTAAGAATATACTTTCCTTGAGGATACTTTTCTGAAAAGGTTCCTGCGGTCATTCTTTTCTGACCTGCCTTTGCAGGAAAACTTAACTTCACACCATGAAGGACATTCTCAACATACTTGTGAGGATTGTAATCGGTGTTATAGGAAGAAGCACCTGTTACTTTCTTGTACCTATTAAGTTGCCGTTGTACTTCCATGTAGTCCATTCCTGTTGCCTTAGTGATTGCTCTCTTTACGCAGTCATCTACTATTTTTCCCTTGGGATGTGCGTTGAAGTACTGATACATGTAGCCACTCCCTTTCAATGTTATAATAACATTATAGCATAACTATGATGAAAATACAAGTTACACTTCCTTATTGGAAAGTTCTTTCATTTCGTAAAGATAGTCATACAGTGCTTCTGGAGAGTCAAGTTTATATTCTTTTTCATTCACAGTAATTGAAGCATTAGGAGATTCATAAATATAGTATTCAATATCATTTCCGTAGTTTGGATCCTCCGGGGAATCCATAATGATACCCAGTAGTTTACAAATAGTAATAACCAATGATTCAGCGGCATCAAACATGAAATAACCGTCACCCACAGTCCTAATTGCATCATTTAGTACATCACTGTGTTTCTGATATTTCTCGATTGTTTTGAATACATTCAAGAATTCCTCTTTGGTAATACTCACTGTGTTAACAAAATTTTCATTACTCAACTAAATCATCCTCCAATACAATAATATTCATTTCCTGAGTGTATGCTGTACACCTATCAATAGCGATGATGCCTGGCGCTGTGTAAGGATCCCAGATAGCATCATCATCAAATTCGCTCACGTTAAATTTTATTGCGTTACCCCATGAACAATGCCAGTGTCCACAAACGATAGTTTTATCTGGCAGTGTCTTCCCTTTCATCTGCATTTCCATTCCATTTAGCCATCTTGCTTTTTTCCAAAGACTACTGTCACGCCAGTCCTTCTTAGCAGAAGTAACTGGAATCCATCCATGAACAAATACATATCGTTTAGTCTCATAGAAGTCCACCATTTGAGAACACAGGTTATCAAAAATACCGTATAATTTTGTATAATTAACGTCACCTAGTGAACGATCAAAAGCAAGCTGTAATGCTGTATCATATGTTTTATTTTGAATATCATGAAACAATGGATATTCTCTAACAATCATATCCTGCATAAGATCTTCGTGATTGCCTTTTACCATAATCTTATTATCAATTTCGTCAATAAATTTTAGCATATCCTTTGCTTCAGGTCCTCGGTCAAACAAATCTCCGCAAATAACAAGCAGGTGATTTGGATTATTTACCTCAAACCCAACTTCACTAAGGTTTCGTCTTAGAATTGAAGTAAAACCGTGTACATCAGATACTGCAAAGATTTTCATTATCTAACTCCCTCATATCAAACTAATTTTTAATATTGTAAGGTTTGTATCAAAAGAATACAAGTAAAGAGGGCAGCATAAGCCACCCTCTCTTTTTGATGTATAACTAGCTATATCAGTTTATTTTTGTAACTTTACAAATCTTACCTTGAAATCCTAAAGCATTAACAGTACCGGATTGTTTAATTTCATAATTCATTGCATCTGTATCCACAATAAATTCCATCATACAATGATTAGCGGTAGTGTAACGGTGTGTACTATCAGTATGCACATCACTCTTTATATCAGACAATATTACTGTCCAAGTAGCACCCTCATCTGTTTCTATGTGCAGGATGTCACCTAACTCACCGTAGTAAGTTCCCATAGCAACACAGAAATGTTCGTCAATTTTTCTAAGTCCATTATCATCCGTATAGGCACGTTGTTGCATTTCATATTGAGTACTGGAAGTATCTGTCAAAGCTCTATAGTCCATATAACTCTTAAAAGAAGACGCTTCGGTAGATACTTCATATACTTTTTCAATGTTAGTTACTTCCTCTGCTGGAGGACTGTTTTCAGGTAGTGCTGTGTTTTCAACAGTAACTTCTTGAATAGCAGTTCGAAGTAAAGATTGAGACTCAATGTCCACTTTCGGTTCAGCAGTTTCGTCTTTTGCTGGAATTAGTAACAACACTATAAGTGAAATTACAAGAAATAATTCACGATGATTGTCAAAAAATGTTAGGACACATTGTTGTGCTTTTCTATAAAAATTAATGATACTAAGCTCCTTTCGTTCAGGTCTATAAGACCTTCCCGCCAGTTATACTTTGAGTACCTCCTTTATTCTTGATTTGTAGGATTTCAAAAAGTGTTACGCAGCTAGTAATGGGTGCTGCCCTAGCTGCGTAACACTATAAAAATATATACAATTCTTTACAGAAGTGTTACACTTCCCACCTTGAAAACATTTTCAGCCTTTACGATGAAAGTGTCAAGCTCATTGCAATTATGCTCTTTGAAGAAAGAAGGTAGGATATATTCCTTATACTTAGCAAAAAGCTCATCTTTTGTAAAAACCAACTCAGTAACTCCATCTACGACTACATCGTAGAGAACCTTTGTGTGGCTACCCTTTGGGAAGGTGCTAATGTTAAGATAGTATGTACCCTTTTCAGGATGGTACTTGATTTTATTGGGAATAACCCAAGTAAAATTTGTAGGCTTGTAAGGCTTATTTTGCTGGGCAGCAAGCCTATCTGCTACTCTCTTAATATTGCTATACTTGACTCCCAAGCGACCTGTTGTAGTAACCCACTTTTTGATTTGTACCCTATTACGATACTTAGCTTTTACAGGAACCTGAGAAGTATACCCGATACGAACACAGGCGCCATTACGAATTTTATTCACAGCCTCACACAACATTTCAAGAGTCATATCTATTACTTCCTTCCTTTTAGTATAACTATAGTATATTAGAATATCTGTCAAAAAACAAGTAAAACGACGGAGAATATCTCCGCCGTCTTACTTTTATTTTGAAGTTTTACGCGATAGAGCGAGCCTTTGCTCTTTCCATCATCTTAAAGAACATCTGATCCAGAATAACATTACCGTCCAGGACCTTACCAAAGTTCTTTTCCTTATAATTTGCAGTTGCTCTCTTGGGAGCTACATGGGTTGTAAAGTCAGAGGCGGCCTGTACCGCACCCCATGCAGTATTCTTAAACTTGAGGATATCAGGTGCGAAATAGCACACCATGAACTGATCCTTCATATCTTCGATATTCTGCTTACGACGATCCGTATCTTCTGTCTTGGTGGGATAGATCTCATTAAGTACATCACGAACCTCTTCTTCGGACACCGTAGTGTTAGCAAGGATGTCCGCAGTCTCGGCAAGGTTTGTCATGTAAGCCTTTGCCAGATTCAACGTCTCTCTTGCTTCTTCCAACTTGGACTGGAGATTACCCACATGCTTTGTAGACCAGGTTCTCTGAGCTTTGGAAAGGGCAAGATTTAATGTGTTCGAGCATACGACGCGGACTGGCGTGCAGCAGGCCTTGATGGAATAGTAACCATTAAAGCCATTAGTGAATGCCAGGTACGGAACTACTTCATCTCCCAGAATGAGCTCCTTAGGCATACGAGCCAGAAGGAATACTCTCTTTCCACCTTCCAAGGATCCAGCAGTTTCATAAGTGCAGCCCTCACCGATAAGTGCATCCGTAAAATCAAATGCATCTTTGTTCTGGACGATCTGGTAGCGGTCACCTACCATACCCAGGAAGGCGCCATCGGTATCCCGAATATTTGCCTTATACCCAGGAATAACAAGACCATTAGCATAAACGGGTTCAGGTCTCACCGTCCAGTTAAGGCCAGCCAGCTCCAACGCTTCCTCAGACGACATTGCGTGATCACAAGGGGTACCAAGACCGTGCCAAGGGACATTGCGGGAATCACCATTTTCATTTACGTAAGTCATGCTCTCAACCAATGCGCTCATATAAAATTCCTCCTAAAAAAAATATATTAATTATTTACTACACTATCATTATAGGATGATAACTATCAAGATACAAGTAAAAAAAAAATAAAAGACCCGTTATTCACAGGTCTTTTATTTACATTTTTAAGATCTCTTTAATTAGTAATCACTTATTCCTCCCAGAAGAAAACCGATACAAATTAACAAGATAGTTTAACATTAAGCCACTATCCATCTTGTTATTTTATCTAATATATTTGTAGGATTTTCCAAGATGTTGTTGTAAGATAGTATCTAACACTTCCTCACAATTATTGCATACAGAATCAACATCAACGGTGTTATCAATGTTGTATGGTGCACTCATTAGAATCTTGTATGCACTGGATGCTCGTAAGTACTCTGGATTATCATCTACTAGTACGTTACATTTGATCAAATCTTTACGAGAAGTTAGGATAATGTTCCTCTTTGGGAACCCTGGAAAAAGTCTTCTAAAACAATGCTTGTACTTTGAAGTCCAATGCTCTGGATCAGTAGCAGTAACGATTAAGACATTGATAAACGGGAATTCAAATCTGAGGACATCAACTAACTTTTTCGCACCTGAATCTTTGTACCCCACTTTTTCCCAGAAATCATCTCTGCACAAAGGCCAACTGATTCCCTCATGAGACAGCTTAGGAAAATTTAGCGACATGTTGTAATTCCTGGGTACATCTACCTGTTCATTTTTCTGATTAGTGTAGTACATATCATTTAAGTATTTACACCACACTTCAGGAAGGTTATTTAGTACACCGTCAAAGTCAATAGCTACTGTAAACATATTTCCACTCTGTGTTCTATTTTATCCCAGATGCTTATTCAACTCATCTCTGTAACTATCTGCCTTATGCTCTGCGTAGATAGACTGATCCAAGCAGTAGTTTTTAACACTTACAAGATCATTGAATACTTCCATGAATACCTTATTCTTATCGTTGTAATAAGATATCAGTGCTCTACAAAGTGCGATACGCTTACCAGTATTCTTATCCCACTTATCCTCCGGGGAGCACTTTGCCTTACCAATATAGCAATCCTTCATTGTAAAATCATGCTCGAAATCAACATAGTTACAATGGGATAGCAAGTTATCAGTTACATCGAACATGGCACCTCTAAGCTTACATACAACTGTTCTCTTCTCTTCATCGATGTAATAGGTAATACCGCTCTTATTCTTAGTTTCAACAATCATTTTACATACTCCTTATATAATATTGATTATGTACTAATTATAGAATACTAATTTACAATTTACAAGTTATTTGAAACGAAAATACTTAATGATATCTTCTTTGAACCTCTATTTTAATCAATTTGAAAATTTACAAAATGGTGAGAGTTGAGGAACTCAAATCCTCGACCAATAGCTTAAAAGGCTACTGCTCTACCAACTGAGCTACACCAGCGTAGAGAAAGTAGACTGTGAGATTCGAACTTACATTTCCGGCAGAGTGCTCTTAATGTTTGCACCATGCTGTCTCTGCCAGTTTCTCACCATTTAGAAGAAATCCTCGGAAGTAGTAGTAATCTTACTTTTTGTGAAAATCTAGCAGTGTGTTCAGCTGATTTCCGCTGCCGACTACTCTGCCATAGAAGTCTTTTGTAATCCCTCTTTTAGCATCATATTCGCCACAAAGACGACCATAGAAATCTTTAATCTTTTTATTTCCGTTGGATTCTGTAATAACTTCGCCTTGAACACGTCCATAAAAATCCTTAATGAATTCACGTTTTGCCATTGATTACGTCCTCCAATTAAATTTAATTTACACTATTACTATAAAGCCTATACACGTAATATACAAGTAATTCTTATTCTTGTATCAAAATATTTCTAACTCCGTTCGTGTGTGTGCTCCTTTATCATTGAATTTATACTAGTGATTTCTAACGAGATTCATACTGGCGACCCTCCTTTCCTCTTTATGCTTATATTATAAATTAAAATCACGTAAGTTACAAGTAACAACTAAAGGTTGTGAAAAACAAAAAATAACCAATAGAACAGTATCACAAATAATATGTGACTTGAACTATTGGCTTAAATGCGTATTTATTTTATCTCAATGCAGCCTCAACTGCATCATATCTATCACTCATAAGTGTTTCAACGAGGCACTCATAAGGATCAGTCTTGCCACTCATGACCATCTTGCAAACATTAGTGGAGAAACCACTAACCAGAGCAACACCAAAGTCGTTCTCCTTTACAGGAATAGTTCCAGTGCAAGAATTTACATTCCAGAAGACCAGTCTAGGCATCTGATACCCAGCAGCATTGAAACGCTTCTTGATTACATCAAAAAGTCTTGCACTAGGTCTATTAAGACCCCATCCATCGGAAACACCACAAGTTGCGCAAGAGTCAAACTCCATGTCTGAAATAATCAGTACATTCTTAGGCATATCCTTCTGCTTCATATGACCATTCACCGCAGTAGTAAGAATCAAATCAAACACCTTTTCAATATTTGTATTTGAGCACTCATTATGTCTATATGCAACACGAAGCTTATCTCTTAGAGAATCACACTGACTAAAATCAACCAGCTGAGGTCTGCTAGAGAAAGTAATATATTTATCCTTAAAGTCACCTGAAGAATGTTCTGCAAAGTAAATTGCAAGTGCATTCGCAACTTCACGTGCTGCAACACGATTATCTCCACCAACATTGCAACACATAGAATCAGAACCGTCTGCAACCACAATGGTATTTCCGCATTCATTTACTGTATCAGGCAAAGCCTTCCAAAGAGATTCAAGAGTTGCATCGTACTTGTTGACAACACTACTCCACCCAGTTATACTCGAATACTTATGCACAATGTCGTGAGGGAACAAAGTTCCAGCATTAATCTTAGTTTCACCCTTTTCAAGCTTACTCAGATACTCTCTGCGACGCTCCTCATCATTACGAAGGAAAGCTCCGTTATAAATAAGGTTCGCGCGAGAAGGAACTGCTTCGTACTTAATGTCTTCCCACTTCTTTGCAGACATCTTGCTCTCCACAATGTCAATGTAAGAACGAAGAGAAGAAAGAGTCTTACGATACTCACGCTCCGTCATACCAAGATTTTTACAAATATATCTTGCATCCATCTTGGTTTTTGCGGAAGAAGCATTCACGGAAGGAAGCCACTTAGCAAGAAGAGATACGGGCTTATTATCAGCCATATTTGCAATGTCATGAGTAAGCTGCTTTTTGATGATATCAAGAATAACACTATCTACGTCTGTACCAAACAGACACCATAGGTCATCATAACGACCATACTCACTCACTAGAGGGGCAAGATGCTTAACAATGTCAACGTCATCCTTTGCCATATTCTTAAGAATTACTCTGAACAAACGTCTCTCACCAAGTCCACCACGGACATCTCTGGCGAAGAATAGCCAACGCAGAGCCAGCATCTTGTCCTCAAAATAAGCCTTAGTAAACTTATTATAGATGGTTTCTTCACTCATACCACGCATGGAAGAAACTGCGAAGTTTAGGTCTACCAGTTCCTTACCAGAGGTACGATACCCAAGAGCACCATTCTCAGTTATAGAATAGTTAAAATCCTCATTCAGAGTATTCTTTACTGCATTCATAAAAGACATTTTCTTTCCTCCATTTTTGATTTATTTCTAAATCTCAAGACACATTCTTATGTATAATTTCCACATTAAAAATTGCTGTAAGCGTCTTTATGTGAGGCAAGGCACCATCAATATAAATCCCATATCATATTATGTAAGTAAAGTTGCTGCTAGTGCCTTTTGGAAGTCTCCTGACAGGGCTCGAACCTGCGACCTCTGTTTTAACAGACCACTTGAAACTTGCTGTTTAAGGCTTTTACAAGTCTCGTTATTAAACGCTCTAACCGACTGAGCTACAGGAGACATAATATATTATATGCAATTATATAGAAATATATTGGAGCGGATAACGGGACTCGAACCCGCAACACGACTTTGGAAGAGTCGGATGTTACCGTTACACTATATCCGCACAGTTTGATAGGTTTTGCACCTTGCCCTGCTTGATTCGAACAAGTTCAGGTTGAAGACTCAAACTTCACTTCACCTATCAGGACTGCCATTGCCCTTTCCATCTCCTAATAGATTTTGATTGTCTTATGTAGATGGTGACCAGTAGACAATGGTCTTCTGTATTGGATTCGAACCCACTCAGAAGATATTTGCCCGTCTTTCTGACTCCTTCTTTGATAGAAGAGAATAGTTTAGACTTTACGGCTATTCAACCCGTCGACAACCTGCCATTACAGTTGGTTTTATTTTCATCTATAATACGCAGATGAAAAGGCATGGCGGAAGATGAGAGACTCGAACTCTCACACGCTTTCACGTGAACGGTTTTCAAGACCGCTGCAGTACCAATTATGCTTAATCCTCCATATGTGGTGGAGCTAAGCGGGTTCGAACCGCTGACCCCCTGCGTGCAAAGCAGGTGCTCTCCCAACTGAGCTATAGCCCCATATGCTTTATGCCAGAATCGAACTGGCTCCTCTCCCAATGCGTCTGTTATCATTAAGAAGCTATCCTAATGTTTACCCAACATTAGTTAACAAGTATGCACCTTACACTAATAAAGCCCTAGTGGATATATACAACCGTTCCTCCCACTAATAAGGAACGGTTTATGGTGGATCCGACGTGACTCGAACACGCAACCTCTTCCGTGCAAAGGAAGCTTTCTCCCATTGAAATACGGACCCAAATGATGGTGCGCCAAGAGGGACTCGAACCCTCGACTCACGCCTTAAAAGGGCGTTACTCTACCAACTGAGTTATTGGCGCGTGTGGTACGGTGTACTAGATTCGAACCAGTGTCATAGGATTATAAGTCCTAGGCCCTAACCGCTGGGCGAACACCGCTTATATCTCTGTCTTTCTATGCTGCCGTCTTGAAAAAGAAGCTTTCTCCCATTGAAATACAGATCTATATTGTGTTCACACTCTTTAAGATTCTCTGTGAACTGAACTACGAGATTCTTACTTCTAGACATATCCATGGATACATTGTCTATTAGTCTGATTATGAGGCAGTTTATACAGTGATGCTCAGCACTATCCCACCGTCTCTGTTGAGTTTTTGCTGGAGCTGATGGTGAGACTCGAACTCACAGCCTATTGATTACAAATCAATTGCGCTGCCATTGCGCCACATCAGCAAATATAATTCCAACATCCGCCATTGATTAGTAGCGGTTCCCGTTTTACTGTCCGGTACATCTTTTTTAGTGCTACCAGTTTATATCCCGCCCTTAGCTAACCAGACGGCAATCTTTGTTGTTGGCTTTGAAAAAGAGTCTTACGTTATGTATTGCCAGTTACCTCAATACTAAGCAAGACTCTAAACTGGTGGTGACTCTGGAGGGGCATGATCCCTCAAACTCCGCCTTGAGAGGGCGGCAACTCTACCAGTTCGTCCACAGAGCCATACTATTCAAACATATCCTACATGAGCTAGCCTCACTCCTCCTCCAATCCTTTATGTACCTCGGATATGTTTGATTTTGAATCTAAGACCAGGTCTCTTACGGGAGCATTGTTAGGACTAGTCACACCCAACTGTACGGACTTCGACCACAAATTATCCGCTTTGGATAGTCTCTTACTATCATCAACCAACTTTGTGTTGGATTTCTTATAAGCATTATCCTACTTTTTGCTTATGTAAGCCTCGTTCTCTTTACGATTGTGGGTCAATCGTTTTAGTCGCTTTCCATCTTCGGGTAGCTTGTTCAATAATTTTTACACGAGAACCCCAATAGGCGGCTTGGTTGCGGAAGCAGGACTCGAACCTACATATCACAGTTTATGAGACTGTTGAGAAGCCTTTTCTCTATTCCGCAATATATAGCTCTATTTCTTGGCGAACTTATCTGATATAGAAATAGTAAGATTATCCAAGCATTCACACTATCGTAGTTAAGATTGCCAAATATTACACGGACAAAGTAAGTTTACTCATTCTTGTCACTGGAGATTGGTAGCGGTGACCGGACTCGAACCGGTACGGTATCTCTACCGAGAGATTTTAAGTCTCCTGTGTCTGCCATTCCACCACACCGCCATATTCTATTGGCGACCAAGATGGG